>JAEEGF011415538.1_pt1 | contig 23612 bp, 20 predicted proteins | sample 9134171 | NCBI WGS metagenome assembly JAEEGF01 (sample SAMN16246542, study PRJNA631951) | gut metagenome | biome: gut microbiome; feature: rumen; material: AP-attached | host: Bos | place: Iran: Karaj | collected 2018-10
TTGCCCCTGAAAAATCGCTGAATGCCGTTGCTGCCCGCATCGACTCGATTCAGGCACTGGGCGTGAACATGATTTGGGTGATGCCCATCTACCCCATCGGCATCGAGAAGGGCAAGAATTCGCCTTATTGCATCAGTGACTACAAGGCCATCGCCCCTGAGTTTGGAACGATTGACGAGTTCAAGAACCTGGTGAAGGTGTGCCACGAACATGGCATGGGCATTATCCTCGACTGGGTGGCGAACCACACCGCCTGGGATCATCCCTGGGTTAAGGAACACCCCGACTGGTATACCCACGACGAGAAGGCCGACACGATTATCTCGCCCGCAGGTTTCGACTGGTATGATGTGGCTGACTTGAATTATGACAACAAGGACATGCGCAAGGCGATGATTGATGCGATGCGTTTCTGGATTGTGGACTGTGGCATTGATGGTTTCCGTTGCGACGTGGCCGACGGTGTGCCTGCCGACTTCTGGAAAGAAGCCATTGAGACCCTGCGCAAAGATGCTGGTCGTCGCATCGTCATGCTCGCCGAGGGCAAGCAAGTGGACAACTTCACCGTTGGCGGTTTTGACATGAACTATGGCTGGGACTATAAAGATGTACTTGTCAAGGTGTTCAACAAAGGCCTACCTGCATCGGACCTGATTGCCGCCGACTCGGCCGAATATGCCCAGTTGCCTGAGGGCAAGGTGAAATTGCGCTTCACCACCAATCATGACCATTCGACCGAGGTGACACCCGTGAAAGAGTTCACCAACGAGCGTGGCTCAATGGCAGCCTATGTGGCAAGCATCTTCCCACACGGTGGCGCGTTGATCTATGGTTCTCAAGAGGTGGGCTATGAAAACCCCATCAACTTCTTCAAGTATGTGGCAGTTGACTGGATGGCAAAGGCAGACTTGTACAAGGAGTACCAACATCTGCTCAAACTCTACAACGAGAATCCAGCACTGCGCAAAGGCAAGCTGACTGCATGGCCCGACAAAGACATCTTGCTGTTTGAAAAATCAGATAACGATGGCAAGTATCTGGTAGCGGTGAATGTTCGCAACGAGGATCATGAGATGGCACTGCCCGAGGGCTGGAAAAATGCCAAGACCACAAACCTAGCCGATGGCTCCGAAAAAGTCCTCACCGACAAGGTGCAACTCAAGCCGTTTGAGTACCTGATTTTAAAAGGAATGTGATTGAGGCATGACATGCAAGAAGCGTCCCTAGAACTGTGTCTGGGGACGCTTTTGTTATGGTTGTTGAAGTACTATTCGACGGGCTTTAGTTGATCGATGGGAGTGCCGAATGCCGCGGTGTTGTCCTCATCGTCATCATCAATCATGTCGTCGTAGGCTTGAGGTGGCTTGATGGCACATAGGACTTTGAGCAGCGGCTGAGCGGCATGGACTCCTTTTTCGTTGGGGATGAATTGTCCCTTGCCATTGAAATGGTCGGTCATGCCGTAGGTGAATGTTCCCCCCTGAGTGACCTGTGGATTTATGTAGAAACCGATACTGCTAGCCTCAAACAGGGTGCGGACCGATTCGAGTTCATTGGCATAACCCTCGGTCTGCTCGTAATCAAGCATCTTGAGATAAAGCACGCCATCGACGACGCCCAGTTTGATCATCTTGTTCTCGTACTGATAGATATATTCTCCATCATAGATTTCAGGTGCCTGGCCCATGGAGCTGGCAAACGAGCTAATCTGGTTCAGAATCATCTCTGGGTTGGTGGTTTTGGCTGCGATTACCCCATTCCATTCGCCCTCAAGATGGGGATCGCGCGCCATGCCTATGGCAATGGGGCCGTCAATGCTGGCAAGGATTGACTCCAGGTCGATTCGCCCAATGTAAGGGAGCTTTTTGAACATGCCGATGAGCTGCTGAATTTGCTGTAGCTTGACGAAGTTGCCTCCCTTGACACTCATGGCGACAATATAGTCCATCGAGTTAGGGATTGCCTTGAGGAAGTTAGCATCAGCACCAGCAAGCGTTGTGGTTAGCAACTTATTATAGTCGCTGTTCTCATCGGCAATGATGCGCGTAGTCAGGTCGGCACTTGCTTCGTTAAGATTGAGATGGCACTCGTAGGCCTTAGCGTCGCTCTCAGTAAATATCTCGACCAAGGGCAGTCTCTGAGCGATTTCTCGATAGGTCTTGCTCTTTTTCAAGATCAGTTTAAGTCCTTCTTGCTGCAAGTAAGCGTTGATGTCACCATCTGCATTAATGACCTGCTTGACCTGGTCATTATCAAGGATGCTCTGGCGCTGTTTCTTGAGTATCGTTACAGCATGCTTTGCCGCTTTGTTGACATCCATCGCCTTGTTGACTGTTGCGATAAGCAACACCTTGTCGTTGATGACATAGATGTTGTCCTCGCGGTAGATGCAGTTGATTCCCTCTACTTGCTGGAAGTCTCCTCCTGTGCGGCGCTCTATAGTTTTGCGCGCTGCCGTCTCATCGTCGAGGGTAGCAAGCAGGACTGAGCCAAAGGTCTTGTTGGTGAAGAAAGCGAACGCCTTGCCGCTGGTGTTCAATCCCATGTAGGGCAGGTCGGTGAGTAGCGTGGACAAGGTCGATGCATCATTTTCATCGACAACGGGCTTGATGGCTTCTGGAATGACCAGGTTTCCATCGTCATTGATGCCCGTCTTGTTGAGGATGTCGGGCACATTGATTGACACCACGCCCAAAGCATCAGCGGGTATCATCTTTTCCAGGTTGTCGTTGACACTAGTGCACGATGCAAGCAAGAGCAGCGTGATGACGAAAGTTAAAACTCTAGATGACTTCATCGTCAATGAGAAAAGTGAAATGATAGTTGTACTAAAAGTGCTGCAAAATTACGAATTAATTGAGAATTGAGAATTGTGAATTGTGAATTATTTTTACCCAAAAAGGTGGGATATTCAAAAAAGTTATTAACAAGGGGTCATTTTTTGCTTGAGAGATGGTCTATTTTTGGAAATTAATGTCTATATTTGTTCCGCTAAATGAACCATTAAAACAAACCACATATGTACGATATCTCTGACCTACTACGTGAGTTGCTTGACCGATACAGTAACACCAGCGACCTAGACCAAGAGTTTCGTCGCATGCTCCGTGACGATCCCGCCCTGGAGGACGACTATGCCGAGTGGTGCGATGAACATGGCTACAAGAAAGCCACTGGTTTCCGTGATTTCATTAACGAGATTGTCGAGTCGCAAGACTCTTTCTGGGACAATTACCAGGAGTTTGGCAATAATATTTAGTCTTAATTGAGAATCAAAAATGGCCGCGCCATGTGAAGGCTGCCAATGTTCTTGATTCTTGCTATAAAGTAATGACCAACCGTCGTTTTATTGCCGAGTGGGAGCCACAAAAAGGTGTGCTCATAGCTTGGCCACATACTGACACCGACTGGACTTCCACCCTGCCGGCAGTGAATAAATGCTACCGGCACGTGGCACAAGCCATCACCGAAGATGAACATCTGATCATCGCTGCGCCCGATGTCGACATGGTGCGCGAGCAGCTCAATGGCCTTGATAACACACGATACTCCATTGTAGAAGTGCCTACCAATGACACATGGGCGCGCGACTTTGGGCCGCTTACGGTTGAAGTCGACGGTACCCCTACCCTGCTAGACTTTACCTTCAACGCCTGGGGAATGAAGTTTGCTGCCGACAAGGATAACCTCATCACCTCGCGCCTAATTTGGCACGGTGCATTGCCATTGCCTGCCGAGAACCAACGCGACATGGTGCTTGAGGGTGGCTCGGTCGAAACCGACGGGCGCGGTACCCTGCTTACCACAAGCGAGTGCCTTCTATCGCCCAACCGCAATTCACACTGGAGCCGTGCCGAGATTGAACGCCAGCTAAAGTTGCGGCTAGGTGTCACCAAGGTGCTGTGGCTGGACCACGGTAGCCTTCCTGGTGACGACACTGACAGCCACATCGACACGCTGGCTCGCCTAGCACCTGGCAACACCATCGTACACATTACCGCACTGCCTGATAACGAGGAATATCGTGAGGTGCAACGCATGATTGAACAGTTGCAAACATTTACCAACGCCGACGGCATTCCATTCCGCCTGGTACCCCTGCCCGCACCTTCACCAATACTTGATGCCGATGGGCATCGGCTGCCAGCCACTTATGCCAACTATTTGGTGACCAATCACCGCGTGCTGGTGCCGACCTATGGCCAGCCCGACAACGACCGCCGTGCCATTGAGACACTGGCTCATGTGTTCAGAGGCCGTAAGGTACTGGGTATCGACTGTCGCCCACTCATCGAGCAACACGGCTCATTGCACTGTATTACCATGCAGTTGCATTAATAATTGCATTGCTATGAAGATAGGAATTATACAACAACACAACACTGAGAATATTGCCGACAACCGACGTCGGCTGATGGAAAAAATTCGTTCGTTGGCTAGCCAAGGGGCACAACTAGTGGTGCTGCAGGAGCTGCATGACTCGCTATACTTTTGCCAAGTGGAGAGCGTTGACAACTTTGACCTGGCTGTACCCATCCCGGGCGATGTAACCGAGGCCTATAGCGCTGTGGCACGCGAGTGCGGCATCGTGCTGGTGACCTCGTTGTTCGAACGCCGGGCCACGGGACTATACCACAACACGGCGGTAGTGTTTGACACCGACGGTTCGATGGCAGGCCGCTACCGCAAGATGCACATCCCTGATGATCCCGCCTACTACGAGAAATTCTACTTCACACCCAGCGACCTGGGATTTGAGCCTATCGACACCTCCCTGGGCCGATTGGGCGTGCTGGTATGCTGGGACCAATGGTATCCCGAGGCTGCACGCTTAATGGCGCTGCGCGGTGCTGAGCTGCTCATCTACCCCACCGCTATCGGGTTTGAGAGCAGCGATGTGGAGGCCGAGCAGTTGCGACAGCGCGAGGCTTGGATGACGGTGCAGCGCGGCCATGCTGTCGCCAACGGCTTGCCTGTAGTGACGGTCAACCGCGTGGGACACGAACCCGACCCGTCGGGCCAGACGCGCGGCATCCAGTTCTGGGGCAGCAGCTTTGTCGCCGGTCCACAAGGCGAGTTGCTGTTCACTGCCCCCACCGATCATGAGGTGGAACAAATCGTCGACGTGAACATGGAACGCAGCGAGCAAGTGCGACGATGGTGGCCGTTCTTGCGTGACCGCCGCATCGACCACTATGGTGGTCTAAACAAGAGATTCCTTGATTGAGAGCAAAACAAAAACTCCTTCAGTTGAAGGAGTTTTTTGTTTCATGTGCCAGGCTAGGGTTAATTAAGTGGTGGGTCTAACTCGCCTCTTAGATTCTGTTTCGTTTTTTCGAGCAGCTCTGCCGCCTTGACGTGGCCTTGAGCAGCGGCCTTTTCAAGGTAGTATCTCGCCACAATCCAGTCGACGGGTACTCCCAGTCCCTTGTGATAGCTACAACCCATAATATACTGGGCCTCAGCGTCACCAGCGTTTGCGCGAGCAAGACATTCATTGGTGATGTCGGGTACTTCTTGGTTGAGGGTGAAGTTGATGGGCAACGCGTATTTGACGTTCACAGGCAGCCCGTCGAGCGTGCCAGGAGTGAACCGCGGCAACTTCTCGCAAATTCTGACTGCCTCGGCATCAAGTTCGGGATCGACAGAGCGCAGCACATCAACACCTTCCACCTCGCCCGTCTTTGTGACAATGAACTGCACAACCACTTTGCCTTGAATGCCGTTCCTCTCTGCCGCGGCAGGATATTGCAAATTTGCTTTAATAAACCGCGACAACTCCACGAGTCCGCCTGGGAAGACAGGCTGTGTGCCTCGTGAATCAAACGCTTCCTGTTGTAGGCCGCCATCTGAGGCCTTATTTTGTGCAATGCCTGCGATGGGTAACATCATCGCGCACGCAACCAGCAAAAGAGATATCTTTTTCATCGTTGTAAGGGTTTTGGGGTCTATAATACTTCTAACAAAAATCATGCCAAATTATTGTGAGACTAAGTATAATTCAGCCAAGCAGGAAGTTACAAGGGGTAATTTCATAGGTATCGTGACAAGCGTTCGGCGAGGAGACCGATGCGGCGATAGGTCACTAAGCGGCATAGGCGGTCGGTCCAACGCCCCCACTTACGGTAAAAGATATTGAAATTGAGATAAGCCAGTCGTTGCCGCGGGTTGCGTGGCATACGTCGCAAGATGTTTTTCCAACTGTAAAGTTCACGATAAATCCAGAGGTAACCTTCAATGAGTTGCTCTGCGGTCATGCGCTTGGGCTGGAACACGACATGGGCGGTATTGTAGCGTGAGAGGTCGGTCGTCGTGATGCGCCCCTGCGCTTCTAGCTGATTATAAAGTTTGGTGCCAGGATACGGTGTGAGGATGTGGGAGGTAACTGTTTCGATGCGCTGCTCTACAATCCAGTCCAGCGTCTGCTTGAAGACCTCGGGCGTGTCCTCGTCCAACCCAAAGACAAAACTGGCATTAATCATGATGCCACGATTGTGGATTTCGCGAATAGCTTCTTCGTAACGCGTGCGGTCATTTTGGATCTTATGGACACTTCCCACCGAGGCAGCATTGATACTCTCAAATCCGATGAACAGACCTTGACATCCACTCTCGAGCATCAGGTCAAGCATGCCGGGGATTGTTGCGACATTGATCGATACCGCTGCGTTCCACCTGATATTCAGCGGCGTGATGGCTTGCAGCAACTGGCGGGTCCAAGCTGGGTCTCCGATGAAATTGTCGTCAATAAACATGATGTGCCGGCGACCTATGGCCTTGATTTCAGAAACGACATCATCTATCTCGCGGTGCATGTAACGATGGCCTCCGAAGCTATTGTAACAGAAATCGCACCGGAACGGACAGCCACGGCTTGTGTGCATAATGTTGGTGTAAAGATACTTGTCGGTAGGAATCAAGTCATAGGCTGGCGGGATGATATCGCTGCCTGTGAAATTAGGCGAGCAGCGGTAGACAGGTTTAAGCTGCCCGTGCTTCAAGTCGTTCATGATGTCGGGCCAGGTACCCTCGGCGGCACCAATACAGAGCGTATCAAAGAGACCGTCAGGCACCGTCTGACTGGCAGTGGTGATGTGCACGCCACCAGCCACCACCGGTATGCAACGCTCACGGAATGGCCTCGCAATCTCGGCGGCACGCGGCAGCACGTCAAGCGACACCATGATGCCCACAATGTCGGGGTTGTCATAGGTAATGTCCTCGACATTCTCGTTCTGCACCACCACAGTGTGTTGGTTGCGGAACATGTTGACGATGGTGTAGAGTCCCAGCGGAGGTGACATGCGTATCTTCAGCCCCGTGTCCATGGGCCTCATGAGCATGCGTGGTTGTATGAGCTTGATGTACATGGGCGAGTTATATACTGGCCATTCAATACATTATTAGTTTACAGTCATGCTTTTGCTTGCAAAGTTATGAAAAATATTTCAAACAGCACAATGATGATAATTCTCTCCAAGAAATCACAACAAAATAGACGTTTTCTCGTTTATCTTATGAAAGAATAATCACCTTATTATATATGCAGAACAACGAACAGCCAATGGCGCAGTGTTGCAATAATAACACGGCACCAGCCGAAACAACGGAAAAACAGAAAACGCTGCCTCAAAGCAAGAAGTCTAAAAATATCAACTATAACAAGCATCGGCCCAGTGCTTGGTGGCAGGTGCTGGTTGCTGCCATGCTGGTGACTGGTGTGTGGTTCGGGGCTCGCTCGTTCTACATGCACAAGATGTCTCACCGCGCCGACCAGAAAATAACCGACACATACATTGCAATGCGCGATAGCATCGAGGGAACCGACTCGATTGAGGTTGTGATGCAGCAAGCCATGTTATCCATGCGCAACAACATGACCGATGAGGCCATCGGCCTGCTTGAACCGCTGTACCAGCAATCGGGCATGAACAAGGAGGTGGGCATCGCCCTGTCGATGGCATACATCAAGGCCAAAGAACGTGAGAAGGCTATCGACACATTGAACGAAATGAACCAGCACTATGACGGCGACCCTGAGATTGAAGAGTTGCTGAAAATTATCATGAATTAGCTATCATTCCCCTACCATTACACCCTGCTGCCCACGAGAATGGACAGCAGGGATTTTTACATTTCTAATGTGCAATATGGCGCGCAGCCGAGAGAATAGTCGCATGTTGCCTGCAGCGAAGGTTGCCGCATCACAACAAACATAAAAAAAATTCTAGGTTTGTATTCGACTTTCGCAAATTTTGCACTACCTTTGCGGGAAGAAACGAACAAACCATTTAAAAACGACATGGAACCGTTATTTGAACAATTGAAATCGCAGGCTATTGCCTGCCCGCAGCGCATTGTGTTGCCCGAGAGCCTCGAGCCTCGCACGCTTCGCGCCGCAGACCGTATCATTGCCGAAGGCATCGCAAAGGTGTACCTGATTGGCAACCGTGACGAGATTCTTGCGAAAGCCGCTGAGTTGAGCCTACCCAATCTGGAGCGCGCCACCATCATCAATCCTGAAGACGGTGCTGCTATGGAGCCCTATGCACAACTCTTCTACGAGTTGCGCAAGAATAAAGGTGTAACCATCGAGGATGCCCGCAAAAAAGTGAAAGACCCGCTGTATTTGGGCTGCCTGCTCATCAAGAACGGTGATGCCGATGGCCAAGTGGCCGGTGCTCAAAACACGACTGGCAACGTGCTTCGCGCCGCGTTCCAGGTGCTGAAGACTGCTCCTGGCATTAAGGTGGTGAGCGGTGCGTTCATCATGTTACTTCCTGAAGGTTCTCCCTACGGCGAGCGTGGCATCATGGTGTTCGGCGACTGCGCCGTGCTCCCCAACCCCAGCGCTGAGGAACTTGCGCAAATTGCCGTTTCGACCGAAAAGACCGCCCGCGACCTTGCCGGCATTGACCCGAAAGTGGCCATGTTGAGTTTCTCGACCAAGGGCAGCGCCAGCCATGACAATGTAACTAAGGTTGTTGAGGCCACCCGCATGGCTCGTGAGATGAATCCCGCCATGAAGATTGATGGCGAACTTCAGGCCGATGCCGCGTTGGTTCCCAGCGTGGGTGCCAGCAAAGCTCCTGGCAGCGAAATTGCAGGCAAAGCCAATGTGCTGGTGTTCCCTGACCTCGGTGTGGGTAACATTGCTTATAAGCTGGTGCAGCGTCTGGCTGGTGCCACCGCAGTAGGCCCTGTGCTGCAAGGCCTTGCCGCTCCGGTGAACGACTTGTCGCGCGGCTGCAATGAGGAGGATGTGTACAAGACCATCTTGCTGACCTGCAACCAGGCAATCGCCAAAGCGAATGCTTAATGCACCATGCTGTCATGCTGAAATTCTTAATTCCTAATCTGTAATTCGTAGTTTACTCATGAATATCTTAGTTTTGAACTGCGGTAGTAGTTCGGTGAAATACAAACTGATTGAAATCAAGGCCAACAAGACGCTAGCTGAGGGTGGCGTGGAAAAGATTGGTCTGCCCGGTGCCTTCATCAAGGAGAAATTCAACGATGGCACCAAAAAAGTGACCGACCTTGAGGTAAATGACCACACTGGTGCCATCAAGTCAATTCTCAACGCACTGACCAACCCCGAGACGGGGTGCATCAAGAGCTTTGACGAGATTGATGCCGTGGGCCACCGCGTAGTGCATGGTGGCGAGCGATTCAGCCAGAGCGTGCTCATCAACGATGAGGTGAAGGCCATTATCAAGGAATGCTATGCCATTGCTCCTCTGCACAACCCCGTGAACATGATGGGCATTGAGGCCATCGAGCAAGTGTTGCCTCACGTGCCCCAAGTGGCCGTTTTTGATACTGCTTTCCACCAGACGATGCCTGCCAAGGCTTATATGTATGCCTTGCCCGAGAAATTCTACGTCGAGGACCATGTGCGCCGCTATGGTTTCCACGGCACGAGCCACCGCTTTGTGTCGCGTCGCGTGTGCGAGATGCTTGGCACCACTCCTGCCGGCAAGAAAATCATCACCTGCCATGTGGGTAATGGCGGCAGCATCACGGCCGTGCTCGACGGCAAGAGCATTGACACCAGTATGGGCATGACCCCCGTCGAGGGCTTGATGATGGGCACTCGCGTGGGTGACATCGACCCGGGTGCACTGCTTTTCCTGATGGACAAGCACCACTACGACGCTTACGAGATGAACCAAATCATTAACAAGAAGAGTGGTCTGTCGGGTGTGACAGGTATTTCGAGCGACATGCGCGAGATTGGTCAGGCCATTAATGAAGGCAACAAGAAGGCCCGCTTGGCACTTGATATGTATGAGTACCGCATCTTGAAGTATGTGGGCGCATACGCGGCAGCGATGAATGGTGTGGACATCATTGCCTTCACTGGCGGTGTTGGCGAGAACCAAGCCGAGACACGCGAGGTTGTGTGCCGCAACCTGGAGTATCTGGGCGTGAAGATTGACCCTGCGCTGAACCAGGCCACCCGTTTAGGCAAAGAAGGCGTTATTAGCACTCCCGACAGCCGCGTGAAGGTCGTCGTTGTGATGACCGACGAGGAGTATATGATTGCTCGCGACACCGAGGCGATTCTTGAGGGCCGCCAACCTGAGTAGTCAGCCCCCTACCCCCTAAAGGGAGAACCAGGGTTTGTTGACGCAAGCCATCAGACACCAGGATCAGTTCCTCACAGCTAGCGACACCTTCGGTTAAATGTTGCGTTCAATTGCTAAATTTTATTAAATCAAGGTCATCCAAGGGTTAAATTGGATGACCTTGACATTTGTTGTCAAGTGTGACAATTCGTGACACTTTGAGCATATTTTCGGCTAAAAAGTATCACTTTTCACAAAAACTCGCAAATTGGTTAAACTGGCGTTTTTACCGCCGTTTAAGTAGTTTAACAAGTGACATAAGTTTTTTGTAATAAGGATTTTGGAGTGTTGTTTTTTTTGAGTACTTTTGACGTGATTTTAAAACTTTGTTTTAAATCAATGCATATTGCACTATGCACAATTACGAATTGGTGGTCACACTACCCTCTCTCCCTTTCTTGATGGAGAGTGAATAAAGACACTGAAAATACTGTTATATAAACAACCAAAAACTTTTAAAAACGATTTATGGAAATCAAGAATGCATTTGCCGGAACACTTGAGTCTGGCGACATCTTAATCCAGATTGCTCCGGCCGAGAGCGCCGGTCTGCAGATCGAGCTGGACAGCACCGTAGCTTATCAGTTCGGCGAACAAATCAAGAAAGTGATTACTGAGACCCTGACCGGTCTGGGCATCAACGATGCCAGCGTCAAGGCGACTGACAAGGGTGCCCTCGACTGCACCATCCGTGCGCGCGTGACCGCTGCTGCCGTTCGTGCTACCGGCAAAGACGTGTGGGCCGACTAATCACGAGTGAACCCCGAAACATTAACAACTAATTCCATTAGAGAAAGATATGCAACGCTTAAGAAGAACAATGATGTTCGTCCCGGGAAATAATCCCGCGATGATGGCAGACGCGTTTATCTATGGTCCCGACTCGATTATGCTCGACCTCGAGGACTCGGTGACAATGGCAGAGAAGGATGCCGCCCGCTTGCTGGTGCACAATGCTCTGAAAACCATCGACTATGGCAACACCGAGATGGTGGTTCGCGTGAACCCGCTGAACACTCCTTACGGCAAGAAAGACGTCGAGGCCGTCGTCAAGGCTGGCGTCCACGTGATTCGTATGCCGAAGACCGAGACCGCCGACGAGATTCGTGAGCTCGAAGCCGAGATTGTGAAAGTTGAGACTGAACTGGGATGCGTGGGTCGCACTCAAATCATGGCCGCCATTGAGAGTACACTGGGTGTAATCAATGCCTATGACATCGCCACAGCATCAAAGCGCATGATGGGTATCGCCCTGGGTGCCGAGGATTATAGCGCTAACCTGAAAACTCAGCGTACTCCCGAAGGCATGGAGTTGCTCCTTGCCCGCCAAACCATCGTTGTAGCCGCTCGTGCTGCCGGTATCGATGCACTCGACACCGTGTACAGCAACCTGAACGACATGGAGACCTTCCGCAAAGAAGTCGAGCTGATCAAGAGTCTGGGCTTCGACGGCAAGTCAATCATCAATCCTCGTCAAATCGAGGTGGTGAATGAGGTATTCGCCCCGAAGGAGAAAGAAATCCAGAAGTCGCTGACCATCCTCGCCGCCATCAAGGAGGCTGAGAAGCGTGGTAGCGGTGTCATCGCCGTGAACGGCAAGATGGTTGACCGCCCCGTAGTGATTAGAGCACAACGTACCATCGACCTGGCCATCGCGTCGGGCATAATCAAAAAGGAGGACATTTAATCATGAATAGCATCAAAGATCGCGCAGCCCAGATTCAAGAGGCTGCCGCCCGCATGGGCAAAGAGACCTTCAAAGGTACTGCCGACAAGAATACGATGGCCCGCACCGAACTGACCGCCCAGGGCGCCAAGGTGGTGACCCTTGAGGAAGCCATCCGCAAGAGTGGCTTGCAGGACGGAATGACCATCTCGTTCCACCACCACTTCCGTGGCGGTGACAAAGTCATCAACATGGTCGTCGCCAAGTTGGCCGAGATGGGCTTCAAGAACCTCCACCTCGCCTCGTCGAGCCTGATTGATGTCCACGAGCCACTGATTGACCACATCAAGGCTGGTGTCATCACCAAGATCTCAACCTCGGGTCTGCGTGGCAACCTTGCCAAGGAGATCAGCCATGGCCTGATGGATGAACCCGTCATCTTCCGCTCGCACGGTGGTCGCGGTAGCGCCATCGCCAATGGTGATCTGAAGATCGATGTCGCTTTCCTGGGTGCCTCGAGCGCTGACCCCATGGGCAACGCCTGCGGTTACAGCCGTTCGGAGAACGCCAAGTCGATTTGCGGTTCGCTGGGTTATGCCCTTCCCGACGCACAGTATGCCAAGCATGTGATTATCCTGACTGATGACCTGGTGGCTTATCCCAACACCCCGTTCTCGATTAGCGAGCGCAACGTCGAGAGCGTTGTTGTCGTTGACTCGGTGGGTGACTCGTCAAAGATTTCGTCGGGTGCTATTCGCGACACCAAGAACCCGCGCGACATCCTGCTCGCTAAGCAGGCCGCTAAGGTAATCATCAACAGTGGTTACTTCAAGGAAGGCTTCTCGATTCAGACAGGTTCGGGTGGTGCTTCGCTGGCTGCAGTGAAATATATCCGTCAGAGCATGATTGACCAAGGCATCAAGGCCAGCTTCGCTCTGGGCGGCATCACCGCTCACATGGTGAAGATGCACGAGGAGGGTCTGATTGACCGCCTGATTGACGTGCAGTCGTTTGACAAGGTTGCTGCCGAGTCGTTGAAGAGCGACCCGATGCACCAGGAGGTCAGCGCTAACGAGTACGCTAGCTTTGACGAGCCCGGTTCGGCCACTCACAGCCTTGACATCGTAATTCTGTCGGCCCTGGAGGTTGACGTGAACTTCAATGTCAACGTGCTGGTGGGTAGCGACGGTATCATCCGCGGCGCTATCGGTGGTCATCCCGACACTGCTGGAGACTCGGCTCTGTCGATCATCGTTTGCCCGCTGCTGCGCGGCCGTATCCCCTGCGTCGTTGACGAGGTGACGACCCACATCACTCCAGGTTCGTCGGTCGACGTCGTTGTCACCGAGTATGGTATCGCCGTCAATCCTCGCCGTCCCGAGATCAAGGAGCGTTTGATTGCCGCTGGTCTGAACATCGTTGAGATTGACTCGCTGAAAGACCGTGCCAAGAGCATCATCGGTGAGGCCGCTCCCCTGCCCTTCGGCGACAAGGTGGTTGGCATCGTGATGAACCGCGATGGCAGTGTGATGGATGTGATTAAGAACATTGTTGACTAAGATTCCTGTTGTCGCGGCCTAGCCGCAGCGCAGAGAACCTAACTATATGGAGATTACGCTCGATATGCTCCTGGCCAGCCGCGAAAGCCGGCAAGCCAAGCAGATGGCGCTGCAAAGTGCCCACCCCAGCCATACGCTGGTGTGCCTCACGGTTATCATGCCGGGAGCTGTCAAGCGTAATCTCCATTCTCTTATAGTAGCTAACGCTGCCCTCACGGCAGTGTTAGAGTGTTTTAGGGAGAAGCTTGTAGACATCGAGGTTCGCGACCTAGTGACGGGCTATGAGGCCTACCTAGTTGTTAACCTTGACGCCCTGACTGCCAAGGAGTTGACATGCAACATCGAAGACACCCATCCGCTGGGCCGGCTTTTCGACCTGGACGTGCTGGGTGGTGACGGTGCCCCCTTGAGCCGCACCACTGTGGGTCGCGCTCCTCGCCAGTGTCTACTGTGCGAGCACGAGTCGCGCTGGTGCATGCGCAACCACACGCACACGCAGGCCGAATTGCACGAACGCATCAGCCAGATGATTGAAGAGTATGTACGGTGACTACGAGATACGCACCTTGCCGTTGACGCTTAAGCCAGCGCGCATCCGCTTGGAGCAATTCCTGGCGACCTGTGGCTTGCGCCTCGACCCGGTTGACTACTATGCTGTGGTGAGCCGCGTTGATGATGACCAGATATTGGCGGGCGGCGGATTGCATGGCAATGTCATCAAGTGTGTTGCCGTGAGCGATGAGCTTCGCGGCACGGGGATGATGCAGTCTTTATTGTCTCACCTACTCAGCACCGCACGCGAGCATGGACATCAAGAGGTGCGTGTATTTACCAAGCCCGACAACCAGTCCATCTTTGAGAGTCTGGGATTCAAACTGCTGGCAAGTGCTCCCAAAGCCATCTTCATGGAAAATGCCATGGGAGGCTTGGCGGACTATTGCAACTACCTCCAAGGGTTGCGTCGTCCGGGCGAGAACGGGATGATCGTGATGAACGCCAATCCCTTCACGTTGGGTCATCAGGCTCTGATTGACCACGCCTCGGGCTTAGTGAGCACGCTCTATGTGATTGTGGTGAGAGAAGACTGCTCTCGCTTCAGCTATGCCGACCGTCTAGCGATGGTCAAGGGCGGTTGCAGCCATCTAGAGAATGTAGTGGTATGCGAGGGCAGTGACTATGCCATCAGCGCCGCTACTTTCCCCACCTACTTCCTGAAACAGTTGAGTGACGCCACTGACACGCAGATTCTGCTCGACCTGGACCTGTGCTGCCGTCATCTGGCTCCCGCCTTGGGGGCGACGATTCGTTTTGTTGGCAGTGAGCCTACCGATGCCGTCACTGCTCGCTATGTCGAGTTGATGCAGACCCAACTACCGCTGTACGGCATGCGTGTCGATGTGATGCAACGGGTGTCGCACGACGGTGTCACCGTTAGCGCATCGTTGGACCGCCATCACTTGAGCGATGGTCATCTGTCGCCAGCATTGCCGATGGTCCCTGCCACGTCGGTGCCTTACCTCATCAGCGACCTGGCTCGCCGCGCCTTACAAATAGAGCTAGAAACGACACCCAAGCCCGGTCTTGTTGACCAACATGACAATGGTTCACATCGCGACATGAACATGGACGTGATGCAACGCAGCATCGAGGCGTTGCGTCCCATGTTCGACCAATTGTCCCTGCTGGGCACCAGCCGCAAGTTGCCTATGGGCGAGTTTTTGCAGCGCATGGGCGTAACTGCTGAGCAGCGTATGCTGCAGGCTACCGGCGGCGTGAACACACATCGCGGAGCCTTGTTCTCGTTGGGCTTGGCCTTGATTGCTGCCACGCATACTTGGTACTTACATGATGCGATAGATGCCAATACCGTGCGTCAGTTCATCATTGAGTTGGCGAACGGCATTGTCCCTGTTGACAATGGTTCGCATGGCCGTCGGGCCATCGCTGCCCATCATGTTACCGGCGCATTGGAACTTGCTCGTCAAGGTTATCCCAGCCTATTCAGCGATTGGTTGCCCTACTACAGCAGCCTCGATGGCGATACTTATCGTGAGCACAAGACTTTGTTGCGCATCATGAGCACACTTGATGACACGAACGTGATTCACCGTGTGGGTTACGAGATGGCACAACAGGTCAAAGAGGAGGCACGGCAGTTACTTGCCGACTTCTCGCTTGAAGGATTGCAGGTCATGAACCAACGGTTTATCGCCCGCAACATCTCGCCAGGCGGAGCAGCCGACATGTTGTCGCTCACCATCTTCATTCATTCGATAACAAATTGAATTAGTAGTTAAGTAGTTAAAGTAGTTAAGGGAGTTAAGTAGATAAGAGAATACATTACTTTTTCATACTAGACACAAAGCTGCGGCAACTACAGCATTACTCGAGATATTAAAATAAATAACAACTAATAACAAACACTTTTTTCTTAAAAACTTTATTATGGTAGAACTTATTAAACAAGGAGTTTATCTACTCGACGGAACCGAGATTCGCACCGACGCTACGGGTATGCCCGCAGCCGATGAGGCTCGTGAGAACACTATCACCTACGGTATCCTGCGCAGCCATGACGTTGACGGCAGCAAGGGCAAGAAGATGCGCATCCGCTTTGACGCGATGATGTCGCATGACATCACCTATGTGGGTATCATTCAAACGGCTCGCGCCAGCGGCCTGGAGAAGTTCCCCCTGCCCTATGCAATGACCAACTGCCACAACTCGTTGTGCGCCGTGGGCGGCACCATCAACGAGGACGACCACGTGTTTGGTCTGTCAGCAGCCAAGAAGTATGGCGGCATCTACGTTCCCGCCAACCAGGCAGTGATTCACCAGTTTGCTCGTGAGGAGATGGTGAAGTGCGGCAACATGATTCTGGGCAGCGACAGCCACACTCGTTATGGCTCGCTGGGCAACATGGGTGTCGGCGAAGGCGGTGGTGAGCTTGTCAAGCAGCTGCTGCGCAACACTTGGGACATCAATGCTCCCGAGGTGGTGCTTGTATGGCTGGAAGGCGCTCCCCGCAAGGGTGTCGGTCCGCACGACGTGGCTATCTCGCTTGTTAAGGCTACATTTGAGTCGGGCTTTGTGAAGAACAAAGTTCTGGAGTTCGCTGGTCCTGGCGTGAAGAACCTGCCCATCGACTTCCGTAATGGCATTGACATCATGACCACCGAGACCACTTGCTTGAGCTCGATCTGGGTCACCGACGATGAAGTGAAGCACCACTATGAGATTCACCGCCGTCCTCAGGACTTCAAGGAGTTGAAGCCCGGCAAGGTCGCTTACTACGACGCTATGATTCGCATCGATCTGAACACTCAGGAGTCGATGATCGCTCTGCCGTTCCACCCCAGCAACGCCTTTACCATCCACGAGTTGCAGGCCAACCCCGTTGAGATTCTCAAGGCCGTTGAGGAAGACACCCGCAAGCGCTTCGGCGAGAAGGTGCAGGTCGACCTCGTTGACAAGGTTGTCAATGGCAAGGTGATGGCCGACCAGGGTATCATCGCTGGTTGCTCGGGCGGTACTTATGACAACCTGAGCGCTGCTGCTTCGATCATGAAGGATGCTAGCATCGGCAACGACTACTTCACTATGTCGGCTTATCCGCAGTCAGTACCAGTGTTCATGGCAGCCACCCGCAGTGGCATTGTTGAGGAACTGCTTGAGACCGGTTGCGTGATCAAGCCCGCATTCTGCGGTCCTTGCTTCGGTGCTGGTGATGTTCCCTCGAACAATGGTCTGTCAATCCGCCACACCACCCGTAACTTCCCCAACCGCGAAGGTTCGAAGCCCGGTCAGGGTCAGATTTCGCTGGTTGCTCTGATGGATGCTCGCTCGATTGCCGCAACTGCTGCCAATGGTGGTGTCATCACCGCAGCAACCGATGTCGACTACGAGGACACCCACAAGCCCTATGAGTTCGACGCTCGCATCTATGACCGTCGCGTATACTATGGCTTCGGCAAGGAAGAACCCGAGCAGGAGCTGAAGTACGGTCCCAACATCAAGGACTGGCCCAAGATGTATGCTATGCAGGACAACATGCTGCTCGAGCTGGCAGCCGTTATCCACGATCCCGTGACCACGACCGACGAGCTGATTCCTTCGGGCGAGACCTCGAGCTACCGCTCGAACCCGCTGAAGCTGTCTGAGTTCGCTCTGTCGCGCCGCGTTCCCGAGTACGTTGGCATCAGCAAGCGCATCCAGGCCCAGGATCTTGAGCGCCGCGACGGCAAGTGCCCGCAGCACGTGCTCGATGCTCTGGCCAAGGTAGGTGCCGAGGCTGGCAACACTTCGTTCGGTTCGTGCGTATTTGCCAATCGTCCTGGTGACGGTTCTGCTCGCGAGCAGGCCGCATCGTGCCAGAAGGTGCTGGGCGGTGACGCCAACATCTGCTACGAGTATGCCACCAAGCGCTATCGCAGCAACTGCATCAACTGGGGTATTGTTCCGTTCACCATCGCCAAGGAGACCGAGTTCAACTATGTGCCTGGTGACTTCGTGTTCATTCCTGGCATCCGCGAGGCTATCCTGGGTGGCAAGGAGGAGATTGACGCCAAGGTTATCACTGCCGACGGCGTGAAGGACATCCACCTGTTCTTCCAGAACCTGACCGCTGACGAGCGTCAGATCCTGGCTGATGGTTGCTTGATGAACTACTACGCAGCACAGAACAAGTAAATAAATGTGAGGCCTCCCCTAGCCCCTCCTGAAGGAGGGGTACAGGGGGTCTCGAAATATAACTTTTTTCAATTTAACAAACACAATGGAGAAAATCAAAATGACCACTCCCCTGGTGGAGATGGACGGTGACGAGATGACCCGCATTCTGTGGAAGATGATCAAGGACGAACTCATCCTCCCGTTTGTGGACCTGAAGAGCGAATATTATGACCTGGGTCTTCCCAAGCGCGACGAGACTGGTGACAAGATCACCGTCGAGGCTGCTGAAGCTACCAAGAAGTATGGTGTTGCTGTGAAGTGCGCTACCATCACTCCAAACCTGAAGCGTATGGACGAGTACAAGCTGCACGAGATGTGGAAGAGCCCCAACGGCACCATCCGTTCGATTCTGGACGGCACCGTGTTCCGCGCTCCCATCACACTGCCCAGCATCAAGCCGGCAGTTCGCAACTGGGAGAAGCCCATCACCATTGCTCGTCACGCCTATGGTGACGTGTACAAGAGTGTTGAGCTGCGTGCCGATGAGCCTGGTGTGGCCAAGCTCGTGTTCGACGGTGAGAGTGGCAAGCACGAGGAGGTTGTCATCCACAACTTCAAGGGTGCTGGTGTGCTGCAAGGCATGCACAACCTGGACAAGTCGATCCGCTCGTTTGCTCACAGCTGCTTCAAGTTCGCTATCGACACCAAGCAGGATATGTGGTTCTCGACTAAGGACACCATCTCGAAGAAGTATGACGCTCAGTTCCGCATCATCTTTGAGGAGGTCTATGAGCAGGAGTACAAGGAGCAGTTCGAGAAGCTGGGTCTGGAGTACTTCTACACCCTGATTGACGACGCCGTTGCACGCGTGATCCGCAGCAAGGGTGGCTACATCTGGGCTTGCAAGAACTATGACGGCGACGTGATGAGCGACATGGTTTCGACCGCTTTCGGTTCGCTGGCCATGATGACCAGTGTGCTCGTTAGCCCCGACGGCAACTATGAGTATGAGGCTGCTCACGGTACCGTGACCCGCCACTACTACAAGTACCTGGCTGGCGAGGAGACCTCGACCAACCCCATCGCTACCATCTTTGCATGGAGTGGCGCACTGCGCAAGCGTGGTGAGAAGGACGGCATTAAGGAGCTGATGAACTTCGGCGACCAGCTGGAGGGCGCTTGCTTCGACACGCTGAACGCCGGCACCGTGACCAAGGACCTAGTGAACCTGATGGAAGGCGTCGATGCCAAGGCTGTGAACAGCAGCGACTTCATCAAGGCCATCCGCGCTAACCTCGAGAAGCGCCTGGGTTGCTAAATCCAATTGGTTATTCACAAAAAAAGCAGGTACGCAATTGCGTATCTGCTTTTTTATTGCTATATTTGCGGTGAGAAAAACTTGAAGCGATGAAGAAAGTAGTATTGATGGTGCTGGTGGCTGTTGGGCTGACTGCTGCGGCACAGACGAGTTTGAAGACAAGTGGTCGTACGGTGCAGGATTTGGTTCCTGAAGGCTGGGAAGATATCGTTGAGGCGCGCGGCGACATGAACAAGGACGGCATTGCTGACCTGGTGGTGATTGCCACGCCCAACCTGGCTGAACACATGAATCCAGAGTCGGACTATGCGACTAACTACAACGTGCCCATTGTGGGCATCTATTGGGGACAACGTGATGGCTCATACAGGCTTTATCAGCAATATGACAGCATCGTGTCGGGCAATAGCGAGTACATCTATGTGGAAAATTCAGTAAAAGTGACCGACAAGGGCGTGTTGCAGTTTAAGAGCACCACATTTGCCACAGCAGGAACAAGCGAGAACGGTGTTGACACCTACCTATACCGCTATCAGAATGGTGATTTTTACCTGATTGGACAACAGAACATGGCTCACTCGCGCTACTCGGGCAATTATGAAGAAGTGAGCATCAATTATCTGACTCACAAGAAGAAAATTACGACAGGCAGCGTGTTGCAAGATGGCCCCGCCGACAAGGTGCGGTGGGAGAAGATTCCCAAAGAGCCACTGAAGAGGCTGGGAAGCTTTGAGATGTGACACGCATACAAGCCGGAGGCTTGCATTACTCCAACGTGTGGGTAAATGTTGACGTAGTTTAGATTTCGCTTTAGTTAACATTGTTGTGCCTAGTTTTGGCGCTTTGTGAGCGTAATTTTGCAGTGTAAAAAATCACAAACGTTAAAACTGACACGATGATGAATACACAAAACCTTGACTCCACGATGCTGAGCCAAACGGCTCAGCAATCGCCCCAAATTGCTCTTGCTGAGCAGAATAAAGACTCGTTTTCGCAATCACTGCTACTGTGGATTGCGTCGTTCCCGTTGTTTATCGCTGGCCTGTCGCTACTGGGCGGATCATGGCACACGATTGGCTACCTGCTGGAGCTGGCAGCCGCCATCTGCTTCTTCAGCCCTGTGACTCAGTTGCTGGGTTGCCTCACCGAGCGCAAATAAAATGCCCTCGGCGAAACCGAGGGCCACACAACCTATCGTGCATATATCATTGCTGGTTGAGCGTCATTTGGCGCTCAATTTCTTTTGCTATTACCTTGCCGGTATCGTTCATGCCTTGGAGGTTGGGGATGTCGGTGGCGATGGAACGTAGCTGCTCGGCATTGAGCTGGTTCTGATACACGTCATTGAGTACATAAACCAACATGTGGTTAAGTTGGTCGGGACTGACAGTAAAATCCCATTTCTCGGCCTCATCGGGCGTGACAGGTGTGCCGCCATTGTTGTGATTGTTGTCAATGGCCGAAACCTTCACCTTGGGATAGTTGTTGCGCAACAGCTTAATTTTATCGGCATTGCTGCGGAAGGCATTGGTGAGATAACTGATGCCCAGGAAACGCTTGGTGGCCTTTCCACGCTTGACCGAGTTGTAGAAACACGTCTCAATGTCGTTGTAGAAAGCAATGACCTTGATATCGTTCATGCCACCGGCGTATGCTTTATCCACCACCTTCTTGAGTGACTCATAGCTGTTCAAGGCGCTGTCATAGAGCAGCCCCTCGCCCGAAAAATCCATGTTCTTGGTGCTGGTGCTCTTCCCCGCCCCACCAGGACCCGTGAGGATAGTAATGCTTCGGTTGCCGTTATTAATGGCACGCTTCATCATGTAGCGGTATACTGTATCGACGAGCCACTTCTCGGCAGCGCGGTAAGAAGGTACATCAGAGCCATCATAGCCAATGGGCGCGAACTGCTTCCGCAGTTCGTCGGGGTCCAATTTGTTACCTGCGCTCTCCAAATAGTTCGCCATGAGCTCGCCAACGTGTTGCTTAGCCCACATGACAGCGTCATCGCCCTTGAGGATGGTTTTCTCGCATTGCTCATGGCCATTTGCACAATGTCCACAGTGGGTTTGCTGAGCCGGCATTGCCATGACAACCATCACGGCAATAACCAACAGTGTCAAAAATCTTTGTCTCATTATACAGTGATTGTAAGAAATTTATCTTGCCGCACGGTGATAGAGCCAGACGGCGATAATGGTGTAAACAACGTTTGGAATCCACATCGCCACGCGTGCCGAGGTGTAGCCCGACACAGCAAAGGTCGACGTAACCGTCATGAACAGGATGTAGCTGAAACTTAGCAAGAGGCCGATGCCGATGTTCAGTCCCATTCCCCCTCGCACCTTGCGAGACGAGAGTGACAATCCGATGACGGTGAGGATGAAAGCTGCCGCCGTCATGGCATATCGGCGCTCATACTCCACTTCAAAGTTCATGATGCCCGCCACGCCACGCGCGTGCTGCTGATCGATGTACTGCCGAAGTTCGGGCGATGTCATCGTCTGCTCGTCATTCTTCGAGATGAGGAAGTCGCGCGGCTCAAAGTTGAGCATGGTGTCGAGCGTCGCTCCCTGGGTCATGGTCTCTTTCAGTCCATTGAACTTGCGCAGGGTATAGTTGTTGAGTTTCCATCGTCCTAGGGAATCATACTTGATGTTCTCGGCAGTGATGCGCGACTTGAGAGTCTTGCCGTCAAACTGGTCGAGCGAGAATCGGAAACCTGTCTTGGTGCTATTGTCGTAACGAGATATGTAGGCCATCACGCCTGGACTGACCTGCATCTGAATGTTATCGCCATAGGTAACAGCCTTGTTCTTGACCCAGCGATTGGTATAGGCTATGCGCTGCACATTGGCCGGTGGAATGACGTATGCCGACAAAACAAAACTCAGCACAGCAATAACCAATGCCGAAAACATATAGGGCAACAACATGCGTCTGAAGCTGATGCCGCTCGAGAGCATGGCGATGATCTCGCTGCGGTCGGCCAAACGCGAAGTGAAGAAGATGACCGAGATGAAGGTGAACAACGGGCTGAACTGACTGACAATGAATGGCAGAAAGTTCATGAAGTACTGGAAGATAGTGTCCTTGAGTGGCGCTGTGAGCACAGCATCAAGTTTCTCATTGACATCGAAGATGATGACAATGGCCATGAGCAAGAGGATAGCAAACAAATAAGTGCCCAAGAAATTCTTGACTATGTACAAGTCGAACTTCTTGACCCAGGGCTTGCTAATAGGCTTGGCAACCGGCTGCTCCTGCTGTGCGACCGGTTGTGGCTGCTCTTGCTCGATATGGTTCAATTCTTCTTCCATTTTCTAGAGGCACTATAAGCACTAGATTGACTAGATGATAGTTAAAGGCGACGCTGCACACGCTCGACCATGACAGTCTTCCATGCCTTGAAGTCGCCTGCGATGATGTGTTGTCGTGCCTCTCGCATAAGCCAAAGGTAGAACGCGAGGTTGTGTATACTGGCAATCTGCAAGGCCAGCAGCTCTTGTGCGATGAACAGGTGACGCAGATAGGCCTTGGTGTAGATGTGGTCGACAATGGATGCTCCATCTTCTTGCAATGGTGTGAAGTCGTCTGCCCACTTGCGGTTGCGCATATTCATGATGCCGTGCTGAGTGAACAGCATGCCATTGCGGCCATTGCGCGTTGGCATAACACAGTCCATCATGTCGACTCCACGGTCGATGGCCTCGAGCATATTGGCTGGTGTACCCACTCCCATGAGGTATCGCGGACGGTCGGTGGGG
>JAEEGF011920875.1_pt1 | contig 23610 bp, 20 predicted proteins | sample 9134171 | NCBI WGS metagenome assembly JAEEGF01 (sample SAMN16246542, study PRJNA631951) | gut metagenome | biome: gut microbiome; feature: rumen; material: AP-attached | host: Bos | place: Iran: Karaj | collected 2018-10
CCAAGGATGACGACGAGCTCTACCGCCGCACCAACGAGCTCGCCCGGGAGCTGGATCCCACCCGCCCCACCGGCGGCGTCCGGTGCAGCAAGAAGAGCAATCTGCTGGAGGACGTGTACACCTACAACGACTTCTTCCACGACGGCACCAACGGCGGCTGCGAGCCCAAGAGGGCCGTGACCTCCGATATGAGCAGGGCCTATCTGATCAGCGAGTACAACGGTCACATGTTCCCCGCCAAGATGTTCGACAGCGAGCAGCATCTGCTGGAGCACACCCTGCGCCACGCCGCCGTCCGGGACGCCATCGAGGGGGAGAAGGACGTGGCCGGCGGCTTCGGCTGGTGCATGTTCGACTACAACACCCACCAGGACTTCGGCAGCGGCGACCGGATCTGCTACCACGGCGTGCTGGATATGTACCGCAACCCCAAGCCGGCGGCGGCCGTCTACGCGGTGGAGCAGGACGAGGTCCCCGTGCTGGAGATCAGCTCCTCCATGGACATCGGCGAGCACCCCGCCAGCAACATGGGCAAGATCTACATCCTCACCAACGCCGACAGCGTGCGCATGTACCGCAACGACGTGCTGCTCCATGAGTACACCCACGCCGACAGCCCCTACCGGAACCTGCGCCGCGGCCCCATCCTCATCACCGACTTCATCGGCCCCCGCCTGGAGCAGGAGGAGAAGATGCTCCCCAAGCAGGCGGAGATCGTCAAGGAGATCCTCAATTACAGCGCCGTCAACGGCTGGTCCAAGCTGCCGCCCAAGATCGTGGCCAAGGCCGGCGTGGCCATGGCCAAGTACAAGATGACGTACCAGGACGCCTACGATCTCTACGGCAAGTACATCGGCAACTGGGGCGCCTCCGTGCCCACCTTCCGGTTCGAGGCCGTGAAGGACGGCAAGGTGGTCAAGACGGTGGAGAAATCCCCCGTCCGGTCCGTGCGGCTGGACGCCGTACCGGACCACACCGACCTGCGGGAGGGCGCCGCCTACGACGCCGCCTCCATCCGCATCACCGCCCGGGATCAGAACGGCAACCGCCTGCCCTTCTTCAATGGGACGGTGGTCCTGGCGGCGGAGGGGCCCATCGCCGTCGTCGGCACCCGGCTGGTCCAGCTGCGGGGCGGCTGCGGCGGAACCTACGTGAAAACCACCGGCGAGGCGGGACAGGGGACGCTGATCCTGGCCTGCGACCAGACGGAGCCGGTGCAGATCAAATTCAACGTGACCGTTTCGGAATGAGGGAGGAATTATGCAGGACAAATCGAGAGTGATCTTCGGCAACACCATCTCCGACGCCGACTACCGCAAGGCGCTGGCCTCCAAGGCCAAGTACGTAAAGAAATTCGGCGACGACTCCGCCGGCCACCACCCGGCCATCGTGGTGGAAAACCCCCACATCGGACCCCTGCTGGGGGTGCAGGATATCCGCATCGAGTACGGCGACAGCCCCATCCCCTTCGACACGGAGAAGGGCGTCATCGTGGGCAACATCCGCATGGGCTTCGGCCACTACCGGATCTCCATGGCCATGGCCTCCGCCGCCCACGCCCTGGGCTACCAGCCCTACTGGATGGACCTGAACTCCTATCCGGACACCACCTGCACCAAGGTGATCTCCGCCCAGAACGACCTGTACTCCCTGGGCTCCCGCATCTCCCAGAAGAGCAAGGTGTTCAACAAGGTGGTCTGGGAGCCCATCAACTACGAGGGCTTCCGCAAGCTCAGCTACAACTCCTCCGACCAGAAGAACGCCGAGCTGATGGCCCCCGTGTTCCAGAACGTGCCAAAGGACATCCCCGTCATCGGCACCCACGTCTGGCCCGCCCAGGCGGCCGTCCACGCCGGCATGAAGTACGTGGTCAACGCCATCCCCGACAACTGGCCCATGGCCCTCCATCTGGCCGAGGGCAGCGTCCACACCGTCCAGACCCACTTCGCCTACCAGGGCTACCGGATCCTCAACGGCATGCGGGGCGACGAGACCCTCCAGCCCATGCCGGAGGACAGTCTCCTCTACACCGGCCACTATATCGACGACGAGCTGGTGCGGAACATCGAGGCCGACTGCGCCGCCCGCCTGGCACGGAAGGAGCAGGGCAAGGCCATGCGCTTCCTGCTGACCATCGGCGGGGCCGGCGCCCAGAAGGAGATCTTCGCCGCCATCATCCGCTACCTGCTGCCCCTGCTGGAGTCCGGCAAGGCCGCCCTGTACGTGAACGTGGGCGACTACCGGAACGTGTGGGATGAGCTGGTGAACGAGATCCCCGGCCTCGGGGCCCTGTCCGCCGAGCATTTCGACAACTGGAGCGAGACCGTCGCCTTCGCCCGGGGCGCCCTCACCGGCGACGTCACCGGCGTCCACGCCTTCTACCACGGCAACATCTTCCAGGCGGTGTACGCCACCAACCTGCTGATGCGCTCCTGCGACGTGCTGGTGACCAAGCCCAGCGAGCTGGCCTTCTACCCCGTGCCCAAGCTGTTCATCCGCCGCATCGGCGGCCACGAGCAGTGGGGCGCCGTCCACTCCGCCGAGATCGGCGACGGCACCCTGGAGTGCCGGGACATCCCCCACACCCTGCAGATGATCGACCTGTTCCTCAACGACGGCGTGACCCTGCGGGATATGTGCGAAAACATCGTGCGCAACAAGTCCATCGGCATCTACGACGGCGCCCACAAGGTGGTGCAGCTTGCCATGGGCCTGAAAAATCAGAACAAATAAGTAAGGAGAGAGAAACCTCTATGAAACTTTCCGGCAAAGCCAAGCTGTCCTACGCCCTGGGCGCGGTGGGCAAGGACATGGTCTACATGCTGTCCGCCAGCTACGTCCTGTACTACTTCCAGGATCTGCTGGGCGTCAGCGCCATCGCCATGGGCGTCATCCTCATGGCCGCCCGCGTCTTCGACGCCTTCAACGACCCCATCATGGGCGTCATCGTGGCCAAGACCAAGACCCGCTGGGGCAAGTTCCGCCCCTGGCTGCTGATCGGCACCCTCACCAACGCGGTGGTGCTGTTCCTGATGTTCGCCGCGCCTCCCGCCATGGACGCCAAGGGTCTGGTGGCCTACGCCGCCATCACCTACATCCTCTGGGGCGTCACCTACACCATGATGGACATCCCCTACTGGTCCATGATCCCCGCCTTCACCGAGGGCGGCAAGGAGCGTGAGAACCTGACCACCCTGGCCCGTACCAGCGCCGGCGGGGGCAGCGCCATCATCACCATCCTCACCATGAACCTGGTGCCCAAGCTGGGCAAGATGTTCGGCGGCCTGGAGGGCAACGCCGGCCAGATCGTGGGCTTCAAGTGGTTCTCCCTGATCGTGGCCGTCCTGTTCATCCTGTTCACGGTCCTCACCTGCGTCAACGTGAAGGAGAAGTCCACCACCGAGATGAAGACCGTCTCCGTGGGCCAGATGTTCAAGGCCCTGGTCCAGAACGACCAGGCCATGACCGTCACCGTCACCATCGTCCTCATCAACACCGCCGTCTACATCACCTCCAACCTGGTCATCTACTTCTTCAAGTATGACTTCGGCGGCACCGGCTGGAACAACGCCTACGTGCTGTTCAATATGTTCGGCGGCGCCATCCAGGTGCTGTCCATGATGGCCTTCTATCCCCTGCTGCGCAAGAAGTTCTCCAGTCTGCAGATCTTCTACATCTGCCTGGGCATGGCCATCATCGGCTACGCCGTGCTGCTGGCCCTGGCCTTCATCAACATGTCCAGCGTGTTCCTGCTGTTCATCCCCGCCTTCTGCATCTTCGCCGCCAACGGCATGCTGACGGTCATCACCACCGTGTTCCTGGCCAACACCGTGGATTACGGCCAGCTGAAGAACGGCCGCCGGGACGAGTCCGTCATCTTCTCCATGCAGACCTTCGTGGTGAAGCTGGCCTCCGGCGTGGCGGCTCTGGCCGCCTCCATCTGCCTGGCCATCAACCAGCTGCAGAGCGGCACCGACGTCAGCGCCCAGGACGCCGTGACCGACTTCTCCGCCGGCGTCACCCTGGCCCAGAAGGCCGGTCTGCGGATGACCATGACCATCATCCCCATCGTCGGTCTGTTCATCGCCCTGTTCTGGTTCCGCAAGCACTTCATCCTCACCGACGCCAAGGTGGAGGAGATCAGCAAAGAGCTGGCCGTCGGCCAGACCGAGGCGGAGTAACCCCCCAGTCCCACTACCGTCCAAAAAAAGAGCCCCGCGGTCCCTGGGACCGCGGGGCTCTTTTCTTCCGGCGGGCGGCGGCACATTTTTCCATTGACTCTCCCCGCCGGATCTTTTACAATGGAAAAAACCGACAAACGGAGGGCGATCCTATGGTGACCAACAAGTTTTTCCCGGAGATCCACGGTAATTTCGGCTTCGGCCTGATGCGCCTGCCCATGCTGGACAAGGAGGTGGACCTGGAGCAGACGAAGGAGATGGCGGACGCCTTCCTGGCGGCCGGCCTCAACTATTTCGACACCGCCCACGGCTACATCGGCGGCAGGAGCGAGACGGCCTTCCGGGACGCGGTGGCCGCCCGCTATCCCCGGGACCGCTTCCTGCTCACCAACAAGCTGTCGGGCCCCTTCTTCGAGAAGGAGGAGGACATCCTCCCCCTCTTTGAGCAGCAGCTGGCCGCCTGCGGCGTGGAGTACTTCGACTTTTTCCTGATGCACTCCCAGACCGCCGGCAACTACGGCAAGTTCAAGGCCTGCCGGGCCTATGAGACCGCCTTCGCCCTGAAGGAGCAGGGCCGGGTCCGCCACGTGGGCATCTCCTTCCACGACAAGGCCTCCCTCCTGGAGCAGATCCTGACGGACTATCCCCAAATCGAGGTGGTGCAGATCCAGTTCAACTACGCCGACTACGAGGACCCCTCCGTGGAGAGCCGGAAGGTCTACGAGGTCTGCGAGAAGTTCGGCAAGCCGGTCATCGTCATGGAGCCGGTGAAGGGCGGCAACCTCATCAACCTGCCGGAGGAGGCCCAGCGGGTCTTCGACGAGCTGGGCGGCGGCAGCAACGCCAGCTACGCCATCCGCTTCGCCGCCGGCTTCCCCAACATGTGCATGGTCCTGTCCGGCATGAGCACCCGGGAGCAGATGGCGGACAACCTCAACTTCATGGAGGACTTCCGGCCCCTCAGCGACGCCGAGCGGGCCGCCGTGGACAAGGTCTGCGCCGTCTTCAAGTCCATGGATCTGATCCCCTGCACCGCCTGCAGCTACTGCACCGACGGCTGCCCCATGGGGATCCGGATCCCCCGGCTGTTCTCCTGCATGAACAACAAGAAGCGCTTCAAGGACTGGAACGCCTACTTCTACTACGAGATCTCCACCAAGGACGCCGGCAAGGCCTCCGACTGCGTGGGCTGCGGCCAGTGCGAGGAGGCCTGCCCCCAGCACCTGCCCATCCGGGAGCTGCTGCAGGACGTGGCCGCGGAGTTCGAAAAGGGCGAAAACTGATCGGAGCGCAAAAAAACAGGAGAGGCGACTGCCTCTCCTGTTTTTTTACTGCTCCTCTTCCGGCTCTTCGCTCTCCGGCTCGTCGGCGGGTCCGGGCTCATCTTCCATGAGCTGGGGCTCCTCCTCCGGCTCCGGCGTCTGATTCACCGGGGGCCTGGGCGGGAGATCCTTCTCCAGCCGTTCGCCGGCCTTCTTCATCTCCCGCAGGCACAGGGCGCACACGGCGCCCAGCAGGGCCAGTACCGTTGCGACTTCGCGTTTCTTGATCATCGTTATGCCCTCCTTTGCTCCGCATGGTTTCTTACCCCTCTTCGGGCGTATGATAACACGGCGTTTTCGGAAAAACAAGGGGGTAACTGTGACCAAACCGTAAACTATTTGGGAAAAAGGCGCCGCTTTTCCTTGCTGAACGCCGCCCGGAACGGTATAATGGGCCTGAAAGCACCGGGCCTCCGGGCCCGCGGAGCAAGGAGCGCGCCATGAACAGTTTTACCGTCCGACCCGTGGGCGACAGGGCCCTGTCGGTGGAATTTGAGAATATCGTCAGCCGGGAGGTCAACGGCCGGGTCAACGCCCTGGCCGGGCGCCTGGAGGCCCTGGACCTCCCCGGCATGGGGGAGCTGGTCCCCACCTACCGGGCCCTGCTGATCCACTTCGACCCCCTGCGGCTGGATCCGGAGGCGCTGGTCCGCGCGGTCTCCGCCGCGGCGGAGGACGCAGGGCGCGCCCCGGCGCCGGGCGGCACGGTGGTGGAGCTCCCCGTCCTCTACGAGGGGGAGTACGCCCCGGATCTGGAGGAGGTGGCCCGGGCGGAGAACAAGACCCCGGAGGAGATCGTCCGCATCCACAGCGGCAGCGAGTACTACGTCTACATGCTGGGCTTCGCGCCGGGCCATCCCTACGCCGCCCGGTTCGAAAACCCCTTCTCCGTCCGCCGGCGGTCCACGCCGCGGACCAGGGTCCCCGCCGGCAGCATCGGCGTCCAGCGGGACATGAGCGACGTGATCCCCTTCGAGATGCCCACCGGCTGGAACGTCATCGGCGCCACGCCCGTCCCGGTCTGCGACTACCGGAGGTCCGATCCCTTCCTGCTGAAGGCCGGCGACTGGATCCGCCACGTGCCCGTCGACCGCTCCCGATTCCGGGAGATCCGGCGCCAGGCGGAGCTGGGGGAGTACGTGTGCCGCCGCTATGAAAAGGAGGCGGGCCGATGAGGATCACCGTGGAAACCGCCGGCCTGCTGACCACGGTGCAGGACGGCGGACGTTACGGCTACCAGCGCTTCGGCGTCTCCCCCGCCGGCCCCGTGGACGACCTGTCCTTCCGGATCGCCAACATCCTGGTCGGCAATCCCCGGGACGAGAGCGCCCTGGAGGCCACGCTCCTGGGTCCCGCCCTGACCTTTGACGGCGCCGGGGTGGTGGCCCTGGCCGGAGCCGACATGGGCGCGGCCCTGAACGGTGCGCCCTGCCCCATGTACCGGGCGGTGGCGGTCCGCGCCGGCGACCGTCTGGTCCTGGGCGCCGCGAAAACCGGGTGCCGCACCTACCTCGCCTTTGCCGGCGGCCTGGACGTCCCCCTCGTCATGGGCAGCCGCTCCACCTGCCTGCAAAACCGCCTGGGCGGTCTGGAGGGCCGGAAGCTCCGCGCCGGCGACATGCTGGCCACCCGGCCGGCGCCTCTGCCGGAGGACCTCGATCCCCGCCGCGCCCAGCCGCGGACCGTAGGCGGCGGCGGGACGCTGCGGGTGGTCCTCGGCCCCCAGGAGGAGGCCTTCACCCGGGAGGGGCTGGACGCCTTCCTCACCGGGGAGTATACCGTCACCGGCGACTCCGACCGGATGGGCTGCCGGCTGGAGGGGCCCTTCATCCGCCACAGGACGGACGGCAACATCCTCTCCGACGGCATGGTGGCCGGCGCCGTCCAGGTGCCCGACTCCGGCCGGCCCATCGTCATGCTGGCCGAGCGCCAGACCGTGGGCGGCTATACGAAGATCGCCGCCGTCATCTCCGCCGACCTGCCGCTGATCGGCCAATGCCGGCCCGGGGACCGGGTGCGCTTCCGCGCGGTCTCCCCCGCCGAGGCCCGGGAGGCCCTGCGCCTGCGGGAGCGGGAACTGGCGGAACTGGAGGCGGCCGTGGGCCGGCCCGCCCCACCGGAAAAACACTATCGGATCCGCGTCAACGGCACGGCCTACGACGTGACGATCCGGCGGATCCAATAAGGAGGGAACACCGTGTACCAGATCGATTTGAACAGCGACATCGGCGAGAGCTTCGGCGCCTACCGGATCGGGAACGACGAGGAGATCCTCCGGTACGTCACCTCCGCCAACGTGGCCTGCGGCCTTCACGCCGGGGACCCGGCGGTGATGGACCGGGTGGTGGCCCTGGCCGGGGAGCGGGGCGTGGCCCTGGGAGCCCATCCCGGCTACCCGGATCTGCAGGGCTTCGGCCGCCGGAGGATGGCCCTCTCCCCCGACGAGGTGCGCCAGTACGTCACCTATCAGCTGGGCGCCCTGGAGGCCTTCGCCCGGAGCCACGGCGTGCCGCTGCGGCACGTGAAGCCCCACGGGGCCCTGTCCAACCTGTGCCAGCACGACCGGGAGACCGCCCGGGCCGTCTGCCTGGCGGTGCGCGCCTTCGGCCCCTCGCTGCTGGTCTTCGCCTGCGCCGGCTCCGCCCTGGGGGAGGAGGCCGAGGCCATGGGGCTGGCCGTGGCGTGGGAGATCTACGCCGACCGGGCCTATATGGACGATCTGTCCCTGGTGCCCCGCAGCCGGAGCGACGCCATGATCACCGGCGAGGACGAGGCGGCGGCCCGGTGCATCCGCATGGTGAAGGAGGGTCTCGTCACCACCGTCACCGGCCGGGACGTCCCCATCCGGGGCGACACCCTCTGCGTCCACGGCGACGGGCCCAAGGCCCTGGCCTTCGCCGCCCGCATCCGGGAGGAGTTCGCCCGGGCGGGCGTCGCCGTGCGCAGCGTCCGGGGCTGACCGGACCATGACAGCAGAAAACCTCTCCTGCCCGCCGGGGCAGGAGAGGTTTCTTTTTTTATGCAGAGGCGCGCAACGGGGCGCCGGGACACGGAAAAACGCGCCAGAGCGCGCCGGCGGGGGCGTGGCAGGCGGGCGCCGGCCTTTTTCCGCCGCGCTTTGTCCGGCGGACCCTTACAGCTTCCTGCAGGTAAGATCGTCGAACGTCACGTAGCCGTCGCCGAACGTCAGCTTCAGCATGCCGCCCTTGCGGCCGAACTCGTTCTCCCCGATGGGGTAGAGCCGGAAGGATATCTCGTCGCCGTCCTCGTCGATGGCCCCGGCCCAAAGCTCGCCGTCCTTCAGGAACACCTCATCGACGATGAAATCGGCGTCCTCGGGGTGCTCGTACCTGCCGCAGAAATCCGGCCACTTCGATTTGTCGGGGTCCTTGATGGCGATATCCTCGATGGAGATCACCGGCTCCGGCTCCTTATCCCTTGCGGCCGCTTCCATGCCGTCCCAGTAACCCATATACGCTCTGTAGTCCCTGTAATCCCGGTTGCTGAGGATCACCAGCATCCTGTCCGCGTCGAGGAAGCGCTCGAACCAGGTGGCCACGCCCGGCATGCCACCGCTGTGGCTGACCACGAGCCCCAGCGCCTCGTCGCGGCCGACGGCCCAGCCGAAGCCGTAGCCCAGCCCGTCCTCCTCGTCGTAAACGGCGTCCTCGCCGCTGTTGAGTTTTCCGGGGGTGTACATGAGCGCCTGCTCTTCAAGCGTGAGCACCTTGCCCTCCCGCAGCGCCCGGTCCCAGCGGAGCATGTCGAAGATGTTGGTATACACGTAGTCGTCGCCGTTGAGCCCGTCGAAGGCGACCACGTCGCCGTCCTCGGCGGAGTCCACGTCGGCCACCCATTTACCGTCCTCGAACACCGTCGCTCGGGCGTAGTTCTCAAAGGGCACGCCGTCCCGGCGGATATGGCAGCAGCGGGTGGAGGTCATGCCGGCGGGCTCGAAGATGTTCTTCTGCAGGAACTCCTCATAGGGGACGCCGGAGAGCCGCTCCACCAGCAGCGCCAGCAGGTTGAAGCCGGTGTTGGAGTATTCCAATCCCTCGCCGGGGGCGAAGGAGGGCTTTGCCTTGGTTTCCAGAAGGAAGCGCGGGATCTCGTCGTTGCCCGGAACGCGCTTTTCCTCCTCCCAGATGTTGATGAACCAGTCCGCGTCGTCGAAGTAATCGGGCACGCCGCCGGTGTGGGTCAGCAGGTGCCGGATCGTCACGCCCTCGTACGCCGTCAGCTCCGGGAAGTATTTCGTGATCTTGTCCTCGAGACCCAGCTTGCCCTGCCGCATCACCAGCATGACCGCCGCAGCCGTAAACGTCTTGCTGACGGAAGCCAGCTGGAAGATCGTGTCCTCCGTGATGGGCAGCGTGTTCCCGGGATCCCGGAAGCCGAGAGCGCCCTTGCTTACGATCTCGCCCTTTTCGGCGTAGAGCCAGGCCCCGTTGAATACGTCCTTTTCATTCAGCGCCCGGGCCAGGTTTTCCATAACGGTTTTCTTATCCATACTGTTTTCCTCCATAAACACTGATTCAAACTGTCATTTTGTATACGTGCAGGTCCTCCGTGAGATGCCGCACGACCCTTTTGCGGCCTCAAAGGCATATCCTCTGTGCCAGAATCCGGGGTTGATCGGCGGTGACCCGGCAAGCGCTCGTTTCGTAAAGCGGGCATAAAAATTCCGCAGCGAAGCAGCTCCCGTCGTGGCTGCATCCTGCGGCTCCCACTATCAGAAGTTACTTGAAAACGGCGCGACAAACCAGAGGGGGCAACCCCTCGCCGGACGAGCGCCTCTATTCAGTTAGCCGATGACAGCGTTATTGCTCATTGGTCTGTACTCCTGTCTGAAAATCACAATAACATTATACACGCTCACGGCAAAAAAGCAACAAACAAAACGCCGTTCGCGGGGAGGATCGCCCGCCGTCCCCGTACAGCGAAGGCCCCCGCCCCGGCGGGCAGAAGAGGATTTTTGGCGGGTAAGGGCGCGGAAACGGGGCGGATCTATAGAAAGATCACCTCAAAGGCATGCACCGAACGGCTCGAAAAACATCTTCTGTCATTTTAGCAGTCCATCCGCTATCAGGGCTTCCATCACCCGTGCTTCTCTTTCAAACATCAGCCGGTCATATGGGCTGTTCTTCACATGGCAGTTCTTATTGATCGCAGTAAGCGGCTCCACATACTCCAGCCTGAAGGATTCCTCCGCCTCATAATCGTCCAGGCGTTGAGGCGTCACGACATCCATTACTTCACAGAGATAATAGTAATTATCCTGCACAAAGCACTCCGTGGGGTCTTTGTCGCTTTTCTGAACTCTGTGCACATATCCATATTCCTTGACCGACTCCGGAACAACGATCAGGCCGGCTTCTTCCTGCGTCTCCCGGATCATGGCCTCAACAGGTTCCTCGCCGTTTTCTATTCCCCCTCCGGGGAATTTGTAATAATCATATTTCAGGCTGTGGATCATGGCGACCCTGCCGTCTCTGATAATAATGCTTCGCGCGGAATCACGCGTGAAAATATGCGTACATTGCGCGTAATCCTTTTTATCCATTTCGAACAGCAATCTCATTTGTTTTGCCCCCACTAGTTCCGATTGGTCGAAGAGATTGTATCATACGCCGCGATTGATAACAATAAAAATCCTCTCTTGTCCCGGCAGACAAAAGAGGCTAATTTTGTGGTTCGCGGTACAGGACTCGAACCTGTGTCCGCGTCGTGTCAACCGTTTTTCGCTCCCGTCGGTCGTGAAAAACGGGACACTTCCTTTCTGCCGCCTCGCTCCCTCCGCCGCCGGCGGCGCTTCGGCGGCAGACCCCATGCCGTCAAGCAGCGCCGACGCGCAAAGAGATCCGCAGGTCCACAGCCCGGGTCGTATACCAAAAAAGATCGCACCCCGTTGGGGGTGCGATCTTTTTTGGTGCGCGGTACAGGACTCGAACCTGTGACCCCATGCACGTCAAGCATGTGCTCTACCAGCTGAGCTAACCGCGCGGAGAACGTTAACCATATTATACTACGTCCCCGCGGTTGTCAACACTTTTCTCGCTGAATTCCGAAAAAATCTGTCCTATCTCCGGTTTTGCAGCTTCCGCAGATACGCCTGAAACTCCTCCGGCAGCGGACACCGCAGCTCCACGCTCTCCCCCGTCCGGGGGTGGATGAACCGCAGCCCCACCGCGTGGAGACACTGGCCCGTGAGCCCCGGCACCGGTTTTTTGGCGCCGTACACCGTGTCCCCCAGGATAGGGTGGCCGATATGGGCCATGTGGACCCGGATCTGATGGGTGCGCCCCGTCTCCAGCCGGCAGCGGACGTGAGTCGCGCCGTCGTACCGGCCGATGACCTCCCAGTGGGTCACGGCACGGCGGCCGCCGGCAACCACCGCCATCTTCTTCCGGTCGGCGGGATGCCGCCCGATGGGGGCGTCCACGGTCCCGCTGTCCTCCTTCAGATTTCCCGCCACCAGACACTCGTAGGTCCGGGCCAGGGTGTGGTCCGCCAGCTGGGCGGAGAGCCCCAGGTGGGCCGCGTCGTTCTTGGCGGCGATGATGAGGCCGCTGGTGTCCCGGTCGATCCGGTGGACGATGCCGGGCCGCTTCTCCCCACCCACGCCGGACAGACTGCTCCCGCAGTGGTGGAGCAGGGCGTTGACCAGGGTGCCGTCCCTGTGGCCCGGGGCCGGGTGGACCACCAGGCCCGCCGGCTTGTTCACCACGATCACGTCATCGTCCTCGTACACCACGTCCAGGGGGATGTCCTGGGCCTCCACCTCCGTCTCCTCCGCCTCCGGGATCTCCACCGTCAGCTCCTCGCCGCCGGCGATCCGGCAGTTTTTCGCCAGGAGCTTACCGCCCGTTGCCACGCGGCCCTCCTCGCAGAGCCGGGCCGCGGCGCTGCGGGAGATGGACAGCGCGGCAGCCAGGAAGCTGTCCAGCCGCTCCCCGGCGTGTTCAGTTGCGGCCGTCAGCGTCCGGGTCATGGCGCTTCTCCTTCCCGTCGGTCTTGTCGTAGAGGAACAGGTAATAGACGCCCCCCAGGATCGCCCCGATCACCACGAAGCAGTCGGCCAGGTTGAAGATGGGGTAGGTGAACAGCTCCAGGTCGAACATATCCACCACGTATCCGTGGGCGATGCGGTCGATGATGTTGCCGACGCCGCCGCCCAGGACCAGCAGGCAGGCCGCCACGCCCAGGGGGTGGCGGACGATCCTCCGGGCCAGCAGGAACAGCACGGCAAGCAGCAGCACGGCGGTGAAAACGATCAGAAAGGCCGTTTTCCCGCTGAAGCTGGACCAGGCGGCCCCGTAGTTGTGGAGCCGGGTCAGCCGCAGGACCCCCGGCAGAAAGCGGGCGCTCTCCCCCAGGGCCAGGTGGGTCACCGTCCAGTGCTTCAGCGCCTGATCCGCTCCGATCAGGGCGCAAGCGATGAGAATGTACAGCGCGTACAGCATAGAAAGCTCCTCAAGACGTTTTTCCTATCATATCCCAAGCCGGCCAAATTTGCAACGCTTCTTTCCCGACTTTTCTTGTCACGCCCGGCGGTTTGTGATATAATAAATTGATTATCATAGGAGGGTAGCGACTTTTTTGCCGCGCCCTCGCACGGAGGTCTCCCTTGGACAGAACGCAAGTGGTGCTGACGGCCGAGCAGATGGCCCGCCAGCGGGAATATACGGAGCAGATCCGGGCCATCCACGCCGCCCGGCCCGCCGCGCCCCGGGCGCTGGTGGACACCTTCGGCTGCCAGCAGAACGTGGCGGACAGCCAGCTGATCATGGGCATGCTGGAGGCCATGGGCTGCGTCTTCACCGACAGGGCCGAGGACGCCGACATCGTGGTGCTGAACACCTGCGCCATCCGGGACCACGCCGAGCAGCGGGTCTACGGCAGTCTAGGCGCCCTGACCCACGCCAAAAAGGCCAATCCGGAGCAGATCATCTGCCTGTGCGGCTGCATGGCCCAGCGGCCGGAGGTGGCCGAGCGGGTCCGCAGGTCCTACCGCCACGTGGACCTGGTGTTCGGGCCCCAGGCCCTGTGGCGCTTCCCGGAGCTGCTGCACCGGGTCTACGCCGGCCGCCGCCGGGTCTTCAGCGTGGCCGACGAGCCGGGCCAGATCGCCGAGGGCATCCCGGTGGTCCGGGAGGGCAATATCAAGGCCTGGGTCTCCATCATGTACGGCTGCAACAACTTCTGCTCCTACTGCATCGTCCCCTACGTGCGGGGCCGGGAGCGCAGCCGGGACCCGGAGCGCATCCTCGCCGAGGTCCGGGAGCTGGCGGAGGCCGGGTACAAGGAGATCACTCTCCTGGGCCAGAACGTCAACTCCTACGGCAAGGACCTGCCGGAGCGGTGGGACTTCGCCGACCTGCTGACGGCGATCGACGCCATCCCCGGCGACTACCGGATCCGCTTCATGTCCTCCCAGCCCAAGGACGCCAGCTTCAAGCTCTTTGACGTGATGGCCCGGAGCCGCCACGTGGCCCGCCAGCTCCATCTGCCGGTGCAGTCCGGCTCCGACCGGGTGCTCCGGGCCATGAACCGGCCCTACACGGTGGAAAAATACCTGGAGCTCATCAACTACGCCCGGCAGGTCATGCCCGACCTGGTGCTGACCAGCGACGTGATCATCGGCTTCCCCGGCGAGACGGAGGCCGAGGCCATGGAGACGGTGGCCCTGGTGGAAAAGGTCCGCTTCGACGCCCTGTTCACCTTCATCTTCTCCCCCCGGCCCGGCACCCCCGCCGCCAAAATGGACGACCCCGTCCCCCGCAGCGAGAAGCAGAAGTGGTTCGACAAGCTCTGCGACACCCAGAACGCCATCTCGGCGGAGATCCACGCCCGATACGTGGGCGACACCGTCCGGGTCCTGGTGGACGAGGAGAGCGACGACCTCCGCTGGCCCCTCCGGGGCCGCACCGACGGCGGCCGCCTGGTCCATCTCACCGGGGACAAGTCCGTCCTCGGCACCCGGCAGGACGTGAAGATCACCGACAGCAACACCTGGGCCTTATTCGGGGAGATCGTATAAGATATTTATTCAAAGGGGGAGGACTTATCATGGAGAAGCTGCGAAACTTTTTTGAGTCGAAGTGGGCCGTACTCCCTGCGTTTGTGCCTGTGGTGCATCTCTTCTACGCCATCATTGCCTTTCTTCTGCGGGGGGCAGACCGGTTTTTCTTCCGCGTGGTCAACGCTTTCATCGTCTGTGCCGCCGAGTTGACCATCCACTTCTTTCCCGGCTACGGCTGGCTGGTCGCTTACGCCGCCCTGACGGCCCTGGCTCTGGTGGATCTGAAAAGCATCCGGCAATCGGACTACACATTTGCCAAATCCCTCTGGCTCCGGATCGCCGTTCTGGCCCTTCCTGTTCTCCTTGCTCTGTCCGTCCTTCTCAGCTCCCTCCATCTGCTTCCGTCCGATCTCTTTGGCAAATCAGAGAAGGATGCCTTCCTCGGTGAGCAGACCCGCGCCGTGTTGGAGACCATTATCGACAACGACCCCCAGGGGTATAAAGAACTGGAATATCAGGATAATCCCTACGCCGCGTTCAATGGATATACTCTGGTCGGTCTGCGTCAGGCGCTGATAGAAAAAGACAGTCTGCCGGAGGGAGAGATCGGCACCATGACACTTCTGGAGGCAAGCATAAGCGGCTCCCGGGCCTGCCGCACCTATGGGCGGACCTATGAGGTCGTTATCGGAGACGGACTCTACCGCGTGGCGGTGGAGTACACCGAGGCCTCCGATATCGCCGGATTTTCCCGTGTAAACATTACCAAAATAGGTTGACGCCAGTTGTTTAACCCCTCTGAAAGGAGAAAACCCATGTCTGAACTGACGCCCATGATGCGGCAATATATGGAGATCAAGGAGCAGAACCAGGACTCCATCCTGTTCTTCCGCCTGGGCGATTTCTACGAGATGTTCGGCGCCGACGCCCGCACCGCCTCCCGGGAGCTGGATCTGACGCTGACCACCCGGGACAAGGACAAGACCAAGGCCTTCGACGACAAGATCCCCATGTGCGGCATCCCCTACCACGCCGCCGACGCCTACATCGCCCGCCTGATCGCCAAGGGCTACAAGGTGGCCATCTGCGAGCAGACGGAGGACCCCGCCCTGGCCAAGGGCCTGGTGAAGCGGGACATCATCCGGGTGGTGACCCCCGGCACCGTCATCGACAGCGCCTGTCTGGAGGAGGGCCGGTCCAACTTCTGCGCCGGCATCTTCCTGGACGAGGACAACGCCGCCCTCTGCGCCTGCGATATCTCCACCGGCCAGACCCACGCCACCGCCTGGTCCGGGCCCGACCGTCTGAACCACCTGCTCAACGAGCTGGGCCGCTTCTCCCCCGCCGAGGCCGTGCTCAACGAGGAGGCCTTCTTCAACGAGACCCTCCACGACGCCCTGGAAAACAAGTTCCGCTGCCACATGGAGAAGCTGCCCGCCGCCCGCTTCCAGGCGGAGGCGGCGGAGAAGCTGGTCCGCGCCCAGTTCGGCGAGGACACGGCGGCCCGCCTGCCCCGGAACAACGGCGCCGTCATCCCGGCCCTGGGCGCCCTGCTCAGCTATCTCCACGAGACCCAGAAAACCGATCTGAGCCACATCGACCGGCTGGACTACTACGAGCAGGGCCGGTTCATGGAGCTGGATCTGACGGCCCGGCGCAACCTGGAGCTGACGGAGACCCTCCGCTCCAAGGAGAAGAAGGGCAGTCTGCTGTGGGTGCTGGACAAGACGAAGACCGCCATGGGCGGCCGGATGATGCGCGCCTGGCTGGAGCGGCCCCTGCTGAGCGTCACCGCCATCAACCGGCGGCTGGACGCCGTGTCCGCCCTGGTGGATCACACCATGGCCCGGGAGGAGCTGATCCTGGCCCTCCAGGGCATCTCCGACATGGAGCGGCTCATCGGCCGCATCGTCTACGGCAGCGCCGGCGGCCGGGATCTGGTGGCCCTCCGCGGCGCCATGGAGCGCCTGCCCCTGGTGAAGGCCCAGCTGGCCGCCTTCCCCAAGGGGAAGCTCCGGGAGCTGGATGAGCAGCTGGACGACCTCAACGACCTGGCGGCCCTCATCGGCCAGACGCTGATGGACGAGCCCCCCTTCTCCGTACGGGAGGGAGAATTCATCCGGGACGGCTTCCACCCGGAGGTGGACCGGCTCCGCTCCATCCTCCACGGCGGCAAGGGCATTATCGCCGAAATGGAGGCCCGGGAGAAGGAGCGCACCGGCATCCGCACCCTGCGGATCGGCTACAACAAGGTTTTCGGCTACTACATCGAGGTATCCAACTCCTTCAAGGACCAGGTGCCCGATACCTATATCCGCAAGCAGACCCTGGTCAACGGCGAGCGCTACATCACCCAGGAGCTGAAGGATCTGGAGAGCGACATCCTCTCCGCCGCCGACCGGCTCAGCGCCCTGGAGTTCGAGCTGTTCACCCACCTGCGGCTGGAGGTGGCCGGTCAGGTGACCCGGATCCAGCGGTCCGCCGCAGCCGTGGCGGAGATCGACGTCCTCTGCTCCCTGGCCGCCGCCGCGGTGAAGAACAACTACTGCTGCCCCTCCGTGGACGAGTCCGGCGTCATCGAGATCCACGACGGCCGCCATCCGGTGGTGGAGCGGATGCTGCGGGACACCCTTTTCGTCCCCAACGACACCTACATGGGCCGCACCGAGGACCGGGTGGCCATCGTCACCGGCCCCAACATGGCCGGCAAGTCCACCTACATGCGCCAGGTGGCGCTGATCGTGCTGATGGCCCAGATCGGCTCCTTCGTGCCGGCCCGGGCCGCCCGGCTGGGGGTGGTGGACCGGATCTTCACCCGCATCGGCGCCAGCGACGATCTGTCCGCCGGCCAGTCCACCTTCATGGTGGAGATGACGGAGGTCAGCGACATCCTCCGCCACGCCACCGCCAACAGTCTGCTGATCCTGGACGAGATCGGCCGGGGCACCTCCACCTTCGACGGCATGTCCATCGCCCGGGCGGTGCTGGAATACTGCGCCAACCCCAAAAAACTGGGGGCCAAGACCCTTTTCGCCACCCACTACCACGAGCTGACCTCCCTGGAGGACAGTCTGCCCGGCGTCAGGAATTACAACGTCGCCGTCCGCACCCGGGGCGACGAGATCATCTTCCTCCGCAAGATCATCCCCGGCGGGGCCGACCGCAGCTACGGCATTGAGGTGGCCCAGCTGGCCGGCCTGCCCCAGCGGGTGGTGGACCGGGCCCGGGAGATCCTGCGGGAGCTGGAGGCCGAGGCCGGCCGCCCCGCCGCCCCCGCCGCCGAGGAGGACCAGGTCTCCTTCGCCGCCATGGCCGAGAGCGAGGTCGTCGACGCCCTGCGCCGCTGCCAGGTGGACACCCTGAGCCCCCTGGAGGCCCTGAATCTGCTGTACGAATGGAAGCAGAAGCTGTGACCGCGTAAAACGCCCGGCATCGCTTCCAGCTTTCACCCGCGCCCGGAGGCGCGGCATCCTCCGCCACAGAAAGGAGTGATCTCCATGCCCGAGATCAAACAACTGGACAAGCACGTGGCCGACCTGATCGCCGCCGGCGAGGTGGTGGAGCGGCCCGCCAGCGTGGTCAAGGAGCTGCTGGAGAACGCCATGGACGCCGGCGCCTCCGCCGTCGCCGTGGAGATCGAGCGGGGCGGCATGACCTATCTCCGGGTCACCGACAACGGCTGCGGCATCCCGGCCGATCAGCTGCCCACCGCCTTCCTGCGCCACGCCACCAGCAAACTCCGCTCGGCGGAGGATCTGGCCGCCATCGGCACCCTCGGCTTTCGGGGCGAAGCCCTGGCCGCCATCGCCGCCGTCAGCCGCGTGGACGTCTTCTCCCGCACGGCGGAGGCCGAGGCCGGCGCCATGCTCCATCTGGACGGCGGCGTGCCCGGCGAGGTGCGGCCCACCGGCTGCCCGGAGGGCACCACCGTGGTGGTGCGGGACCTCTTTTACAACACCCCCGCCCGGCTGAAGTTCATGAAGAAGGACAGCGCCGAGGGCGCCGCCGTCACCGGCATCGTGACCCACCTGGCCCTGAGCCACCCGGACGTCTCCTTCAAGCTGCTGCGGGACGGGGCCGAGGTGCTCCACACCCCCGGCGACGGCCAGCTCCGGAGCGCCGTCTATGCCGCCCTGGGCCGGGACTTCGCCCTGCATCTGCTGCCCGTTCACGGCGGCGGAGGCGACGTCAGCGCGGACGGCTTCGTCACCCTCCCCCTCCACGGCCACGGCACCCGGGCCCGGCAGATCTTCTTCGTCAACGGCCGGTTCGTCAAATCCCAGCTGCTGACCGCCGCCCTGGAGGAGGCCTACCGCAACCAGATCATGAAGGGCAAGTTCCCCGGCTGCGTCCTCCACGTGCGCCTGCCCGCCCACATGGTGGACGTGAACGTTCACCCGGCCAAGACGGTGGTGAAATTCGCCGCCGACAAGCCGGTGTTCGATGCGGTGTACTACACGGTGCTGGACGCCCTGAACGCCCAGAACAGGCCCGCCGCCCCGGAAAAGGAGGAAAACCCCTTCTATCAGACCATGACGGCGGCCCAATACCGGGAGAAGACTCCGGCGGTAAAGCCCGCCTTCCCCGCCGCCAGGTCGCCGCTTGGCTCCTACACCGCCCGGCCCAAGGCCCCGGACGGCTCCGATCTCCTCCACGTCCGGGACGTGGCGGAGGCGCCGGACAGGCCCTTCACCGCCACCATCCGGAAGGACGGGCGGGACGTCACCTATCACATCACCCCGCCCGCCGCTCCGGCGGAGCCGGAGCCGGTCCAGCAGACCCTGGAGCCGGTCCGGGAGGCCCCCTGGCGCATCGTCGGCGAGGTGCTCAAGACCTACATCATCTGCGAATCCGACTCCGGCGACGTATGGCTCATCGACAAGCACGCCGCCCATGAGCGGATCCGGTTCGACGCCCTGAAGGCCGATCCCCAGCCCCTCATGGCCCAGACCCTGCTCTCGCCCATGGCGGTGACCCTGGAGGGCGACGCCTACGGCGCCGTGCTGGACAACCTGGAGCTGCTGCGGCAGTTCGGCTTCGGCTGCGAGGATTTCGGCGGCGGCACGGTGCTGGTACGGGAGGTCCCGGCGGACATCCGCGCCGAGGACGCCCCCGCCACCCTGGAGGAGCTGGGCCGCAAGCTGACCCTGGGCCGGGCCGATCCCGCCGGCGCGCGGGACGAACTGCTCCATACCATGGCCTGCAAGAGCGCCATCAAGGCCGGCATGGACACCAGCCCCGCCGAGATGCGCTCCCTGGTGGAGAAGGTCCAGTCCGGCCAGATCCAGTACTGCCCCCACGGCAGGCCGGTTAAATACAGGCTGACCCGGTACGAGATCGAGAAAATGTTCAAGCGGGCATAGGAGGGAGATCCCACGTGAAGAAAACCGCCGACAACGGAAAACCGTCCTCCCCGCCCCTCTGGCCGGCCGTCCTCTTTCTGCTGGCGGGGCTGGGGCTGCAGCTGTCCTACGCCCTGAAGTTCACCGGCAGCCCCCTCTTTCTGCTCGCCGGGAGCGTCCTGTCCTTCGCGGCCCTGCTGCTTGCTCTGCGCTACAACCGGCAGCGGAGGATCAAATGAGCCCCCGGGTCGTCTGCGTCGTAGGCCCCACGGCCAGCGGCAAAACGAAGATGGGCGCGGCCATCGCCAGGCGCTTCGGCGGCGAGGTGGTCTCGGTGGACTCCATGCAGATCTACCGGGGCATGGCCATCGGCACCGCCGCCCCCACGGCGGAGGAGCAGGAGGGCGTCCCCCACCACATGATCGCCGTGGCGGATCCGTCCGAGAGCTGGTCCGCCGCCCGGTACGCCGCCGAGGCCGACGTCTGCGTGCAGGACATCCTCCGCCGGGGCAAGCTGCCCGTGCTGGTGGGCGGCACCGGGCTGTGGCTGGACGCCCTGGTCCGGGGCACGGAGTTCGCCGCCGGCAGCCAGGGCGGCGCCGTCCGGCAGGCCCTGCAGGCGCGGATGGAGGCCGAGGGGCCCCACGCCCTGCTGGAAGAACTGCGGCAGATCGATCCCGACGCCGCCGCAAAGCTCCACCCGAAGGACAAAAAGCGCATCATCCGGGCCCTGGAGGTCTGGCAGGAGACGGGCGAGACCCTCACCGACCACGACCGCCGCACCCGGGAGCTGCCGCCCCGGTACGACGCCGTCTACATCGGCCTGGACTTTGCCGACCGGCAGGATCTGCGCCGCCGCATCGACCGGCGGGTGGACCGTATGGTGGAGCAGGGCCTCCTGGAGGAGGTCCGGGAGCTGCTCTCCTCCGGCCTGTCCCCCGACGCCACCGCCCTCCAGGCCATCGGCTACAAGCAGTTCCTGGCCGTGGAGCGTGGCGAGATCACCGAGGCGGAGGCCGTGGAGGAGGTCAAGCTCCGGTCCCGGCAGTACGCCAAGCGCCAGCTGACCTGGTTCCGGCGGATCCCGGCCGTCCACTGGATCTACTGGGAAAAAATCCCCGATTTCCCCGCCGCCCTACAAAAAGCGACAGAAATCCTCACCGCCCAGGGGTTATCCTAATCCCGGCGGGCGAGGCTCTGATACGGCACATCGCCTGCACAAAGACACAAAGGAGCAGACGATATGCAAAAGACCAACAACCTGCAGGAGATCTTCCTCACCCGTATCCGCAGACAGGGGACGCCGGTCACCGTGTTCCTGGTGAACGGCTTCCAGCTGCGGGGCGTAGTCACCGGCTTTGACTGCTTCGTGGTCGTTCTGGACAGCGAAGGCAGGCAGCAGGTGGTCTACAAGCACGCGATCTCCACCATCGCCCCTCTGCACCCCGTTTCTCTGGCGGAGGCAGAGGAGAACTGACGAGGTATTCCTATGAAAACTTCTCCCGCCTTCAAGATCCTCTCCGGCGTAGTGCTGGCGGCCGTGGTGCTGTATTTCGGCATCCAGATCTACCGCTACTACACCAACCCCTTCTCCACCACCCTGACCTATCAGGCCTCCGCCGAGGACAGCATTCCCATGACCGGCTGGCTGGTGCGGGAGGAGGAGACCTTCCACTCCAACGCCGCCACCGTCACCCACTCCCTGCGGGAGGGGGAAAAGGTGGGCCACAACCAGACCATCGCCATGGCCTACGACAACGAGAAGGCCCTGGAGACCGTGACGGAGATCAACAACCTGGAGCTGCAGCTCCAGCAGCTGGAGTTCGCCCTCACCTCCTATCTGGACGCCGACGCGGCCCTGCGGCTGGACAGCTCCATCACCGGCCACATCCTGACCCTGCGGCAGACTCTCTCCGGCGGCGACTATTCCGTCGCGGACGTGTCCGCCCTGAAGGCCGCCGTCCTCAAGAGCAGCCACAGCTACGAGTCCGCCGAGGACATCCAGGCCAACATCACCTCCGTCAAGGAGCAGATCGCCTCCCTCCGGTCCTCCCTCACCGGCGCGACGCCCATCGCGGCGCCCCGCTCCGGCACCTACTCCTCCGTCTGCGACGGATACGAGGGCGTTCTGACGGTGGACTTCCTCACCGGTCTCACCCCCTCCGCCCTGGATCACGTGGCCGCCGGCGGCAACAACGGCAACGTGGGCAAGCTGATCTACGGCAGCACCTGGTACTACGCGGCCGCCATCGACGCCAAGACCGCCGAGGGTCTTAAGGAGGGACAGACCGCCACGCTGCGGCTGGCCAAGGGCCTGACTCAGGACGCCCCCGTCCGGGTGGTGTCCCTCAGCCGGGAGGAGGACGGCCGGGTGGCCGTGGTCCTCTCCTGCGAGGAGTATCTGGCCCAGACCACCCAGCTGCGCCACCAGGCCGCCGAGCTGATCCTGGATTCCTACAACGGGCTCCGGATCCCCACCACCGCCCTCCGTCTGGACGCGGACGGCCAGACCGGCGTCTACTGCGTGGTGGGCGTCAGCGCCAAATTCAAGCCCGTCACCGTGGTTTACCAGGGCGACGGCTACACCCTGGTCCAGGCCGCCCGGGAGGCGGCCGGCTCCGCCATCCTCCGCTCCGGCGACGAGGTGATCGTCACCGCCAAGGCCCTGGAAAACGGCATGGTGGTCCGATAATTCTGTGAAAGAAGAGGGTGGTTCCATGACCATCGCTGAAAATATCGCCCGCCTGCGCGCCGAAATCGACGCGGCCGCCCGGGAAACGGGCCGCACCGGCGCCGACATCACCCTGGTGGGCGCCAGCAAGATGAACGGCGCCAACCGGTGCCGGGAGGCTATCGCCGCCGGCATCGACGCCCTGGGCGAAAACCGCGTCCAGGAACTTCTGAAAAAGCTGCCGGAGGGCGCCTACGACGGCGTGCCGCTGCACTTCATCGGCCACCTGCAGCGCAACAAGGTCAGACAGGTGGTGGGCAAGGCGACCCTGATCCAGTCCGTGGGCAGCGAGGAGCTGCTGCGGGAGATCGAAAAGGCCGCCGACCGGGCCGGCCTGGTGCAGGATATCCTGCTGGAGGTCAACATCGGCGGCGAGGCGGCCAAGAGCGGCTTCGACCCCGCCGGACTGTACGGCGCGGCGGAGCTGGCGGCCCAATTACCCCATATACGGTGCCGCGGATTGATGACTATACCACCGGTAGCGCATTTTTCCGGAGAAAATATCCCATATTTTGAGAAAGTGTACTCCCTTTTTGTTGACATAAGCAAAAAAATGTATGATAATAAACTGGAATATATCTCTATGGGTATGAGCGGCGATTTTGCCGATGCCATCCGCGCCGGCAGCAACATGGTGCGGCTGGGCACCGCCATCTTCGGCGCCAGAGATTACACTAAATCATTCTTTTCAGGAGGCTTTCACTATGAGCTTGATGGACGAGATCAAGAAGGTCATTCGCCCCTATGACGACGAGGACGAATACGACGACGAACCCTTTGTGCAGCCCGAGCCCAAAAAGACGCCCTTTGAGGACCGCAAGGAGGAGCGCAAGAGCGAGGACCGGCACAACAAGGTGGTGAACATCCACGCCACCGCCCAGCTGAAGGTGGTGCTGGTAAAGCCCGAGCGCTTTGAGAACGCCTCCGAGATCGCCGACCACCTGCGGGAACAGCGCACCGTGGTGCGGAATCTCGAGCCCACCAGCAAGGACATCGCCCGCCGCCTGGCGGA
>JAEEGF010177207.1_pt1 | contig 23607 bp, 17 predicted proteins | sample 9134171 | NCBI WGS metagenome assembly JAEEGF01 (sample SAMN16246542, study PRJNA631951) | gut metagenome | biome: gut microbiome; feature: rumen; material: AP-attached | host: Bos | place: Iran: Karaj | collected 2018-10
TACAGGCCGAATTCACCGGACAGCAATAAAAAACTTTAGTTCACAATTCATATCTCACTATACATATTTTCTTTTCTTATTACACCAAATTTTTATTCCGTCCTCCCTGCCGAAGCACTTCCGGCGAGCCGTAAAGGCGGATTTGGCGGCCTGAATTGCCCCTTCCCGGCAGTCGCGCCAGAAAACCCCGCAGGCGGCGTTCATTGATTTATCATGATGCAGCAATTGATTATTCATGATGCAGCAATTGATTTATCATGATGCAGCAACGAACACAGCACGCCATCTTTTGCAACGCACCCTGCGAAATGGACGCATTCCCCGTCCCAAATCAGGCATCGCCGACGGGAAGGACACCAATGACAAAAAAAAGAGCGGCCCGCCTGACTGTCTTGTCAAGCGGGCCGCTCTGTGTCTCCCTGCCCCTCTAAGGGAAGAGGCAGGGGCGATGTATTACCTAGAGCGAGGCTCTGAGATTACCACTCTTCGTCCCAGATGTTCTTGCTGTCGGCACTTTCCTTGGCCATACCAGTTGAACCTCCAGGGATTGGATTATCATCACTATCATTCAACTGTCCATCGGAGGCTGCGATGATGCTGCACATAGAGAGGGTGACAGTGAGTGTCTCGGGAATAATATATGTCTTTTTCATTGTCTTATGCAAATTATAATTTAAGAGAAAAGATTTTGGAATTAGAAGAGAACCTTCTTACCGTTCACGATGTTGATGCCCTTCTGCATCTTCTGGAGGCGCTGGCCTGCAAGGTTGTAGATAGCACCACCTTCAGCAGCATTGTGGATTGCCTCAATGCCTGTAGCATTCTCGTCAAAGACGAAGCTCTTCACATTGACATCGCTATCGATAACGACATAAGCGCGATCCATAGCCACTGTGCTCTCATTAGCTCTGTAGAAGCCAATGTTATGAGTAGCATCTGCATAAAGAATGAAGACCTTGTTTGTTGCACTGTAGGTTAATATTACACTCGAGCCCTGACCACGACGAAGGACATTGGTAGCAGGCACCTCATCGGGTGTTTCTGTAGTGACGGGAATTTCAACCTCGCCATTGGTGCCACCTGCCTTAACAAGAACTACAGGAACTCCAGCACCAACGATGTTAATGGGATTATACACGAGTCTGGTGCCGTCCAAAGTCAGATAAGAAACCTGAATGCCAGAGTTTGTGAAGTCGAGCGCTCTGTCGCAGCAGAATGTTGCATAGCCGTAGCTACTTACAGACACCTTAATCAGAGAAGCGAGCGTCGTCAAATCGATGTCGTCGATGGCGCCAAAGCTGCCACTGTTAGCGCTGCAAGAAATGCGGACATACACATCAGAATAATTGCCCAGGCTGACTTCAACCTTTTGGTAGCTTGTGCCGGTAATGCTCTTTGAGGTTACAGCATCTCCCCAGTTAGTGCCATCGGAAGAAACATTGACAGACCAGGTAACTGCGGCATTTTCACCACCTCTTGCATAGAAGGTGAGAGTTCCGGGGCTGGTGATTTTTGTTGTGGTTGTAATTGTAGAGCCATTGTGTGCACGGCCACAATATTCGCCAGCATGACGATTTAAGTTTGACTGTTCAACACCGCTGAATACCCAACTTTCCTCATAACTGGTCAAAGCGCTTTCGAAGTCAACCTTATATTCAGGAGAAACCGAACTACGATCGAAGTTGATGGTCACCTTAACTGTTGTGCCTTCAGCTGCCTCGGTCACAGCAAATTCGTTGCCATTCTGGGTTACGGTAGCTGTACCTTCCGTCACAGTAAAGGCAGGCTCTGCAAAGACATAGCCCATAGTCGGCTTGGCTGTGATGACATTGCCCACAACAGACTGGATTGTTCCCCAACCCTCTTCGTTCACTTCAGCTGTAACTGTATAGGGGAAAACGGGAGCGGTGTAAGTGACTGTGACAGACTGAATCGTGAAGTTTGTATAAGTATAATCATGGGAGAAAGCCACAGACTCACAATCCAAGCCAGAAACTGTGATAGTCTTCGATGAACTCAGATTTTGATTACTCCCATTGTCCACTGAATAATGCCAAGCATGAGCTTCACTTGCGACAAACTCAATGGAATGAATCTTTGAACCATAGGTCAGAGCCTCTGCTGTCAAAGAGACAGTAAACTTGTCACCTGATGAGGGAACTGTTATAGCATGGCCGCTCAATGCACCTGTCGTTGAATAAGTGACGAAGGGGTCCACTTTTCCACTGGCAGCAGTGAATTTAGTGAGGGTAGCTGTAACGTCTTCTGCCCAAGCTGTGCCTGCGAAGGCTGTTGTCATAACGGCTACGAGCATGCAGACGCGCAGCCATACCTTGTTAAGTACTTGTTTCATACCAATAAAACTTAAAAATTTGCTTTGGTTAATACTGTTTATTTAGTTATTTCGAATTGCAGATAATCAAGACACTTCTTGGCTTATATCTATAAGTCTTCTACAAAACGGGCGCAAGGGTATGACATTATTAGCAAGCAGCAAAGGGATATTCCATATTTCTGCATACAGATGCTAATATAGTGTAACAAAAAAGCAGCCCGCCTGACAAGAAAGTCAAGCGGGCTGCTCTATATTGACTTGCCTCTCTAAAGGAAGAGGCAAGGGCGAGGTATTACCTTATTACCACTCTTCGTTCCAGACATTCTGGTCGGAAACGCTTTTGACTTCAACATTTGCTGCTTCAACAGAGCCGGTGGTGTCGACGGTCACATTGGGCGAAGCGGCCAGCACCTTATGTGCTCCAAGCCTTATCTCTTCCGATGCTGGTATGATATATGACTTCTTCATCTCTTGAGCACTTTTTTACCGTTCACGATATTGATGCCGCGCTGCAACTTCTGGAGGCGCTGACCGGCGAGGTTGTAGATAACTCCGTCGTCTGTTGTCAGTTGTCCGTTTTCAATGGTCTCAATGCCAGTCGCATCATCATCGAAGCTGAAGGCTAAGACTTTGACATTGATGTCGCCAATAGCGCTTGCCGGAAGCAGAGCCTTGCCCTTGGGCGCTGTGCCCGGGTTGACCTTGACGAAGGTCTGGCCGCTAAGACCGTAATAGGCATCTGCCTCAACATAAGTGGGAGCAAGAGTGCCTTCGAGCAGATTGCCGTCCAGCTCATTGTCGCTGGCAGCAGAAGTCAACGCAATGGTAGCGCCTGGTTCGCCTTTCAGCAAGAGGCCTGTGCCTCCCTTAACCTTGCCCGTCACCTGTTCGAAGCTGATGGCTGTCCCGTTCACACCGGTTATCTGCCATGCACTGTAGCCCTCGGCATCGGTGAAGTCAAGAGGATACTCGGAGCAATAGGTGGCATAGCCGCTCGCATTCAGGTTTGTGGTGAGACTATTCGTCGCAAAATGCACGATAATGCTGGTGATTTGAGTGTTATAAGCATTCGTCACCTTTAGAGTATAAACCGTTCCTGCACTTCGATGGGATTCATCGATGATGTAGCTATTTGTTCCCGTGGCCCCTGTTGTTTCTGTGCTGACAGCTGTAGTGCCTACATAGATGTTCTGCTTAACGTTAGTAGAGGCTCCCGTTCTTCCAACAACATCTATCTTTGTCACTGCCTTATCGAAAGCAGGAAGCGTCAATGTGGAGCCGCTCTTGCCAAGAATCAAATATTTATCCTGTACATTATAGTAATAGGAGGATGAAGCAGTTAACGTAACAGTATAGCCTTGGGCATTAGTATAACTCTTGGTAGTGTTTGTTCCTGTGGTTGGCAAATCCCAGCTATTCGATGTGAAGTCCAATGTCTCCGTTGACTCGGCCACGTATGCCTCAGCCTTCCCTTCCGGTTGAGTCACCGTAAAGATAAATACACTGTTGCTTGAGCTGTAGTCAGTGCCTTCGCCATAAGTGACGCTGATGATGCATTCTCCCACAGCAGCAGGCGTAACGGTAAGCCCGTCGACAGTGGCCACAGCTTCGTTGCTGCTGCTGAGTGTCACAGGGCCATCGGTAGTAAAGTGCGTACCATTAACCAGCGTGAATGATGAGAGGTAAGGAACAGTCGTAGGGGTGCTGTATGTGGTAGGGTCTATCCGTTCGGCCTCCACGAACTTGAAGAGCTGGATGGCCTTCTGAGCGGTATAAGTAGAGCTCTTGAAGTAACGGAAACGCTCCTGGTCTGATGTGGCATTATACCTGAGATATGCGCCACCGCTGCTCTTGATATTGGCATTGCCATCTCCACCAAAGGAAATAGCGTTCGTATAGCTTTGGGTTGTGCTTGAAGAAAGTCCGTTAGAATCGCTCGTGTTGCCAATATAATAGCCACTTGCACTCTTTATGGTGTAGCCACCGCTAATTGCCGAGATGGTAAAGGCATAGGCGTTGACCGTAGTCGTTGCACTAATGGCATTGTCGGAGATAGTGACAGACTGAGTATTCTTCGTGGCATCGAGCGATGTCAGCGAACCGTCGAAGACAAGACTCCCGCCTTCATAGACAATGAGATACTGACCGTCGGTGAGGTCGTCGGCAGAAGTAACCTTTACATAAGTGTCGCCTGCAGGTGTGTCTCCGCCTTGGCCTCCGCTACCACAGCCACCATCGTAGTTGTCGTAGCTGAAGGCCTCGTTCGTCTTGCTGCCCCAGATGTATTGCTCCAGGCCAGGATAGTCGATGAAAGGATTGCGGTTGCCTTGAATGCCATAGACAGCATTGTTGCGAGCCGTCTCCTTGGGGCTAACAGGGTCTGCTGCTGCCCAGGCAAGGAGCATGCTCAACTGCCATTCCTTTAAGCCCGGATATGTATTGCCGTCAAGCGTCGCCCTTGAATCACTGTAGTTCGAGTACCAATCGGGAAGTTTCTCCTCATAGCGCGTCACCATATAAAAATATGTACGCGCGAAGTCACCTTTGTACTCAACGTTTGGCTCGAAGACCGTGCCTGAGTAGCCGCTGACAGAACAAGGACCCAGTTTGCTGAAGCCACCGGCAGAAGAGTAAGTAGGCCTTGACACTTCCCCGAAAGGATAGTTGTCGCGCTTGTTATTTACAAAACCGTCGGTAGGATACATGTGGTGCAGGTCGGTGTACATCGGCATCACCTCTCCCCCAAACCAACTCTTTGGGAACGAATGCTCGCGATTGTACTTTTGGTTTTCCCCATCGAAATTACCTGCTTGGTCTGTGCCGAACGTATAATTGGTGATGTTGGAATACATATCCCACACCTTGCCGTCGCTGCGCTTGTCCGTGGTTCTGAATGCTGTCCAAAGATAGTCGTACGACTTTTCTATTTTCGTTTGGATGATGCTGCAGAGCGCAGTCTTCAGGGCAGCGCCCTTCTTGCCGTCGGCGTTCTTATAGTAATCGCCCGAACTGTTCGGCCCGGCAGCACTGGCACACAGAGCCACAAGCACAGCTGTCAGTGTAATGTAGAGTCTTCTCATTGTCTTTTATTTCATTGGAGGCCTAAAGACACTAAAGACCCTAAAGACCTTAGAGTCTTAAGGTCCTTAGAGTCCTTAGAGTTCTTAGAGTCTGCTTACCACTCCTCGTCCCAGACGCCTTTGTCGGTCGAGTTGTTCTCCTTTGTCAGGATTTGGTTTGCGTCGGTGATAGTTGTGGTACTATTGACGGGCAATGATGCCTGCAGGATACTTGTCTTGGTGTTAAGCTCTACAGAGAGCATCTCGGGTGCGATATATGTCTTTTTCATAATATATATACCTTTTTTTCTTTAAAAGTTAAGAGTTACGAAAGAAATATTCCTTCCCCAACCCCCTCTTTTGAGGAGAGGGCTGGGGTGAGGCTTTTTTACTTCAGAATCTTCTTTCCGTTCACGATATTGATGCCCTTTTGCATCTTCTGCAAGCGCTGACCAGCAAGGTTATAGATAACACCATCTGTTGTCAATTGTCCGTTTTCTATTGTCTGAATAGAGGTTGCATCATCCTCGAAGTCGAAAACATAACCCTTAACTGTTACACCTGTGTTGAGGTATGCCTTGCCTGCAGGGATGGTTACAGATTCATCAACAGGATAGAAGCCAACAACTGCAGGTTCACCCTTCTTTGCAAGAGCATAGATGCCTGTACCACCTGTTACGGTGCCGTCAGAAGCCAGGAGCAGATTGGTTCCTACAGTAGGAGTCGTATCGCTGACAGTCAGAGGATATGTGCCTGCAGCTGTAGCATTCACAATGACAGGAGTTCCTGCAGGAACAGCAGTTACCTCAGTAAGAGTTACAGAAGTTGCAGTCTTAGAAGGAACAATGTATGCTGTCAGGCCTTCAGGGAATGTTACATCAGCAGGAGCAACATAAGTAGTGTAGAGGGCATCGCCTACAGTAACAGCTGGAGCGTAAGTAACTGTGACAGTTTTCACATTTTGACTACTTGATGCAGCATAAGTCAAAACAACAGTTTGTGAGCTTCCTGTCCATGTTCCTGAAGTATATGATCCACAATCTGCCTCAAATCCTGTGCCACCAGTAACAACAATCTCCGTAATAACATAACCACTAGGAACGGATATGGTCATCTTTGATTGTGGATCATTGTTATAGAATCTCAGTTCTCCGCCATTATCCCACCAACGATACTTTCCACTTGCGACGAGAGTCACATTTCCTGCTGTCCATGTAGAAGCTTCTGTTACATAATCATTGCTCAGAGAGGTTGTTGTTATGCCAGAACCATAATCACTCATCTTTGCAGCGAAATTAAAGACTCCGTCTTCAAGGACAAATATGGTATAGGTAGCTGAAGCTATGGCACTTTGGTCTGCGCCCTTAATTGCAATAGCCTTAATTGTCATTGTTGTGCTAACAGTAATTGGACCAGTATATTCTGTGCTTGCATCTGTTGGGTCTGAGCCATCTGTAGTATAATATATGCTTGCACCACTTGTTGCACAGCTAATAGTTACAGTCTGAGCCTCACTAAATATTCCACTTGCAAGTGAGAAAGTAGGAGCCTCGACAGCCACAACAGGATGAGTCAAAGAAACCAAAGTACAACCTTGTCCAAATTCATAAGTCTCACTAAACTTTGTTAAATTACCATACACCACAACGATGTCGCCGACTGCAACGGTAGAAGCATCAACTCCTTGTCCACTAGCACAACGGTATGCCTGCAGGAAAGATTCGTCTCCCGCAGTATCAACAAAGTTAAAGGTGATGTTATTGTGTTGCGTACTCCATGCTGTTGGAATTGCAGTAACGATACCTGTTGCATATACACCTGTTACACCAGTGCCTGCATCAATTGCAGCACGAGCCTGAGCCACAGTGTATGGGTTATTCTCTGTTCCAGGAACGTTGGGATCATTGTTGGTGACTGAAACGGTAAATGTAGCCTCGCCTGCATAATAGTTTTCGTCGGCAGCTTGGCTGATAGTGACTGTCTGTGCACTAGTAGTAACAGCTAAAGGTGTAACAGTTATAGTTTTAGCTACTGCATCATGAACGTAGCTGAAAGAACTTGTTGGACTTGCTGGTTCAATAGTGATTGCACCCGTGCTCGAAGTTGTATAGCTAATGACTTGAGCAGCACTATTATTGTATAGATCAAAAGTTAGGTCTGTTGAAGCATTCGTAATAGTAAGGTCGCTGGGGTCTTGTGAACTACTTGTTGCTGAATAAGTAATTTCTATTTTTGTCCAGTATGCGGCATTACTTCCTCTTGTTATTTGGAAATATTTGTATCCTTTACCTGAAAAGTCTGCAGTTATAGAACCAGAACCTGTTGCGACCTGAGTCCAGTTTTCTCCATCTGCACTACCATTAATGGTTGTTGCTCTTGCTGTGCCAGAATGAGTAATAACCACGCTTGTAATATCACCAGGATATGCTGTGGTATTCTTGATGGTTCCTGTTGATGCCTTGGCTTGGATATTATTGTTATTCTTCATCAAGTCAGTATAAACATATGTAATATCATCAACCGTTTTTTCAGTATCTGTTGTGTATGAACCCGTCAATTCAAGATTAGTTGAAGTCAATGTTGCGGTCAATTCTGAGCTGCTGCTATTTTGAGAGTATTGAGCAGTAAAATCAACATTACCTGAAACTGTATAGTTACCAGTTAAGGGCTCTGTGCTTCCTGTCGTCAGCCAGCCATCGAAGGTGTAGCCGTCTCTTGTTGCTGATGGCAGGGTATATGTGCCTGCTGCTACATCGTTAGAAGCGTTTGGGAAATCGTTGTTGGCAACAAAAGTTCCTTCGCCAGCATTAAAGGTAACGGTGTAAGTGGTGGGAGTAGGCGTGTCACCACCTTCTTCTACTAATTGATAGACCTTTATTGCATGGGGATAACTAGATAAATTACTATTAGCATAAGTTTTATATTCATAGCTTGTAGCACTAGTATAGCCCAAAAAACGATTATTACTTGAGATACTAATTATTACGGTGTTGTCTGTTTGGAAAGAAAAAAGCCACGAGGTTGTTTTATTGTTACTAAAAGTAAGGTCGCTACTGTAATTAAGATATGAAGAAGTCGAGAGGCTGACATTTTTCATATAGTATTTAGAAGCATCTCCGGTTACAGCCTCCAGTGTCCAAATGTATGTTTCTGTTCCCTTCAATCCTGTTGCACTGTATGTGTTGGTTGTTTGTAGTTTTTTACTTGTTACAGTGTTTATCATTACATGTCCACTTTGCTCAAATACATACAAACCTCCGGCTTCAACAGAAGTAACTTGCTGTAGTTTGTACGTCGTCTCTGCCCATGCTGTCCCGCTTAGGGCGGTGGTCATTACGGCTACGAGCATGCCGACACGCAGCCAAAACTTGTTGAATAGATTTTTTTTCATTGTGATAAAGTTTTTAAATTGTTTATTGAAATATATTGTTTTGTTTGATTGTCGTCGTAATGACCGAAGGGGGTAAGAACAAGCAGCTACAACGTGGGGTTGAGGGTAGTCAGAACCTGAACTTTATCCAAATCGCGCACAAAGGTACTTCTTTTTGCGGTTCATGCAAAGAAAAGGCATATTTATTTTCTTTAAAAAGAAAAAAAAGGAGAATTTGGTTTAATAACAGGGGGTATCGGACTTGGTGGTTGAGACTGGGACACGAGGCCTCTGAAAAATCAAAATGTCATTATTTCTGCTTTCTCGCTTTCTATTTGCTATTTTTACACGAAATCTTTACGGGCGCAAAATGGAGAATTTGGAGCCGGAAAACGCGGCGTTTGCAGACTTCGCCTGCGGCGTTTGGAAACTCCGCAGGCGATGTTGGCAATTTCCGCAGGCGGCGTTTGGATTTTCCGCTGCCTGCGTTGGCGAATTTCTACAGCCGAAAATGGCATTTCTAGCGATGAAATGGTGTGTTTTTGCTATCTGGAGTTGTCAATCCGAGCATCGGACATTGGTCGTCGGGCATTGACCATCAGGAAATGCCTCTTGTAAATCATGCAGTTATGAAATATTCGCGTTCTAAGCGCAAAAAACTGATTTTTGGTACAAAAGTAAGGGCGACAACTTTTTAAGCGATTCTCGACGATTTGCGAAAAATCAAGATGTAAGCAAGATGGCGGATTTAGTTACTTTTTGTCATTTAGCAGGAAGATGATTACCCCACCCCTCGCTTCGCTCTTCCCCTCCCCTTAAATGGGAGGGGAGCTGAGGATGCACAGTTCGGGCGGATTTGAAATCCGTCCGCAGATAAGTGGGGATTTGAAATCCCCGGTTTAAACCTGCCGGATTGCAAATCCGACAGAACGGGGTTACCCCACCCCTCGCTTCGCTCTTCCCCTCCCCTTAAATGGGAGGGGAGTTGAGGATGCACAGTTCGGGCGGATTTGAAATCCGTCCGCAGATAAGTGGGGATTTGAAATCCCCGATTTAATACTGCCGGATTGCAAATCCGACAGAACGGAGTTACCCCACCCCTCGCTTCGCTCTTCCCCTCCCCTAAGATGGGAGGGGAGCTGGGGATGCACAGTTCGGGCGGATTTGAAATCCGGCCGCAGATAAGTGGGGATTTGAAATCCCCGGTTTAAACCTGCCGGATTGCAAATCCGTCAGGACGGGGAGCCTAGAGCTGCACTTCGTCGAGGTTGACAAGGCCGTTGACGATGGCGTAGATGGTGAGGCCTGCGGCGGAGCGTATCTGGAGCTTACGGCTGATGTTGCGGCGATGCGTCATCACGGTATTGACCGAGATGAAGAGGGCTTCGGCTATCTCCTTGTTGGAGAGGCCCTTCACGACCTGCACGATGATTTCCTTCTCGCGCTCGCTGAGGGCGTTGTTCGACGCTTCGCCCTTCTCCTCGCAGCTATCGGGAATGGGCTGTCCGCCCTTCAGCCTGACTTCATGCTCGAGCCTGTGGATGCACTCGGCAAAGAGCGTGTCCTCCATGTGGCAATGGCTGTGGAGGTCTTCGTCCGTCATGAAAATGTCCATGAGCACTTCGCCCATGAGCGACGCGCTGTTGTCGCTGGGATAGTACTTCACGATGATGCTCTTGAGCTCGCTGAGGCTCTTCTCGATGCTGGCGTGCTGCTCGTCGTACTGTTCCTCGATGCTTCGGAAGGATTCCTGTGGCAAGTTCCCTTGCAGCAGCGTCTCCACATAGGGATGCACATGGTTGTTCTCGAAGGTCATGTGCCGCTCCACCTCCTGTGCATACTCGTCGTAGAAGCGCAGGATGAGCATCGCCAGGCGGTTTCCGCTGGAGAGGTCGATGGCCTCGAGCAGCTTGCGCCGGATGCCAGGCAGGCGGAAATCGACGAAGTAGCTGTGGGAGTTCTTCAGGTAGGCGATGAGCGCCGGCACATCCACCTGCTCCGCCATCTCGCTGATGCGGGCGTGTGCGGCGTCTTTCACATAGTTGACGACCGTCAGGAATGTGCTGACATCCACTCCGGCATTGCGGCAAGTGGCCTCCACCGTTTGGTCGCCAAAGCCGAGCTTTATGCCGAAACGGCTTATTATCTGCAAGATGCGATAGTCATCACTGATGACGTCGCTCATAGGGTCTGTGGAATGATATTTCTCGGTCACCTCTGTTATTTATTGTTTGAAGGTTTACTATTTACTGTTTAATTCAATGCAAAGGTACGCTTTTTTGTTGAAGATTGGAGATTGAAGATTGAACATTCTGTTCAAAGAACGGCAATTTCATCATTATTAGGTATGGCTGGAAGAGGCTTCCGAGGGCAAAATCATAATTTTTGCGTATTGCAGGGAACGGGAAGTCGCCGTACCTTTGCCGCCGGAAAACCTAGGAGAGCCTAGGAAGCTCTAGGAAATCCTAGGAATGCCTAGGAAAACCTAGGAGAGCCTAGGAAGCCCTAGGATTAAGAAAAACAAAAGACTATGACAAAATCATCTCTTGCAGCTTTGATGCTGCTCATTGCCGGCTCTGCTTCGGCACAATGGAACACGGACTCTACCGAGATAGACAGCTACGAGCGCTTCCGCATCGGCGGTTATGGCGAGGCGGTGGCTGCCTTCAAGGACTACGGCACCAACCGCTTCTACGGCAGCAGCGAGGGCAATACCCGCATGCACCGCAACACCATCTCCATCCCTCGCTTCGTCCTGGCTGGCGACTACAAGTTCAACAAGCACTGGAACGTAGGCGTGGAGGTAGAGTTCGAGAGCGGCGGCACCGGCTCAGCCTTCGAGATAGAGAACTCGGAAAACGGCGAGTATGAGACCGAGGTGGAGAAAGGCGGCGAGGTTGCCATCGAGCAGTTCCACATCACCTACCACCTCAACCAGTACTTCAATGTCCGCGCCGGTCATATCATCGTGCCTGTCGGCCTGAACAACGCGCACCACGAGCCCATCAACTTCTTCGGCACCGTACGGCCCGAGGGCGAGACAAGCATCATCCCCAACACCTGGCATGAGACCGGCCTCAGCCTCTTCGGACAGGTGGGCAGGAAGTGGGCCTCGTTCAACTGGGAAGCACAGGTCGTGGCAGGCCTCAACGCCAACGGCTTCGACCGCAACAACTGGGTGAACAAGGGCAAGCAGGGCTTCTTCGAGACCGACAACTTCACCTCCCCCGGCTATGCGCTCCGCATCAACTACACCGGCATTCCGGGTCTGCGCGTGGGCTCCAGCTGGTATCACGTGCAGAACGCGGCATCGAACGCCGACAAGCCTACGACCTACAGCTTCCGCGTGCCCGTCAACCTATGGAGCGTCGATGCACAGTATCAGCATCGCTATGGCATCGTCCGCGGCAACATACTGAGCGGCAAGGTGGGCAACAGCACATTGCTCAGCGCCCGCAATGTCCGCCAAAGCAACGCCAGCCCGTACTCCAAGACGGCACCCATAGCAAGCAAAGCCGTCAGCTACGGCATCGAGGGCGGCCTGCGCCTGAAGGGCTTCTTCCACAGCACAAAGGCCCCCGACATCATTCCCTTCGCCCGCTACGAGTACTACAACGCTCAGGAGAAAGGCGAGGCAGGACAGGTGATGGAGGCACGCCTCAAGACCTCCATGTGGACCTTCGGCCTCAACTATCGTCCTATACCTTATATAATAATAAAGGCCGACTACACAACCCGCAGGATAGGCGGCGGCAAGTACAACAGCGAGAACGAGTTCGCGCTGGGCATCGCCTTCACCGGCTGGTTCAAGGGGAAAAGGAGCTTCTATGGCTTCTCAGAATAAACGGAAGAATCAGAGAGCCCAGAGTCCTCAGAATAATCAAAGCAATAGAAATAACCAGAATCTCCAATAAACTAAACAAACAACATGAAAAAGAACATCTTTATCCTTGGCACAATTGCCATCGCACTGACTGCCGTATCGTGCAGCAAAGACTCAGACGACAACAAGGTTATCGTGGATCCTGTTGAAACAATGCCCGAGGGCACAGCCGACGTCACAATCAACGAGACCGACGCCAACTATGCGGACTATGCCACGAACTGGTGCAACTATGCAGCCGCCGTGTCCTCTCGCCTGAAGGACGACGCAGCAAAGCTCTACAAGGCATGGAACGAAGGCCTTGACGGGGAAGCCTATCAGACAACCTTCAAGGAAGTGAAAGGCGCTTACACCAGCCCCAACAACTGCATCGAGCAGATTATAGACGGCTGCATCGACATCTCGAACGAGGTTGGCGAAAGCAAGATCGGCGACCCGCGCGACAAGTGGGAGAACAAGAAGTACACAGAGGCAGTCTATGCCGTTGAGTCCTGGTACAGCTTCCACTCGATTCAAGACTACGCAAACAACATCCGCTCCATCCAGAACGCCTTCAACTGTACCTACAAAGGCACGAAAGGAAGCCACAGCATCGCTGCCTATTTGCGCAACAACGGACAGGCCGAGTTCGCAAACCAAGTGAATGCCGGCATCACCGCCGCCATCAACTCCATCGAGGGCATGGCCGCTCCTTTCCGCAGCCACATAGGCAACCCAAGCGTGCTCACTGCTATGGAGGCTTGCAACAACCTGAAGAATACCCTACGCACGTTGAAGGCAAAGGTCGAGAACTTCGAGGACCAAGCAGAGCTGAAAGCCATCGTGGCCGATTATGTCGATGTCGTCGTGCTGCCGACCTACAAGGACCTTGCAGGCGCAAATGCCGCCCTTCACTCAGCTGTGCAGGCGCTTGCGGCAAGTCCCTCTAATGCGACCTTCGAAGCAGCAGCCGCAGCATGGATGGCTGCCCGCCAGCCTTGGGAGATGAGCGAGGCCTTCCTGTTCGGTCCCGTCGACGAACTGGGCCTTGACCCCAATATGGATTCGTGGCCTCTCGACCAGGATGCGATTAAGAACGTGCTTCGCAGCGGCGACTTCTCCGGCCTGGATTGGAGCGGCGACTACGATGAGGAGAACGAGGGCATTGCCGATGCCCAGAGCATCCGCGGGTTCCATACGCTCGAGTTCCTGCTCTTCAAGAACGGACAGCCGAGGAGGATTGGAAATTGAAGATGGAATATTGAAAATTGAACATTGAAGATTGAAAATTGAAACGTTGGTTCATTGAACATTGAAGATTGAAAATTGAAAATTGAAACGTTGGTTCATTGAACATTGAACATTGAACATTGAAGATTGAACATTGAGACGTTGGTTCTTTGGAAATTGAACACAGGAGATTGAACATTGAGACACATTATTTATATTTGCTTAGCACTCCTCCTTGTCGCTTGCGACAGGGAGGATGAGTGCTTTTCAGCAGCGGACTTCGAGACGCACGAAGGCTATGCCTTGAGTGCAGGCACGAGCACGGTGTTCATCAACTCGAGCTTTGCCTACGACACGGAAGCCGACTGGGTGGAGAACATCAAGGCGAACTCGCGCCGCTTCGTCAATGGCGACGGTCTTTACGACGATGCTCTGACGCAGGCTGCGGGTCTTGGCCCTGTCTATGCAGGCTATTCCTGCGGCTCTTGCCATCGGAATGCAGGCAGGACGAAGCCGGCCTTGTGGACGCAGACAGGCACCGACGCCGACGGCACGCCGGTCTATGGTTCCGGCAGCTACGGCTTCAGTTCGATGCTTGTCTATGTCACGAGGAAGAACGGCGCCTTCTTCCAGAACTACGGGCGTGTTTTGCACGACCAGAGCATCTACGGCGTGACGGCTGAAGGCAAACTCGAATGTCGTTGGCACGAGCAGTCGTTTGCCTTTCCCGACGGAGAGACGTACAGCCTCGCCTATCCCGAATACACCATCACCGACTGGTATAAAGGCTACGGCGAGACAGGCGAGCCCATCAATCCCGATGAGCTTTTCTGCACAGTCCGCATTCCGCTTCGGCATGTAGGCATGGGGCAGATGATGGCCCTCGACAGGAATGAGATAGAGCAGCTTGCGGCAAAGTCGAACTATCCGGAGTACGGCATAAGCGGCCGCTGCAACTACATCACCGAGCGCGGCATCCGGCAACTCGGCCTCTCGGGCAACAAGGCACAGCACGCGGACTTGACGGTCGAGCTTGGCTTCTCGTCGGATATGGGCGCGACCAACAGCCGTTATCCCGAAGAGATATGCGAAGGCCAGTCGCAGATGCAGGAGGGTTCGATGATGGGGTTGCTCTACGACAAGCTCGACGTCACGACGGAGGACATGGAGGACGTGGACTTCTACCTGCACGGGCTTGGTGTGCCGGCCAGGAGACTGGGCAGCACGAAGCAGCCTGCCGCCTACAAAGGGCGCACCATCAACGAGCGGGAACTCGTTGCGATTGGCGAGCAGAAGTTCTACGAAGCGAAGTGTCACCTCTGCCACGTCACGACGCTCCACACCAGACCGCGCGGCGCCACGCTCCTGAACGGCACAGAGTTGCCGTGGCTGGGCGGGCAGACGGTGCATCCCTACAGCGACTACCTGCTCCATGACATGGGCAGCGAGCTGATGGGCGTCGGCCTGAACGACAACTATGTGAGCGGCCTGGCCCGAGGCAACGAGTGGCGCACGACGCCGCTCTGGGGCATAGGGCTGCAGGAGAAGGTCAACGCACACACCTACTTCCTGCACGACGGCCGGGCACGCAACCTGACGGAAGCCATCATGTGGCACGGCGGCGAGGGAGAGGCCAGCAAGAACCTCTTCGCGAAGATGGAGAAGGACGACCGCTCGGCCCTCATAAAGTTCCTGGAGAGCCTGTAATAAAGTTCATAGTCCATAGTTCATAGTCCATAGTTCATAGTTCATAGTTCATAGTTCATAGTTATAATATGAAAAAGACATACTTACTACTTTTAGTCAGCCTTCTCGCCTTGCCAACTATGGCCGAGGAACATGAGAAGGAGAGAAACATCACATTCGAGAAGTACAACTTCAGGAGTGCCGACCTCGGGCAGCAGACAGAAGGCATCGACATGGAGAACGGCGTGCTGGGCATAGCTGACGACAGAGGCTTCACGCTGCAGTCGCGCGACGGCCGATTCATCTTCAAGCCGTACCTGTTCATGCAGGCAAGAGGCCAATACCATTACTATGACGACGAGGGTCTGGACAAAGCGTACAACCAGGACAATGTGGCCAACTCGGGCTTCTCGATGCCTTACGCCATCCTGGGTTTCACCGGCACCACCTTCGGCCGGCTCGACTACAACCTGAGCATCAATGCTGCCGGCAGCGGCGGCAATGTCCTGCAACAGGCCTGGGTGGACTACCGCATCTCGCCTGCCGCACGCTTCCGTGCCGGCAAGTTCAAGACACCCTTCTTCCACGCCTACCTCACCACGCTTGGCGAGACACTCTTCCCTTGTCTGCCCACTTCGCTGACAGCCTCGGTCATCATGCCCTATAGCCTGAACGCCGTCACGCCCTCCATCGGCACAGGCTTCGACCTCGGCTTCCAGTTCCACGGCAAGGCAAGGCTCAACAAGAAGCCGGACAGCTGGATGATGGGCTACGAGGTGGGGCTCTGGAACGGCAGCGGCAGCGGCGTGAACAGCGCGACGAAGACGCTCTCCGACGACGCCCACATCCCTTCCCTGCTCTATGCCGGCCGACTTACCTTCATGCCTTGGGGCAACATGCCTGCCACGCAGGGCAACAGCCACATGCTCAGCGGCCGCCACATGCTCTTTGGTGTGAGCGGCGGCATCAACGTGGAGAGCGAGAGCGAGAGCACCAACGACACGCGGCTCGGCGCAGAGTGGAGCATGCTCTACGGCCGCTGGTACGCCGCAGCAGAGGCCTACTGGATGCACGTCAGCTTCACCAAAAGGCAGAAAATCGACACGAACTACAACTTCTGGGGCGCGTACGGACAGGTGGGCTACTTCTTCACGAAGAGTCTGCAGGCGGGCTTCCGCTACGACTTCCTCGACCGCAACGGCTCAGGCAAGGACGGCATCCTCAACATGCCGGCTGCTGTGGTGAACTACTACGTCAACAAGTGCAACCTGAAACTCTCGGCGATGTATCAGTTTACGGGCAGGTACGGCCACGAGACGCAACTGGACCGCGACAACGACGACCTGGGGCTGAGCACACACGCCGCAACCTTGCAACTGCAGTACAGCTTCTAAATAGTCCATAGTTCATAGTTCATAGTTCATAGTTAGAGTCTCTACTAATGAAACCTATACATTATATATTATATATATGTGCGGTCGTCGGGCTTGCGGCTTGCGACAGCGGCGACATTCAAGAAAAGGTCTATACCGTCGATGAAAAGGGCAAAACGGTGAAGGTGACTGCCCGCCTGAGCAACCTCAGCGAATGGGAAGGGACGGGCTACACCCTGGCTGTGGCGGGCTTCACTGCGGACAGCAAATTCGCCCTGCTGCAAAGGGCATTGCCCTCGAGTGCCGAGGACGGAACCCCCGTCAGCCTCGTCCTGTCGAACATCAGCAATGAGGTGCAGACGGTGGAGGTGGCGCTGACCAATTCACTACGCAAACGCATCATCTCCCTTGCCACAATCAATATGTCGGAGCACGCCGAGAAGAGCGCTCGCGACACCATCCGGCTCGACCTGGGCACGGTGGATGCGGGGCACTTCGGTGTCTTGCAGACAGCCATCTTCAATCGCGCTTGCATCCAATGCCACGGAGGAAACGGGCGCTCGGCAGCCGGACTGAACCTGACGGAAGGCAACGCCAGAGCCAACCTTGTGGATGTGCCGAGCACGAGGCAAGAGGGGATGCTCCGCGTGGAGAGCGGAAATGTGGAACGCTCCCTGCTCCATCTCATCCTCAACGAGGGAGGAGAGCATCTGCTCACACACAACCACACAGAAATCCTCAGCAGTCAGTTCAAGACAAATCTCGAGGAAGTGAATTACCTGATAGACAGCTGGATAGAACGCCTCACGCCATAGCTCCAAACGCCGCCTGCGGAAATGGCCATCGCCGCACGCGGGGATTGGCATCGCCGCACGCGGAAATTGGCATCGCCGCACGCGGCGTTTTCAAGCCCCCTACAAGGCGTTTTTCTTCATCACGCAATAATTTTCAATTTGCAATTTTCAATTTTCAATTATTTATCGTACCTTTGCACCCAATATTACATAAAGCACCATGCAATTTAAGAAAAAATATCTGGAAAAACTCGGTGCCACTATCGAACTGACGGCCTTTGCCCCTGAGAAAAAGACTGCGGAATACCACGCTATCCTGCATGTCGAATCGCGAGGCGAAGCCTTTCTGGAACAGTTCCGACGCATCTGCCAAGCGGAAACCCAACTGCTTGAGTCAGAAGACATAAAAGGCGCCAAACCCGTCTTCAAGCGGTACTTCCTGTCCGATGCCACTAATCAGAGGCCTCTCATGGGACAGGACGACACATGCACCGTCTCATACATTCAGCAACCGCCACTCGACGGAAGCAAAATCGCTCTATGGCTCTACCTGCAACGCGGCACAGACATCACACCGAATGCCGACGAGAAACAGTCCACCATCGTGCGCCACAACGGCTACGAACACCTGTGGACAATGGGTATGACAACGAGCGAGGGCAGCAGCTACGGGCAGTCGGAACACCTCCTGGTGGACTATGCGAAACTCCTCGAAAGCTATGACATGACTCTGGAAGACAACTGCATCCGCACATGGTTCTTCGTCCGCGATGTCGATACACAATACAAAGGCCTCGTGGTTGCCCGTTGGGAGAACTTCACCCTGCACGGCCTGACGCCCGAGACACACTACATCGCCTCCACAGGCATCGGCGGAAATCCGCCCGACCCAAAGGCCATCATCCAGCTGGGATGCTATGCCCTGAAAGGCTTCAAGCCAGAGCAGCAGCGCTACCTCTATGCCGCATCGCACCTCAACCGCACCAGCGAGTACGGAGTGACCTTCGAACGAGGCACACTCCTGCAGTTCGGAGACCGCAACCACGCCATCATCTCCGGTACGGCCAGCATCAACAACAAGGGCGAAGTGGAGCATGTGGGGAACATCGAGCTGCAGACGAAACGCATGTGGGAGAACGTGGAGAAACTCCTCGAGGAAGCAGGAATGACCATGAACAACGCAGCTCAACTCATTGTCTATCTGCGCGATGGCTCCGACTTCGAAACCGTCAAGGAGATGTTCCGCAAGAAGTATCCGCACATCCCCACAGTCTTCACACTCGCTCCCGTGTGCCGTCCCTCATGGCTCATCGAGATGGAATGCATGGCCATACAAGCCGCAGAGAACGACAGCTTTAATGATTTCTAAGCAAGCGAAGAGCCGTCGCCCCAAAGTTCAATGTTCAATATTCAATGTTCAATATAATTAAATGAAAGCCGGCATAGTAGGCCTTCCCAATGTAGGCAAGTCAACCCTCTTCAACTGCCTGTCGAGCGCAAAGGCTCAGGCAGCCAATTTCCCTTTCTGTACCATCGATGCACAACTCGGCCAGGTAACGGTCCCCGATGAGCGACTGACCAAGCTCGCCGAACTCGTGCACCCGGGACGCATCGTGCCCGCAGTCTGCGACATCGTCGATATTGCCGGCCTCGTGAAAGGCGCCAGCAAGGGAGAAGGCCTGGGCAACCAGTTCCTGGCCAACATCCGCGAGTGCGACGCCATCATCCATGTGCTCCGCTGCTTCGACAACGACGGCATCGTGCATGTTGACGGCAGCGTCGATCCCGTCCGCGACAAGGAAATCATCGATGCGGAACTGCAAATCAAAGACCTCGAGACCATCGAGAACCGCATCAAGAAAGTGGAGAAACAGGCAAAAGTGGGCGGCGACAAGCAGGCCAAGGTTGAGCTCGACGTGCTGCTCCGCTACCAAGACGCCCTCAACAAAGGCCTCAGTGCTCGAAGCGTCAGCTTCGAGACCGAAGACGAACTGACGGCAGCCGCCGGCCTCTTCCTGCTCACCACGAAGCCCGTCCTCTATGTCTGCAACGTCGACGACGCGTCGGCTGCCACAGGCAACGCCTATACGGAGGCCGTCAAGAAAGCCATCGAGGGCGAGGATGCCGAAATGCTCATCATCTCAGCACAGACGGAAGCCGACATCGCAGAACTCGAGACCTACGAGGAGAAGCAGATGTTCCTCGAGGACCTCGGCCTTTCGGAGAGCGGCTGCAACCGTCTCATCAAGGCCATCTACCACCTGCTCACGCTCCAGACCTTCATCACGGCAGGCGAGATGGAAGTGAAGGCCTGGACCTTCCGCCGCGGCTGGAAGGCTCCGCAATGCGCCGGCGTCATCCACACGGACTTCGAGAAAGGCTTCATCCGCGCAGAGGTCATCAAGTACGAGGACTATATCCACTACGGCTCGGAAGCCGCCGTCCGCGACGCCGGCAAGATGAGCGTCGAGGGCAAGGACTATATCGTGCAGGACGGCGACATCATGCATTTCCGTTTCAATGTGTAAAAGCCCCTCTCCTACCCCTAACCCCTCCTCCCCCAAAGGGGAGATGGGGAATGTTGAAACCTGATAAAGATGCCACTAGTACATACATATTTATATAATGCGCTGCTTTCTCTCCCCTTTGGGGGAGTCGGAAGGGGGCTCTTGTTCATCACCTGGAACCCCGATGTCGTTGCCCTCGACCTGGGCTTCTTCGCCATTCGTTGGTACTCGCTCTTCTGGGCGATTGGCCTTGTTTCTGTGTATCTCTTGATGCACAGGCTTTATAAACAGCAGAAGATCAGTGAGGAGCAGTTCGAGCCGATGTTCATGTATTGCTTCCTCGGCATCCTTATAGGCGCAAGATTGGGGCATTGCCTGTTCTACGAGCCGGGCTATTACCTGTCACATCCCGTCGAGATGCTGCTGCCTTTCCGCAATGTTCCGGGCAAAGGCTGGACGTTCACCGGCTACGAAGGGCTGGCGAGCCACGGCGGCACGCTCGGCCTCATGATTGCTCTCTGGCTTTATGCCAAGCACGTCGGCCTCAAGTTCCTGCACGTCCTCGACAATGTCGCCATCGTCACGCCCATCTGTGCCTGTGCCATCCGCCTCGGCAACCTCATGAACTCCGAGATAATAGGAAGGCCGACCGACCTGCCGTGGGCTTTCATCTTCGAGAAGGTTGACATGCTCCCTCGCCACCCGGGGCAGCTCTACGAGGCCATTTGCTACGCCATCTTCTTCGGCATCCATTGGTTCTTCTACCGTCGCTATCCGCAGAAGGTGGGCAGCGGCTTCTTCTTCGGCCTCTGCCTCTTCCTCATCTTCACAAGCAGAATCTTCATCGAGTACACAAAGGAGAACCAGGAAGCCTTCGAGGACGGCATGCTCTTCAACATGGGCCAACTGCTCTCTGTCCCCTTTGTCCTGCTCGGCCTCTACTGCATGATTAAAGCTTTATCCTCGTCTGAACAGACAGGTCGTTCTTCCAAGGGCTGAGGATTCGCTGTAGGGCGGTGCCTTGCTCGTCGCGGTCGAAATAGCGAAGCAGGCTGTAACGCGCTTCGAGCCACCACTTTTCATTCTTGCTTTTCCAACGGCACGCGAGGATGCCAAGCATGCCGTGCCCGTAGTATGAGGCGGACGAGATGGTGCTGTAGAGTGCCGGAGACTGCAGATATATGCGGCTCAGGTAGTCGTCGGTATTGAAGTAGCCAAGCTGTGCGTTGAACGTCAAGTTCGGCTTCGGCAGCATGTATCGGGCATTTTGGCTGACGAGGAAGCCGTTCCTGCCCAGCACATTGTGGAAGAAGCCCGTTGTCTGCAGCCGCAACTTGCCAGAAGGCTCGCAAGTCCATTGCAGTTTGACGCGGTGATGCGGCTCCATCAGGTCGCCATTCTCTTTCCTTTTCAGTTGGTAGCGAGCGAGGAGCGTGTGTCGTCTCGAGAGTGTGTAGCTGCCTTGCAGCATGAAGTCCTGGCCTGTGCTGCTGTGCGTCATGCGGTAACGCGGCCAGGGATGATGGAAGAAGTCGGCATAGGCGGTCATCTGCAAACCAGCCAACGGTTCCGCTTGCAGGTGGAGAAGCACGCCGCTCTCATTCTGCGCGTTGCTGTTCTCGGCCAGCGAACTGGCATAGAACGAGTAGTACTGATAGGCATAGAAGCGTTGGACGGCAGAGAGGATGTAGTTCCGAGTAATCGTCCACGACGCGCGGTTGATGGTTGCCCAGCCGCCGCCGGCAGAGCTGTAGGCCGTCTCTCCGGCAAAGGACAGGCGGTAGCGCGTGTAGCCGTAGTTCACACCCGCCGTGCCGAAAGCATCTCCTTTCGGATAAATCGCCCTGTACTGCTGGCTGCCGGGATTGAGGACGCGGCTGAACTTCTGCCAGTAGCCCGTCGCCCCAAGATGGAAGCCCTTGTTGTACCAGGCAATGTTGCCGCCAAGCACAGTGCTGCCCACATTCCTTCGTCGCTCCCATTCCGATGCCGTCCGATGATAGCCGTCGGTCCGCAAGGTCTGCACCTCGCCCTTGTTTGTCAGCGTGGCGTCGCGCTTTCGGTATGAGCCGAAGGTGCTCAACTTGAGGTGCTTGGACAAAGACAATGTGACGGCAGCACCGCGGAGGAAGTTCGTCTCGTCCATGCCTGTCATAGGACGGATGCCGCCTTGTGTCTTGAGCGGCGGCGTGCTCTTGCTGTTCCAAGTGCTTCCGCCCAGCACCAAGCCCTCACCAAACCCGATGCGGTAGTCGCCGACCACTGCCTTGTCGAGGATGCCGATGTCGTGCAGCATGGCATACGCCCCGTAGCTGTCGTAATAACGCTCGCCTGCGTCCTTCTCCACTCGCAGCCCTGCCTGGAAATGCCTGCTGTTGCCTATCTGATAACGGATGCGGTGATAGAGCGCATCGCCTCGATAGCCGTTCTTCTGTTGCTGCCCTACCCTATAATAAAGAGGTATGTCGATGCGCGTCGAGAAGTCGTGGCGGAGGCTCCCAAACAGCTTGTCTTTGGCGTTTTGCTGTATCGGCTCGGCATAGACAAAGAGCGAAAGCCGCCTGCGCGTCGCTTCGTCGATGAGCGGCACGAGTCGCAACTCCGAGAGCGTCTGCATCTGTCCGTGCAGATAGATGTAGGCGTGTATCTGCTCTATCTGTGCCTCAGAGAGAAACGGCAACTGCAGAAAGTCCTCCACAGTTGCCGTGTTGATGTTCATGGGATGCTCCGAAAGCTCCTTCAACTCCTGCAGATGCAGCTGAAGGTCCTCTTCTTCTGCCCGCTCCACATCGCTTGTGTATTCCTCCACGAAGTCGTCCCAAGAAGCCCCTCTCCCAGCCTCCCCCAAAGGGGAGGAGTTCTGAGCCATCGTAAGGCTTAGGGGAAGCAGAAACAAGAACAGTAGAACCTTTCGCATCATGAAGGGGTTTGCCCCCTCCCCTTTGGGGGAGGGTTAGGGGAGAGGGGCTGTTATCTTGTAAGTGCCGGCTGTGTATTCCTTCGAAGTCGTCTCGCCAGGGAGGGTGACGGTGGCTGTGGCGCCTTTGGGAATGGTGAAGGTCCATGTCCATTGGTCGCCTTTATAACGCCATTCGCTCTTGATTGTGCCGGCTGCCGACTTGTACTCTGCCTTGAGATGTCCCAGCCTCTTGTCGGGCACGGGCTTCATGATGATGTGCTTGAAGCCAGGCTGCGTCGGGTCGGCAGCTATGCCGGCTGCGGTCTCCCAAAGCCATTCGCAGACGCATCCATAAGCATAATGGTTGAAGCTGTTCATGCCGCGAGGACCCATGCCCTTGTCCACGGTGTACGAGTTCCAACGCTCCCAGATGGTGGTTGCGCCGTTATCGACGGAGTAGAGCCACGACGGGTTCTTGTGCTGGAAGAGGAG
>JAEEGF011087448.1_pt1 | contig 23600 bp, 21 predicted proteins | sample 9134171 | NCBI WGS metagenome assembly JAEEGF01 (sample SAMN16246542, study PRJNA631951) | gut metagenome | biome: gut microbiome; feature: rumen; material: AP-attached | host: Bos | place: Iran: Karaj | collected 2018-10
TTAACCAGAGTGACCCCGTTGAGTATGTGTTCCACCCTTATCTGCTCAAGGAGTTCCGCAACCGTTGGTTCCTGTTTGGATGCACCGATGGCGACATGCGCCTGTTCAATTTGGCGCTGGACCGCATCGTGGGCATCACTCCCGCCAAGGGCGTCGCTTTCCGTCAGAATCCCGATTTTGACCCTGAGCACTTTTTTGACGACATCATCGGCGTGAGCAAGAGCTTGAAAGCTTCACAACCGCATTGTATCAAGTTCTGGGCAGACCGCGACCAGAGTAACTACATCAAGACCAAGCCGCTGCACCCCTCGCAGAGGCTCATCAGCGAGGATCCCGATGACGGCAGCTGCATCTTTCAGATCGAGGTCGTTATCAATTTCGAGATGTATTCCGTCTTCATGAGTTATGGGGCGGGAGTGAAGATTCTGTCACCCAGCGTGGCCGTTCAATACATCAGCAAGCAGTTCAGCCAAGCAGCGGCCAATTACGATACCGCAATCCAGTAATCTGGCTTTACATGAAGAACTTGCAGGCTGCTTGCCGTGCTGGAATGACCACTTTGAGAGCCGGCAAAGGTTCCTTCGGATATCAAAAAAGCCACCGCAAGGTGGCTTTTTCTCGCTGGCAAGAGCCATCACAGACGGCCAACGGAATTCTATTAAAACTGATATAAAGATTAGGAAACGATATAGATGCTGGCCCATAAATGGGTTAAAACTACTAATTACACGAACCTTTAGCTCCTTATGAATTTATTACTTTGCGAAGCCAAAATCCATTAGTTTAATTAGCGAAATTCGTAGTACCCTTGGCGGAATTATGGAATCGATTTATTTGCCAGTCAATTGACACCCGAAGGGTGACCTTTGTGTAACCCCCGATAAATCAGGCAACCGAGCAGAGCGAGGGCGGCTGATTCATCGGGGGGCGTGATGAGCCATGACCAGTCGCTGAAGGCGACCCCTTCGACATGGGCTAGATCAATGGGGTCGCTTCCAGCGACGAGGATAGTATTGCACTTCCGTAGGTGATGCTAACCACTTCGCTATCGCTCAGCGGTCAGCATTACCCACGGTTACTCAAATGACCGCCCTATGGGCGTTTTTGCCATAGTCACCTAGGCATTTTCGCATACACTCTACTTATACAATTAATACCGCCAACGGGTGTAGTTTAAAAAAGATGGCGCCGACTTGGGCCAACTGCCATATCGTCGTCCCCAAAGTTTATCCGAGGATTTTTTCGGCCATGCGGCGGCCGGCGTCGAATGCCTTCTGGAGGTCTTCTTGCCAGTGGGCGTCGCGGTATTGGCGCTTGGCTTCCTCGGAGAATCCTGCCAGTTCAAATCGGCTGTAGTCCTTCACCTGATAGGTGTTATAGGCAATGAGGTGCTCGGGCTCGCCAAGGGCACTCGCGATACAGTGCTCCATCGAGCCGTAACCCTGGCTGTTGTTTCTGTCGGGTGTCCCGTTCATGGTCTCGATCAGCACTACGGGCATCGGCTTGGGGGCCGTCATGCTGTAGTCGTTATAGGAGAGCCAGGGAAATGCCAGGCGTTCCAGAAATATACGCATCTTACCGGTCACGTCACCGAAGTAAATCGGTGAGCCGAGTACCAGCCCGTCGGCCTGGGCGATCTCTTCCAGTACGGGCGTCAGTGCGTCCTTGAACTTACAGATGTTAGATGCTTTTCCCTTGATTTTGCACACCATACACGACATACAACCCTTGAAGTCCATGTCGTAGAGCCTTACGGTCTTTACCTCAACGTCATTGCTGACTGACTGGGCTCCTTCAGCGAAGTGCTGCAACATTTGGGCGGTGTTCATCCCGCGACGGGGGCCGCCATCGATAATTATGATCTTCTTCATGTGGATAATGGATTAAAACGCGCCTGCAAATATACATAAAATGATTGAACAATGCAATAGGCTGATGCTTGTTGGACAATCTGATGATTTCTTGCGTCGGTGATGCAAGATTTCAGGGCGTTGACACGTTAATGAGTAAATAGAGGGTATTCCATCGTTGGTTGCCCTTGGACAGTAAACCGTTGAACTGCAATGAAGAGAATCCATTTTACGCTATGGCTGGCTGTTAGCATCGTGTTGGTGTCGCTCGTGTCGTGTGACACGATGTCGTCGGTGGACTACAACATCCATAACATCACCACCGATACCGTTACCGTGACTTTTCACCGCGAGATTATGACCTCGCCCTATCAGGGATATGACATCGTCGAGAACGATAGCGTCACCACCCATTACAGCGGGGACAGTGCCATGGTTGCCGTCCTGGCCCCCAATCAGTACCTGATTGTCAAGCGCGAGTGGAGCGGCCTGTACCGCGAGGAACTTGTTGTGCCCGCATGGCGATACATTGCTGCCATCAGGGTGGGGGACACTGAACTCGACTCCGAGCAGTGGACTACCGAGTCGCTGTGGCACGTCAGGTCCAATGCCGGCCGGTTTAACAAAAACGAAACCCGCCACTACGACCTCTGGATCCGCACCTACTGACCACCTGTGAGGCATTTAAGAGCCATATCAAACAGATACATGTAGGATAATAAGAAAAGCGCCTCGTCTCACGACGAAGCTGCCTTGCTAGGAAAAAAGTATCATATTGCTGCAAAGGTAAACGTATTCTCCGAGCTGTGCAAATAATTTAGACATTTTTTTGAATTTTACATTGGGATATTCGGCGTAAATAATCTGTTTTGGTGAACTTTTTGTTAAATACAAGTCTAAAAATTGTCTTTTTCTTGCAACGACACAATGATTATTATACCTTTGCTCCCATCTAATCAAATATAGTTGTAGAACAATGAAGAAATACTTTTTTGCTTTCATAGCGCTCATAGCGCTGTTTGCCGCACCTGCGGCCCATGCGACCGACTGGTTTAACGTCTTGTCCGATGGCGGCGAGACTCTCGCGATCAACCCCGGAATCATCACGCCCGACAATGGCCAGTCGTTCCTGGTGTGGGTGCGCAATTCCTATGACCTGCCCGAGTCGCGTGCCTACTACACCCGTGACCGCGGCTACGACAAGACTGTGGCCTACAAGTTGACCTTGTACAAGTTCACCGAGGATTGGAACAACTTCAATATCGTGCAGGTGAAGGTCTATGGCGAGGACGATGTCCTCATCGATGAGTATGTCAATCCCGAGTTGGCGTTGACCGAAAGCGTCATTCCCGCCGGCTCGCCTATTGAGACCATTGCCGAGAACGCCAAGGTCATCTACGAGATAACGACCAATCCCGAGTGATAATTTGGTAGTCCTAGAAACTGGGCTAATTAAGGAGACAACAAGAGATAAGACAAGCCGCAGGTGCCGATGAGCGCCTGCGGCTTGTTATTGTTGCGTGGTCTGGATTTATTCTCCACAATAGCAGCCCATGAAGAAGATGGAGCGGGTGCTGCTCTCGATGATGTAATAGACAAAGGGACGCGTGGCGTGGAAGTCCACCTGCAGGTATTGCGGCGCCGGAGGCGGTGCAGTCTCACCCATTTGGGAGATGGTGACAGACGATGCCTTGGTGCCGTCCTCGTTGACCTCGATTTTGGCCTTCTGCTTCATCATCGACACAAAGAGGTTTTTCCCCTGGGCCATATTGGGGAATTCGGCATATTGGGTGAAGGCCAGTGGCATGCCCATCGATGAGAGGACCTGTTCGAGCAAGGTCTCATTGCTCGTGGTGAAACGAGGCATCAGGATATCCACCTCATGGGGACCCATCTCGAACAGTTGCTCTTGGACACCTTCGGCCGAGAGGCCCTGGATGACGTCATCCACGGTCTTGCCCTCGACAGGCAGCAGGACATACATGCCGTAGCCATTGCTGCCGTAGGGCAGGTACAGCATCTCGCACAGGTCGTTCTTGTCGTAGGCAGCCAATGCTTTGCGGTGCATCATCTTGTGCTGGCGGGTCGAGCCGTCGGGCATGGTAAAGTCCATGTCGCGGGTGTCCTTGGGGTCAAATTTCTCGGTCCACGTCGCCTTGAAGTAGATGGCGTTCAACAGGTACATCGCGGCAGCGGGCGAGAGCCTGTCAAGGATGGAGGGAATCATGCCGTCGGTGTTCTTCTTGCACCAGTTGTTGATTTTGTCCAGGCTGCTGCTCTTGCCGAAGTCCAGTGCTTCGATTTGGGCATTGTAGTAATTCTGCATGTCGGTCTTGAACTGCGGCACTAGCGTGATGCCCAATGCCGAGTTCACGTCGATGCAGTTGGCAATCTGGACGGTCACGCTGGGGTCAACCCGCGGTGCCTCGTCAATCATCTTCTTGCAGTACTCGTTGATTTCTGTGACGGAGCCGCCCAGCCCCAGGACATCAGCGATTTGCTGGCGCGTCTGGCCATCGGCGCCCGTGTTGAGCATGCCCAGCATGTAGGTCACGCTGATGGGCGACACGATGAGGCTGCCGTTGCCCTCTTTCTGCTCGTTGACGGTGCGGAACAGCCGGCATGCAAACTCGTTGTTGTTGTCCCTCATCTGCTGCTGCTCGGCAGTGAGGGTGATAGGCCTTAACTTGGGGAGCATGTCGACCACTTCCTCCCCATTGTCGCTGCATGCCGTGAGCACGCTCAGCAGCATGCAGGTCATCAGGATAGGTTTCCAGTAGTACTTCATTGTCTTGTCTGTTTGATGGGTTGTTGTAATTGATGTTTCTGTCCTTTAAACAACCATCCCATGAAATCTTGCATGGCCCGACCAAAAAAAAGGGAACGATATAACAGTTGGCCCAAAACCCTGCGGGGCAAATGCGAACCTTTAGCTCGGCGAAGCCAATTAATCAAATTTTATACGAATAGATTTTTATTTTTTCGTAAAATTAGTCTCATTAGCGAAATTCGCATTAAAAAACTTTCAGGGCTGGCAGCTATATCATTGACAAAAAATAGGTGCCGTCACTCAGGCAGTTTCCACAGGCCGAGCGTCTTGCCACGGAAGATGCGGTACTCGACACCGGTCAGCGTCATCGTGAACGTGGGCAGATCTACCCGCGAGATGATGTCCTTGAGTTTGCGCTCGTTCATCCTGGGGTCCTGAACACGGCCTAGGGTGACGTGTAACTTGAAATCGGATTGCATGCGGCAGCCTTTGGCTTGGAAGTACGCTCTGATTTCATCCACCAATTCCAGGAAGTCCTCAGGGGCTTGCGTGGTCGTGAGGTGGATGACATGCCTGTGGTAACCCGATGCAAAGGCGTCCAGCTTGTCAAATGTGATCTCGGGCGCTATGGCATCTCTCAGTATCTCGTTTAAGCCGGGCACCAGATTCACGCCATCAGGCGCATCGTCCAGGAAAGCCATCGTGATGTGATAATACCCCCGTTGCCAGCGGATGTCCACACCGTCCAACAGGTCTCTTAACTCCTCAAACCATGATTCTTCGTACCTGATGGGCACTTTGATTTCTATATAACTCTTCATTGCTTAATCATAATTTGGATGACAAAGATAGTCTTTTTTGCTGAAACCAAAGGAGAGGCTGGATGGAAGATTTCACCCGCTTATTTCACCGTCAGGCGCAGGCCCGCGTTGAAGTTGATATTCCAGGGCTTGTCTTTGTAGTAATTGGCGACATTGCTACCGTTGTTGAAGTAGTAGCGGGCGGTCGGTTCGACGTAGATGCCTATCTCCCTGGTCACGTCGAGTTGCAGACCAGGCCCCACCAGTCCCGAGAACTGCACGCGGTCTTTGCCGATGCCGTGGCTGTTGGCTGGACTGGATTCCTTGAGCGTCGCCTTGACATTGAAGTCGGCTTGCACGCCGCCGACGGCATAGAGGCTCAGCCGCTTGTATCCCCAAATGCTATAGGTCGCACCCAGGGGGATGCCCAGATAGTGCAGCGTCTGTTCACAGTGCCTGCGAGACGAGGTGAAGTCCGACTTGAGCCGTGTATAGACCAGGCCGCTGGTCAACGCCAGGCGGTCGGTCAGCGGCAGGCGCACACTCAATCCCATGGATATCGGTGCATGGTGGTTGGCACTATAGATATCCTCGTGATAATAAATGTCGTCGGGATTTTCAGCATGGGGATAGCCTATCGCGTCACTTTGGTACGCATAGTCCTTGCTCGACGACCAATCCGGCTTGACGCTGTTAGACGCATACAGGCCCACGGTAATGCCCGCCCTCTTCATGGTAGGCTTGAGGGACTGATGAGGTATCGTCGTGGTTGGCGCCTCGTTGACGTGGGCTTGGCTGGGTTGTTCCACCGCTTGCGGGGCCTGTTCAATGGGTGGCTCGGCAGGATTTGTCTCGCTGGCCGCTTGGGCGGGCGGTTTTTCTTGCTCGTGGCCGCTGGCTTGGGCAATCAGAGCGTTGTCGCTGGGCGTTGTCGCTGCCTTGCCGGCAGGACTTGAACGGTGTGCTCGAGCAGCAGTAGCCACTGGTTCATCCATATCACGGGCGGGTTCCTCGTTGTGAGCCAGCAGTTCATGTGTGGCTACGGGATCGGGGGCCGTCTCCACGGGCTGGGCCGATGTGATGGTTGGCTCCTGGACCGTGCTGTCGTCGTTCCACATCAGGTTGCCGATGCCGATGACCGCCAGCACCAGTGCGGCAGCAGCGGCGGCACGTTGCAGCCAAGCCTTCATCGTGCGGCGCAGTGCCTGCTGCGCCGTCAGGCGCTTCTCGATGTCCTGCCACAGCCCGTCGGGGACGGGCTCCTTGTGGCCCTCCATCTTGGCTTGCAGCTGTTTTATCCAGTCGTTGTCAGTCATCGTGGTCTTGTTGATATTGGTGAATCATTTTGGCCAGCAGTCGCTTGGCTCGCAGCAGTTGTGACGCCGAGGAGTTCTCTTTGATGCCCAGTGCTTGGGCAATCTCCTTGTGGCTCTTGTGTTCAAACACATATTGGTTGAATACCACCCGGTAGCCCGTCGGCAAGGACGCAATCATCCTGTTGATGGCGTCAGCAGGAACCCGCTGGACGTCGGGCGGCGGCTCGGTGTCGGGGGGCTCGAGGTGGAGGTCGTCGATCAACGTCAGGCGGGACCGACGCTTGAGGCGGTTGATGGACTCGTTGGCTACGATCCGTGCCATCCATGCCCGCAGCGATCCCTGACCGCGGTAAGTAAACTCACCGATGTGGGTGAAGGCCCTCAAGAAACACTCCTGCAACACGTCGCGGCTCTCGTCACGGTCGCCCAGATAGCGCATGGCAGTGGACATGACCGAGCCTGCCAGCAGGTCATACATCTCGCGCATGGCCTTCCGGTCTCCGTTCTTGACTCCGATGACAATCTGTTGCTCGGTCACTGGATATGCTTCTGTTTATGAACTAAACAAGCAAGTCAGCAAATCTTGCATCTGCCGACCCGCAAAAACCGTATGCATCGGTTGAGGAATACACACGGTTTCTCGTTGTGATGATTGAATGGTCAGCGGCGTTTCTTGCTCTTGCTGACGGCCTTTTTTGTCGCTTTCTTAGTTGCGGTCTTCTTGATAGATGCTTTCTTGGCGCTGGTGCCGCTGGCCTGGTCGAGGCCCATCTGGATGTTCTTGATGAGGGCCTGGCTGGTATAGGTGGCGCCGGTGGCGACGTCGGCATCAAGTTTCTTGGCCTGGGCAACGGTCTTGCCAATGTACTGCGGCAGCACCTTGTCCTTGGCGCGCTTGAGGTAGCCGGGCGATTCCTGGTTGGGGAGCACCTCGATGTTCTCGATAACGCCGTTCTTGATGGTGATGTTGAGTGGGGTGGTGCCGTTGTAGCCAATCACCTTGCCGGCGATGTCGCCGGTGTAGATGACCTGGGTGGCTGAGGCCTTCCTAGCCTTGGCCGATTTCTTGGTGCGGGCATCGAGCGTGGCAGTGCCTGCCACGAGCAGCATGATGGCTGCGATGATTAATGTCTTTTTCATATCTCTTGCTTTAAGTCCTTACTTGTTTTAGATGAATCACAGGCCCAAAAGTTTAAAAACACGGCTTAGCGTCACGAGCGTGAGGGAGTTTCATCAGATGTGAGCAACTCTTGGGCTTGGGCGAGCGTCTCGGGTTTGCCGATGTCGAGCCACTGGTAGTCGGTGTCAGGGTGGTAGCCGTGGATCAAGTGGTGCTTGCACTCGTTGATGTAGAAGGGCGTGATGGAGAATTTCTCACCCTCGTTGCGGCGGTAGCGTTCCAGATGCGGGAAAATGCGCGGCGAGATGACGTGCAGCCCGCCGAAGGCCATCTCCTTGAGGCCGCGGCCCTGCAGTTTCTCGGGGTCGGGCTTGAACTCACCAGTGGCCTTGTTGGTCCAGCCGCATAAGCGGTCGTCGGCATCAAACAGGAAGTAGCGCTGTGTCTGGCGCTCCTTGACGAGGATCGTCGCCAGCGCATCGTGCTCCACGTGGTAGTCGTAGAAGGCCTTCAGGTCCAGTGTGCTGATGATGTCGGTGTTGTGGACCAGGAAGGGCTCGTCACCGTCCAGCCACTGGCGGGCCTTGAGGATGCCGCCGCCCGTGTCGAGCAAGAGGCTGCGCTCGTCGCTGATGTGCACGTTGAGCCCGAAGCCCGCGTTACGCTCCAGGAAGTCGATGATCATCTGCCCGTAGTGGTGGATGTTGATGGTGATGTCGTCAAACCCTGCCGCCGCAACACGCTCGATCACGTGCTGCAGCATGGGCTTGCCGGCAATCTCGACCATCGCCTTGGGACGGTCATCGGTCAGTGGCCTGAGGCGTGTGCCCAGGCCGGCAGCAAAAATCAGCGCTTTCATTGCTTCTCGACGGGATTGAAGGTGCGCTCGTGGGCGGGTTGCTCGCGGTGCGAGAGCTCGACACGCACGTTAAATTTCTCGTAGATGTGTTCAGCAACGCGTTCGGCAGCATAGACCGAGCGGTGCTGGCCGCCCGTACAGCCGAAGCACACCATCAGGTCGGTGAAGTTGCGCTTGACATATCGCTCCACCGATTCGTCAACCAGGGCATAGACATGCTCCAGCCACTTGTCGATGGTACTCTCTTTCTTCAGGAAGTCGATGACGTTCTGATCCAAGCCCGTGAATGCCTTGTAGCGGTCATACTTGCCGGGATTGTTCAGCGCACGGCAGTCGAACACAAAGCCGCCGCCGTTGCCCGACGGATCGTGGGGAATGCCCTTCTTGTAGGCGAAACTCATTACCCTGACAGTGAGGCCTTTGTCCTCGCTTGAGAAATCCTTGAGGTTAACCAGCTCATCGATGATGTGGCTCAGATAGGGATAGCGCTCAAACGGGCCGTCGGCTACCATGTGGCGCAGGTTGGCAATTGTGGGAACGATGCTGTTCTTCATGAAGTCGGGCTTTTTCTCGAAGTAGCCGCGGAAACCGTAGGCACCCAGCACCTGCAGCGTGCGGAAGAGCACAAACAGGCGCAGGTTGGTGTAGAACTCCTTCTCGTCAACATCGGGCTTGTATTCCTTGAGCTTGGTGAGGTAGGTCTTTACGAGTTCCTGCTTCAGCGCCTCGGGGTACTTGGCGCGGGACTGCCACACAAATGAGGCCACATCGTAGTAATACGGGCCGCGCCTGCCGCCCTGGAAGTCGATATAGGCCAACTTGCAGCTCTCGGGGTGCTCGGCATCGTCCACCAGCATCACGTTGCGTGACTGGAAGTCGCGGTACATGAATGTCTCGCTGGGCACTGTCAGCAGGTCGCGTGTCAGCTGCTCGAAGTCGTTCTCGAGTTTCTCCTCGTTGAACACCACGCCGGTGGCCTTGAGGAAACAGTATTTGAAATAGTTCAGGTCCCACTTGATGGAGCGCTCGTCAAAGCACTCGGCAGGGTAGCAGTGGCCGTAGTCAAAGTCCTTGGCGCCGCGGAACTGGATGTCCACCAGGTCACACATGGCACGGCGCAGCAGTGCCTTCTCGTCGCTGGTGAAGGCATGTGTCATGGCGCTGCGGCGAATCTTGTTCCAGAGGATGTTCTCGGGCTTCTTGCCCAGGTCTTCCTGGATATAGGCCATGTGGTCATCACTCACGCCATAGACCTCGGGGACCGACAGGCCCTGCTCGCGGAAGTGCTGCGCCATATAGATGAATGCGTCGTTCTCCTCGCGGGACTCGCCGATGACACCCACAATCGAGGGCGTTCCCGTCAAGCGGTAATACTGGCGGTTAGAGCCTGATTTGTCCATCAGGACGATGTCCTCGGGCAGGGTGCCCACATGCTGCTGATATAATTTTCTCAGTCGTTCCATAATAGTTTCAATTGATTGGTGAAGTGTTGCTGGATGATATCAGAACTCACTGGTGAAGTGGAAGGTTATCTTGGGGAAATCCTGCTGGGCCATCTGCAGGACATAGTTGGAGTCGGCCAGGAACACGTCGCGGCCCTCGCGGTCCAGCGCCATGAACTGGTGTTTGCGCTTCTTGAACGCCTCCAGCGCGTCATCGTCGTCGCTCTCGATCCAGCAGGCCTTGTACAGGTGGATGGGCTCCCAACGGCATTGCGCGCCATACTCGTGCAGCAGGCGGTACTGGATGACCTCAAACTGCAGCTGGCCCACGGTGCCGATAATCTTGCGGTTGTTGAACTGGTTGACGAACATCTGGGCCACGCCCTCGTCCATCAGCTGCTCCAGACCCTTGTTGAGCTGCTTGGTCTTCATCGGGTCGCTGTTCTCGATGTACTTGAACATCTCGGGCGAGAAGCTGGGCAGGCCGCGGAAGTGGAGCTCTTCGCCCTCGGTCAGGGTGTCGCCAATCTTGAAAATGCCGTTGTCGGGCAGGCCCACGATGTCACCGGGATAGACCTCGTCGATGATTTCCTTCTTCTGCGCCATGAACGCTGTCGGGGCGCTGAAGCGGTAACTCTTGCCGCTGCGCACGTGCTTGTAGTTGCCGTTGCGCTGGAACACACCCGAGCACACCTTGACAAAGGCGATGCAGCTGCGGTGGTTCGGGTCCATGTTGGCGTGGATCTTGAACACGAAGCCCGTGAACTTGTCTTCGCCAGGCTCCACCGTGCGCTCGATGGCACTCACAGGACGGGGCGACGGGGCGATGCGGACAAAACAGTCCAGCAGCTCCTTCACGCCGAAGGTGTTCAGCGCCGAACCGAAGAACACGGGCGCCACCTTGGCATCCAGGTAGTCGAGCGTGTTGAAGTCGGGATACACGCCGTCGATGAGTTCGATGTCGGCACGCAGCTTCTCGGCATCGGCCTTGCCCACGGCAGCATCAATGGCGGGATCGTTGATGTCGTTGATGTCCACGCGGTCGGTGACGTGCTGCTTGTCGGGCTTGAACAGGCTGATGTTGTGCTCATAGATGTTATACACACCCTTGAAGTGGGCGCCGATGTTGATGGGCCAGCTCAGCGGGCGCACGTCAATCTGCAGCTCCTGCTCCAACTCGTCGAGGATGTCAAACGGGTCGCGGCCCTCGCGGTCCAGCTTGTTGACAAAGATGATGACCGGCGTGTTGCGCATGCGGCACACCTCCATCAGCTTGCGTGTCTGTGTCTCGACACCCTTGGCGACATCGACCACGATGATAACGCTGTCAACGGCGGTCAGGGTGCGGTAGGTGTCCTCGGCGAAGTCCTGGTGGCCAGGGGTGTCGAGGATGTTGATCTTGTAGTCGCCATAGTTGAATCCCATGACCGAGGTGGCTACCGAGATACCACGCTGTTTCTCGATTTCCATCCAGTCGCTGGTGGCGGTCTTCTTGATTTTATTGGACTTCACGGCGCCTGCCACATGGATAGCGCCACCGAAGAGCAGCAGCTTCTCGGTCAGCGTGGTCTTGCCGGCATCAGGGTGAGAGATGATGGCAAAGGTGCGGCGGCGGGTGATTTCGGTTGTCAATGACATATTGAGTTTTCAGTTTATGGGGCCTCGCCATGGCGTGCCCGTCAGTTTTCAGCTATTTGTTTGTTCTTCTATGCGGCGCAGGGTGTCCTCGAGGCTGTTCAGCCAATAGGGGACAGTCACGCCGAAGGTGTTCTTGAAATGCGTCTTGTCCAGCACGCTGTAGGCGGGACGGTGGGCCTTGGCAGGGAACTCGTCGCTGTGGCAGGGCTGCACGTCACACGTGGTGATGCCTGCCAGGCGGTGGATGGCCAGGGTGAAGTCATACCACGAGATGACGCCCTCGTTGCTGTAGTGGTAGATGCCGGGGTGCCATTCGGGAGCGGTGATTACCGTGACGATGGCACGGGCCAGGTCTTGGGCGCAGGTCGGCGAGCCTACCTGGTCAAACACGACCTTCAGCGCCGGTTTGCTCTTGCCCAGGGCGAGCATCGTCTTGACAAAATTCTTGCCATAGGGGGAGTAGAGCCATGCGGTGCGCAGGATGACGGCATCATCGCCCAGTGTGTCAAGCAGCAGGCGCTCACCATCAAGTTTGGTGCGGCCATAGGCCGATTGCGGGTTGGTGGCCATGTCCTCGGTGTAGGGGACGCAGCCCTGTCCGTCAAACACATAGTCGGTCGAGACATGCACCATGCGCGCTCCGTGGCGCTGGGCAACACGGGCCAGCAGGCCCACGGCATGGGCGTTGAGGAGCGATGCGGTGGGCTCGTCGTCTTCGGCAGCATCAACAGCTGTATAGGCCACGCAGTTCACGATGTACTTGATGTCACCATCGGCGACCATCTTTTCGACGGCGGCTTCATCGGTGATGTCCAGACGCGTGACGTCATCTCCGGCAACATCGGTGTAGATGGCGCGGAAACGCTGGTCGTTGGCCAGCACGTTGCGCATTTCGTGGCCCAACTGACCGTTGGCACCAGTGATAAGTATGTTGGTTGTATTCATTGAATCAATGTAATTTCTTGCTCCCTAAAACCTAAAGCCTAAAACCTAAAGCCCAAAACCTAAAGCCTAAAACCTAAAGCCTAAAACCTACTCAATCTCATCGCCAAACAGCGGTTTCTCCTCGTCGCGCTTGTAGTAGGCGGCCAGCATGCCGATGAAGTGCGATATCTGCGCTATTGCGGCAGCGGTGTCCTGCGAGATTTCCTTGCCTTGCATGTGCAGCATCATCACCCCGTACAATGCGTTGAAACACGTTTCCAGTTCGCCGGGCCGATCTTCTTCGGGCAGCGTGGCACGCAACTGCACGATGTGTGGCAGCGTGCGGTAGTAGTCGGCATGATAATCGGGAAAACGGTTCTGGTCTGCCAGCAACTGCAGGTGCAGGTCGTTCAGGCGGATGAGCACGTTGTGGCACACGCGGATGTGGCCACGCTCGGTCACGTGCTCCAGTTCCATCATCTTGATGAGTGACTCGTACCACTCACGGATTTCGTGACGTGTCTTTTCATCGACGTTATAGCGTGCGATGACAGTCTTATCCACCGTGTCGATGTCCAATCGGCAGGCACGCAACAAGTCCTCGACCTGCCACAGGTAGAGGAGATACTCGGCGATGTTTTCTTGGCGTTTTTGTTGAGCGATGAGCATAGCTGTTTTTATCCAAAGCGGCTGATGTTGCGCAGTGTGGTCTCGTCAACGATGCGGATGCGGCGACCGTCAACAGTGATGATTCGTTCCTGGGCGAAGGTCGATAGGGTGCGGATGGCATTGGCGGTCGTCATGTTTGACAGGTTGGCCAGGTCCTCACGGGCCATGTAGATCTTGAGCGTCTTGCCGTCGTCCTCATAGCCGTAGTTGTCAACCAGCATGCACAGGGCCTCGGCCAGACGGCCGCGGATGTGTTTCTGGGTGAGGGTGACGACCTTGGACTCGCTGCCGCCCAGATGCTTGGACAACTCGTGCAGGAAGAACCATGCCAGCTTCATGTTGCCGTCGATGAGCTTTTTCACCACCGTCATGGGAATAGTGCCCACCTGCGACGGCTCGATGGCCATCGTGCTGGCTACATAGGATTCCTGGGCGAACCAGGCACGGTAGCCAAAGTACTGGATGGGGCGATACAGGCGCAGAATTTGCGGCTTGCCGCCCACTCCGTTCTTGAATCGTTTCACCTTGCCCTTGATGAGCACCCACAGGAATTCAGGTTCGTCTTTCTCGGCATAGATAATCTGGCCCTTGCGGTAATTGTGAATGACGAAGTTACTGGCGATGAGATGTTTCTCCTCGCTGTTCAGGATGGACCAAATTGCCGCCAGATCTTCCCTGATAATGTCTTCTATTGTGCTCTTGATGACCATTCAAGTTCGTTTTAAACGTGCAAAGTTACAAATTCTTTCCCACCCACCAAAATCAATACCTCTAAAAATCCCTAAAACCCTGTCTTTGCGGCTGGTTTAGAGGATGGATTTCAACAGATTGATTTCCTCGTCAAGGCGGCTGAAGTAGATGTCACCTTCCTCGTCCGAGGTGGTTTTGTTGCCCAACAGTCGCAGGAAAGCGGCTACGGGGAAGTTGTCTGGTCCGTCATTCCAGTTCTCGTTGTAGCCCGCGATGCCGAATTCCTTCAACATGCTTGTGGCTTCGGCAATGACAGCGTTTCTCAAGGTTTCATGCTGCACTTGGAAATGATAGAGTTCGTCGGGGTTCTCAATTTCCTCAACAGTAAAGTCCATGTCCATCACATCTTTAAAGGTCTTTTTGATGATGATTTCATCAATGCCGTTGTCATTGCTGACGATAATCTGCAGGGCTCCGGGTTCCTGGAACCACTCGATGTGACGTCTGGAGGAAGTCTCTCCGTTTTGGATGTCATCGTCGATATTGGCAACCAGTGTAATCAATGACGACAACGGGCACTCGCCGATGTAGGAGGCCAAGAAACCCACTGCTGTGTCATCAAACGTGAGCCTGATGGTCTGCCATCCGTTGCCGAATCCAACCACCTTAATGTCAATTCTTTGTACTACTTCTGCCATATCTATAGTTTCGTATTAGTTATTATGATTAGTTGTCTGATTTGAACTGGCGTTAACGGCGCAAAGCATCGGGGATGGGCACAGGGCTGTTGGGGTTAAAGCCAGGTTGGCTGGTGACGGCGCCGGGGGCGGTTACTGGACGATAACGCGGGTCGCCCCAGTCGCGGTCTTTCTTGCCATTGCCGAGCAGGCCGTCCAACAACTGATAAATCAGCGGGCCGGCGTCAAACGAGATGGGTGCACCGAACAGGTTGATGGTGGGCTGTACGATGGGAAGCGTTCGCCAGCGGCCCGAATAGGGGTCATAGATGCGGCGCGCACCCACATCAAGCGAAAAATCGTCGCTGGCGCGCCAACCCAGGGTTCCGCCATAGGATGAACTCCCCAGGAACGGCATTGCGGCGATAGAATGGTACTGCTGGTTGACGTAGTATTGCCCGAAAGCGTTGAGTGAAAAGCGGTCGTTGAGCCGGAAAGAGGCATTGCCGAACACGCCATAGTCGTTCCATGCCGAGCGGTCAAAGTGGTATTTGCTGCCCGTGACGCCAGCCGTGAATTGGAAACGGTCGCCCATGGGCATGGTAAAAGCGACACTGGCACTCGCCATGTTGCCCATTCCGGGATAGGTCGTATGGGAGCCGGCCCCTGTGAGGTAAGCATTGCCCACGCGGGTAATGACACCACCTGATGACCAGTCGCGGCTGTAGGGATTGGTGTCATAGCGGAAACGGGGCAGGGGAGCGGGACTGAAATTCCAGCCTTGCTGATAGATGGCCAGCGAATCGGTCAAGTGGGTGTTGTAATCCAACTTGAGGTCGGCTGCAGTGGGCAGGTTGGCGTTGAATGTGGGTTTGATGTTGGTGGCGGGTGTGATGACCGTGGGCATCTCGGGAATGGTAAACTGCGGGCTGATCTTGCTTTGGTCAAACTGCAGCTTGATGCCTTGATTCTCCTGTGCCACGCCGATCAGGGCGGCTAGAGCCATAAATATGGATATTACCCGCTTCATGCCGCAAAAATAGCCGTTCTTCCCAAAACGGACAAGTTGAAAAAAGTTAAATAGTCTTATTCTTTTCCTGGCATATTCTCCCATGCGGCACGCAGGGCTGCCACGATGTCCTCATAGTCCTGAAGGGTGAACGGCTCGTCGCTGCTGGAAAGTATGGTGAAGGTGATGCCGTTATAGGAGCGGCAGGTGCCGGTGTCTCTCAAGCCGTTGCGCAGATAAAAGGCATGGCGCCTCTTGCGTTGCTCGGGGTTGGGTGCATCGGGTTGGTTGGGCGACTCGATGTCCATGATGAAAGGACGCTTGCCGTGGTACTTGTCGAGGACTGCGCTGAGTATTGCCTGGCCGTAACCGTGGCCGCGCAGTTTTTCCTGCACGGCGAAGTACCAGGCCCAATTATAGCGTGGCAGGCGCAGCACCATCATCAGCCCCACAAGCATCTCGTCATCATAGTAGGCCGTGTAGTCGATGTCCATGACGTCCAGCAGATGAATCAGGTCGTCGTAGGGTATCTGTTCCCCGACAGGAAATGCGGTCTCATAAAGCCGCCTCAATGCCACATTCCCTGCATTGCAGCTATTGATTTGTACTGCCCTCAACATAACAAAAACTCCTAACCCCTGGCTTCTTCAAGCTCTTCGCCTGCTGTTTCCCATTGGGCCATGACTTCCTCAAGTTCACGGGAAATCTTAGAGTGGGTATAGTACACGTCCAGGTCCTCGGTGCTGGCAGTAGACAGTTTGTCCTCTATTTCGGCGAGTTGCTGCTCCAGTTCAGCGATTTTGGCCTCAAGTGTCTTTACCTTCTTCTCGGCCTGGCGGATGCGGCGCTCACGCTCTTTCTGCCGTTGGTAATCCATTTTGCCCTCGCTGACGGGAGACGCAAGATTTTGCATCTCTACATCTGTAGCAGGGACCGAAGCGGCGTCCTTGACCTCTAACTGCTGCAGGTTGTCTAACTGTTTCTTCTGCAAGAAATCATAGATGCCACCCAGATGCTCGCGCACGCGGTGCTCACCGAACTCATACACCTTGTCCACAATGCCGTTGAGGAAGTCGCGGTCATGCGATACGACGATGACTGTGCCGTCAAACGCTTGGATGGCCTCCTTCAGCACATCTTTGCTGGGCATGTCCAAGTGGTTGGTGGGCTCGTCGAGGATGAGCAGGTTGACGGGTTGCAGCAGCAGGCGTATCATCGCCAGACGGCTCTTCTCACCGCCGCTGAGCACCTTGACCTTCTTGTCGGCATTCTTGCCGCCGAACATGAATGCGCCCAGGATATCGTTGATGCGCGTGCGTATGTCGCCCACGGCCACATAGTCGATGGTGTCGTGCACGGTCAGCGTCTCGTCGAGCAGTTGGGCTTGGTTTTGGGCAAAATAGCCAATCTTGACATTGTGCCCGATCTGCAGTTTGCCGTCATAGGGAATCTCACCCATGATGCACTTGACAAGGGTGGATTTTCCTGCGCCGTTCTTCCCCACAAAGGCGACTTTCTCGCCACGCTTGATGGTGAATGTCACATCGTGGAACACATTCAGCGCACCGTAATCCTTGCGCAGGTCCTCGGCAATGACAGGATAGTCACCGCTACGGGGTGCGGGCGGGAACTTGAGGCGCATGCGTGAGCGGTCCACCTCATCGACCTCGATGCGCTCGAGTTTCTCCAGCATCTTGATGCGGCTCTGGACCTGCACGGCCTTGGTGGCCTTGTAACGGAACCGCTCGATGAAGTCCTCAGTGTCGTGGATGAGCTTCTGCTGGTTCTCGTAGGCACGCATCTGTTGCTCGACGCGTTCTTTGCGCAGTTCTACAAACTGGCTGTAGCTCACCTTGTAGTCGTAGATTTTGCCTAGAGATATCTCGATGGTGCGGTTGGTCACATTATCTATAAAGGCGCGGTCGTGGCTCACGAGCAGCAGGGCACCGTTACGGTTTTTCAGGAAGGTTTCCAACCACTGGATGGACTCGATGTCCAGGTGGTTGGTGGGCTCGTCGAGCAGCAGCACGTCGGGACGGCGCAGCAGCAGTTTGGCCAGCTCGATGCGCATGCGCCAGCCGCCGCTGAACTCGCTCGTGGGGCGGTCAAAGTCGGTGCGCTCAAATCCCAGGCCCAGCAAGGTCTTCTCGACCTCGGCCTCGATGTTCTCGCTCTGCATCAGGGCACGCAGCTCGGTTTTCTGTGCCACACGCTCTATAAGTTCCTGATAGTCCTCGCTGTCATAGTCGGTGCGGTCGGCTAGCTCCTGGTTCATGCGGTTGATGGCCTCGTCCATCTGCTGCAGGTGTTCAAACGCCAGCTCGGCCTCCTGCTTGACGGTGAGGTGGTCCTTGAGGCGCATCTGCTGCGGCAGGTAGCCGATGGTGATGTCACTCTGGCGGGCAACAGTGCCGCTGGTGGGCTGTTGCTCGCCGGTGATGATGCGTAGCATGGTGGTCTTGCCGGCTCCGTTCTTGCCGACAAGGGCTATCTTGTCGCGCTTGTTGATGACGTAGCTGATGTTCTCGAACAGCACTTGGCTGCCAAATTCCACCTTGAGTCCCTGAATTGATATCATGCCTGATTTGTGATTTTGCCGCAAAATTACTAAAAATCCCGCAATCGGGAGCCTCTAGAGATTATAGAACCTCCAGAAAATAGGGTTTAACTTGTTGGAATGTGGCTAGAACAGGCTCAATGGCTTCTGCTCGATGCTGGAACGCGCCTGGTCGATGTAGCGGCCGTTGATGTCGATGCCGATGCTGCGGCGATTCAACTCGTAGGCGATGCGGCAGGCAGTGCCTGTGCCACAATAGGGATCCAGTACGATGCCGCCACGCGGGCAGGTGGCCACGATGGGCAGGCGGTAGAGGGTGTCGGGAGCGACACAGTAGTGGGCGATACCTGAGCGCTGTACACCGATGGTCCACACGTCGCCAGGCACCATGCCGTGCATGTCCACGGGTTGGAGGTAGGATTCCTTGACCTTGCCCGAGCGCTTGCGGCCTTTCTCGTCGTTGTGGACAATCAGCGCATAGGTACGGCGCAGCTCTTCGTCATTGTAATAGAAACCCTCGTCCTTGACCAGGTGGAACATGAACTCGTGCACCTTGCGCAGGTGGTCCTGGCTGCCCTGCGGCGAGGTCGTGATTTTGTTCCATACCACTTCGTTGACCAGTTGCCACCCTTGACGGTCAATCATGGCGAGCACTACGCGCCAGGGAATACCCTGCACAAAGCCTCCTGTCGTGTCGTCGCCCATATTGAGCCACAGTGACCCCTGGGGCTTGAGCACACGGTGGGCTTGGGCCATGACGGCAAGCAACTCGTTGACAAACTCCTCGGCGTTGGTGGCGGTGATGCTCTCGGTGCCCTGGCTGCGGCGTCGCCAGTAGGGCGGGGTGGTGACGATACAGTCGATGCTCTCGTCCTCGATGTGCTGCATCACGGTGGCGGCATCACCCTGCTCGTAGTGTGGCATGGCCGAGCGGCCCAGGCGGGATACCATATTGCGGTCAACGGGAGTTTCCTGCTTTTCCGGCATCTCGGAAATCTCCGGGTTTTCAGAAACCTCCGGGTTCAGCAGTCCTGTCAGCAGGGCTGCGGCACGAGTCGCCATTTTATCGTGGGCGATGCGGGAGTAGGCCTCGTCGGCAAGCCATGCGGCAACCAGTTCGTTGGGGTCGGTCTTGAAGATGCGGGCCAGCCGTAGCACCTGTTCGCGTTTGGGACGCCGCTCCCCGTGTTCGTAGCGGCTGTAAGCGGGAACGTCAACGCCTATGGCGCGGGCAAGATCTTTCTGGCGCTTGCCGCTCTCAATGCGCAGTTGCTTGATTTTTTCCGAGAATAGCATAGCGGTAATGGTTAGGAGTTGTTAGAATATGACAAATTTAGGCATTATTTTTTATGTAACAAAAAATAATGCCTAAAAATGATATATCCTACTGGAAATTAGCGGCTCATTTCTTCTTGCGACGGTGCTGGTAGCGCCAGTGGTGTTGTATCGAGTGATACAGGTAGTGGCGCATGGGATGCAGCAGCCAGAAGTGGTAGAACAGGAATGCGATAGCGGCACCCACCGTAGCGGCACCCCAGTTGAAGAGGTCGTAGTTGAGACCTGCGGTGTAGAACATGAGGCTGATTTCCATGACCAGCGCGAGTACCGATGCGGTAGCAGCAAGCACAATCTCCTGGTTGATTTTGCTGTGGTGCGGCAGGCGGGCCTTGGCATAATCAAGGATGAAGGCTAGGGCAACGATGAAGTAGAGAATCATGTGCCCCACCTGCTCGGCATATGGGAAAACTTTCAGTGCATTCACACCGAAGGGGTTGCTGGCAAATGTGCAATATAATGTCAGTAGTATCGCAAGTATCGATACTAGGCCTTTAGGTATGGATAGAATGAATGATTTCATGTTATCTTAGTTCAGTGCTTTATTTTCAGCGTGCAAAGTTAATAATTTTTACTTTGCAAGCCGTTGTTTTGTGATTTTTTTTTGGAATTATTCCCCTTTTTCTTGTCCTGGACATACTTTTTTTCTCTATTTTTGCCACATATTTATGAAGTATATTTAGTCGCGCATCATGGGTTTCGGTAGTGAGCTAATGGAAATGAACAAACGGCAGCGCCGTGGTGCAATCGTTGTGCTGGCAGTGATAGCTTTGCTGCTGGTGGCGACTGTCGCTGTACGTTCGTGCCGGGCCACGGTTCCGCATGAGGTGGTGAATGTTGATCTGCAACAGTTTGAAGCCCAAGCCGATTCATCGGCATCACCTGCCGATGTCCGGCCAGCCAGGAAGGCTCCCCCTGCCACACGCAAGCCTCGCCGCTCCCGTCACCCCAAACCTCCTCGTCCATCGCGTGAACCGCGTCCAGTGGAGCCTGTACCGCAGTTTTGACCCTTGTCAAGCGGTCGGCCTTTCGTCTAGATTGTGACCGTTTTATTTGATGGTGTGGAGAGTTTGTGCTACTTTTGTGAGAAAAAAAAATTAAGACTTAACGATAATGGCTAAACGAGTCGGATTTGCAACGCGCCTGGGTGCTATTGCTGCGGCAGTAGGCTCGGCAGTGGGATTGGGGAACATTTGGCGTTTCCCCTTTGAGGCAGGACAGAATGGCGGTGGAGCCTTCATCCTGGTGTATATTGGTTGTATTCTAGTGATGGGTATCCCGGTGATACTCAGTGAGTTCATTATTGGTCGCTCGACACATAGCAACATGAAAGCGGCCCTGCGCAAACTCTCTCCAGGCAAGCCTTACTACTTGTTCTCCTACATCTGCATTCTGGGTAGCTTTGTCGTCATCGGTTTCTACAGCGTGGTGTGTGGCTGGATCATTGAGTATTTGTATCAGGCTGCGCTGGGCAATCTGAGTGGCCACACGCCGCAGGAGTACAGTGATATGTTCTCTGCTCTGGTGGCCAATCCGTGGCGCTGCGTGGGCTGGACGGTGCTTTTCCTCGTCATCAATTTCATGGTGATGAGCCGCGGCATCGCGAAGGGCATTGAGCGTGTCGCCAGCATCATGATGCCGTTATTGTTCGTGATTTTGCTCATCTTCTGCGTCAAGTCGCTGCTGATGCCGGGAGCAGGCGAGGGCTTGCGTTTCCTCTTCTATCCTGACTTCTCTGAGTTGACGTGGCGCGGTGTGTTGGATGCCTTTGGCCAGGCTTTCCTGTCATTGTCAATCGGTATCTCGTGCCTGGTAACCTATAGCTCATATTTTAAGGACAACAGCTCGCTCACCAAGGACGCTGCAACAGTTGCTGCGCTCGACACGTTGGTGGCGATCCTCTCGGGCGTGATGATTTTCCCGGCAGTATTCTCGTTCGGCGTGGAGCCGACTGCTGGTCCTCGTCTTATCTTTGAAGTCTTGCCGGGTATCTTCCAGCAGATGACAGGTGGCTACGTGTGGGCATTGCTGTTCTTCCTGCTCGTGTTCTTCGCCTCATTGACCTCGACGATCTCGCTCAGCGAGATTCCTATCACCTTCATGATCGAGGAGCACAAGACGTCGCGCATGGTTGCGATTCTTTGGACGGCCTTGTTCACCTTGGTTCTGGCAGTCTTGGCTGCTTTGTCATTCAACGTGCTCGACGATGTCAAGGTGTTTGGCAAGAGCATCTTCGACGCGATGGACTATTCAGCCAGCAACATCTTCATGCTGCTGGGCGGCCTGTTCACGGCGGTGTATGTCGGTTGGATTCTGGACCGCAAGGTTGTTCGCGACCAGCTGACCAACAACGGCCGTCTGAAGGGCGCGATGGAGCCTTATCTCATCTTCTGCCTGCGTTATGTGGCTCCAGTGTCCATCCTGTTCATCTTCCTTTATCTCTCGGGCATCCTCTGATGAGCCTTAGGCGATAAGCCCTGCAGGCTGGTTCACCTTGGCCAATTAAGACTAATGCAACAGCGGTCGAGTCATAGCGACTCGACCGCTGTCGTTAAGTAATGTGTCGTATCAAACCTTGTCTTACTCGGCTTCAACGGCTGCCTGTGCGGCTGCAAGGCGAGCGATGGGCACGCGGTAAGGCGAGCAGGATACATAGTCAAGGTTGAGCTTGTTGCAGAACTTCACGCTCTTGGGCTCACCACCGTGCTCACCGCAGATGCCGACGTTGAGGTCGGGGTTAGCGGCACGGCCCTTGCGGGTAGCCATCTCAACGAGCTGGCCAACACCTTCCTGGTCGAGAACCTGGAACGGATCCTCCTTGAGGATGCCCAGCTCCTTGTAGATCGAGAGGAACTTGCCGGCGTCGTCGCGCGAGTAGCCGAAGGTCATCTGAGTCAAGTCGTTGGTACCGAAGGAGAAGAAGTCAACTACCTCGGCAATCTGGTCAGCAACGAGGGCTGCACGCGGAATCTCAATCATGGTACCTACCTTGTAGGCAACGGTCTCGCCGCGCTCGGCAAATACCTTCTTGGCGGTCTCGTTGATGATGTCGGCCTGCATCTGGATCTCGGGCTTCACACCGATCAGGGGAACCATGATCTTGGGGTGAACATCAACGCCCTTAGCCTTGACGTTGAGGGCAGCCTCGATGATGGCGCGGGCCTGCATCTCGGTGATCTCGGGATAGGTGTTGCCCAGGCGGCAGCCACGGTGACCCAGCATGGGGTTGAACTCCTCAAGGCCGTCGCAGATGAGCTTCACTTCCTCGAGCTTGCGACCGGTCTCCTCGGCCAGTTCGCGCATGGTCTCGAGCTGGTGGGGTACGAACTCGTGCAAGGGAGGATCGAGCAGGCGGATGGTTACCTCGTAGCCGTCCATGGCCTCAAAGATACCCTCGAAGTCGCCACGCTGCAGCGGGAGCAGCTTGTTCAGAGCGACGCGGCGCGATTCCTCGTCGGGAGCGATGATCATCTCGCGCATGGCTTTGATGCGGTCACCCTCGAAGAACATGTGCTCGGTGCGGCACAGGCCGATACCGTGGGCACCCAGCTCGCGAGCCTTCAGGGCGTCGCGGGGCGAGTCGGCATTGGTGTAAACGTCCATCTTGCTGTACTTCTCGGCAAGGGCCATTACAGCAGCATAGTCGCCACCCAGGTCGGGATCTACAGTTGCAACGGCGCCGTCGTAAACCTCGCCGGTGCTACCGTTGATCGAAATCCAGTCACCCTCGTTGTAGGTCTTACCGTTCATCTCTACGGTGCGGGCCTTGTAGTCCACCTTGATGGTACCGGCACCCGATACACAGCACTTACCCATACCACGGGCAACAACGGCAGCGTGCGAGGTCATACCGCCACGGGCGGTCAGGATACCCTGAGCCACGCTCATACCGCGCAGGTCCTCGGGAGAGGTCTCGATGCGCACCATGATGACTTTCTTCTTGC
>JAEEGF011068191.1_pt1 | contig 23598 bp, 26 predicted proteins | sample 9134171 | NCBI WGS metagenome assembly JAEEGF01 (sample SAMN16246542, study PRJNA631951) | gut metagenome | biome: gut microbiome; feature: rumen; material: AP-attached | host: Bos | place: Iran: Karaj | collected 2018-10
AAATACACGACCATAAACGTTACCAAAGGAATATTCATCAGCGATATTTTCATCACTCTCGGCGCGTTCCTTTTCGGAATAAAAACGGGACTTTTCTCCGTTCTCGGTCTTGTTCTCAAAACGCTCGTTATAGATACTGCGGTTGAAAATATCAATCTTCACAAATATCTTACCATAATCACCTCAAAGCCCGATGAGGTTAAAATGTTTATCACTCAAAATATTCATAAGGGCGCAACCATAGTTCACGGAGAGGGCGCATATACCGGCGAGGACAAAACGATCATTCTCACCGTTACCACACCGGCGCAGGCAGTCCTTCTTCGCAGATATATTCGCAAAATCGATCCCGAGTCCTTTATCTTCATAACAAACACAAGCGAGATAATAGGAAGGGGATTCAGATATACAAATTAGAATAACATTATCAGTAATTCGGAGGCAATACAATGGCAGAAAAAGGCGGCATCAGCGTTCAGACCGAACATATTTTCCCGGTCATAAAAAAATGGCTTTATTCTGATAAGGACATTTTTCTTCGGGAAATAGTTTCAAACGCTTCTGATGCCATAATGAAACTGTCGCATCTTGCGGCAATAGGCGAGGCAAAGGATATCGATGACAAATTCAGCATCTGGGTAGTTATCGATAAAGAAAAAAAGACCCTTTCCGTTTCGGATAACGGCATCGGCATGACGGAGGATGAGGTTAAAAAATATATTAATCAGATAGCTCTTTCCGGCGCGCTCGACTTTATTCAGAAATACGATACCGATTCCTCTTCCGATAAGGGTCCCGACGGCATTATCGGTCATTTCGGACTCGGCTTTTATTCGTCCTTTATGGTAGCGGATCGCGTAAATATTTCAACAAAATCATATACCGGCGCTCCTGCGGTGTTCTGGACATGCACGGAGGACGGAGAGTATGAAATGGTTGAAGGCGACAGAAAATCGAGAGGCACGGAAGTAACGATGTGCATTTCCGAGGATGAGGCTGAATATCTTGAAAAAGACAAAGTCGCCTCCGTTCTCGAAAAATACTGTTCCTTCATGCGTTATCCGATATATCTTGAAGTAGTAGGCGAAGAACCGCCGAAGCATAAGGAAAAGGATGCCGAGGGCAACGAGATAGAGGTTATGGACGAGAGAAAGCCCATAAACGATACCGAACCGCTCTGGCTCAAAAACCCGTCACAGTGCACGGATGAAGAATATAAGGAATTTTACAAAAAAGTATTTTTCGACTGGAACGATCCTCTTTTCTATATCCACATCAATGCGGATTATCCCCTTAATTTCAAGGGTATCCTCTACTTCCCGCGTCTTAGAAACGAATATGAAAGTCTTGAAGGACAGGTAAAGCTCTTTTACAACCGCGTTTTTGTAGCAGATAACATTAAAGAAGTCCTTCCCGATTACCTTCTTATGCTCAAGGGCGTTCTTGACTGCCCCGATCTGCCGCTCAACGTTTCAAGAAGCTACCTTCAGGGCTCGGCTTACGTTGAAAAGATCGCAAATCACATCGTCAAAAAAGTATGCGATAAGCTCAACGGCATGTTCTCTGTCGAGCGCGACAAATATCAGGAATACTGGAAGGATATCAAAACTTTCGTTGAATACGCGTGCATCCGCGATAAGAAATTCTTCGACCGAGTAAAAGATTCTCTCATTTTCAGAACGACAGACGGCGAATACCTTACCGTAGCTGAATATAACGAAAAGGCGAATAAGGATAAAAACGAAAAAGTAATCTATTACTCAAACGACCCTGTTCAGCAGGCTGTTTATATAAATCTTTTCAAAGCGCGCGGAATACCTACGGTCATTCTCGACCACGTTATCGATTCTCAGTTTATAACGTCCGTCGAACAGGGCTTTGAAAATACAAAGTTCATGCGCGTAGATGCCGATGCAAGCGCTCTGAAAGGCGAGGGCGAGGCGGATAAAAACGAAACTCTTGAAAAGCTTTTCAAGGAAGCTTCGGGCAACGAGCAGCTTAAGATCGAATTCTCGCCGCTTGCCGACGAAAAAATACCCGCGCTTCTCAATATCTCCGAGCAGAGCAGACGTTTTGAGGAAATGATGAACCTTTACAAGCTTGCGGGCCAGGACGTCAATCCTTATACCCTTCCCAAAGAGTCAACGCTTATTCTCAACTCCAACAGCTCGCTTTTAAAGAAACTTACGGTAGCATCCGAAGAAACGGCGAAAAAACTTGCAAAACATATCTACACGCTCGCTCTTCTCGGTCAGCGCAAGCTTTCCGCGGAAGAACTTGCGGGATTTGTTGAAGAAAGCAGCGCAATAATGGAAATGCTTCTCTGATCCGTTGCGATCGGTACTAAATATTAAGCAATAAAGAGGCAGATATGTTTTCTATAGTGCTTGTTGAACCTGAAATCCCGCAGAACACGGGCAATATCTCCAGGACCTGCGCATGCACGGGGGCTCCGCTGCACCTGGTAAAGCCGCTCGGCTTCGTCATAGACGATGCAAAGCTCAGGCGGGCGGGACTTGATTATTGGGGAGAGCTCGACCTTCACATTCACGAATCTCTATCCGATTTTCTTGAATATGCAAAAGGCAAACCTCTCTTTTTCGCCTCAACGAAAGCCGAAAAAAACTACAGCGAGATCGAATATCCCGACGACGCTTACCTTGTTTTCGGTAAGGAGACAAAGGGGCTTCCGGAGTGGCTGCTCAGGGAGAATTACGGCAGATCCGTAAGGATCCCGATGAGAAATAATCTCAGAAGTCTCAATCTTTCAAATTCCGTTGCGATCGTCCTTTATGAAGCTCTCCGTCAGAAATCGTTTTTCGATATGAAGCTTTCAGGCGAGCTTACGGAGAGCTGAAACCTGTATTCACGAAGGAGCAGACATGGATAAAATAATTACGTTTGAAGAACAAAAGCGGCGGGAATTTCTTTACGTTCTTTTCAATGCGGTCTTTGTTACGACCTGCGTCGTATTTATACTGAATTTCTTTTTCGGATATATATGCGACAGGATCTATGAAGGCGACAGCCTGTCTAAGGATTCCGTAGACAATATCCTGCGAGCATTCCTGCCCGCTCTTGCACTTTCCGGAGCATTCGTTTTTTACGGAGTTCACAGCGATGTATCTCTAAAAGCCGTGTTCACTCCCTGCAAAGCAAGCCCGCTCTGGTATATAGCAGGCGGTGCGGCAACTGCAGGAATATCGTTTTTCTTTGCGCTTCTTGCCGAAAAAGTCGTAGGACTGCTCGGAAATTTCGGATATATTATCCACGAATATACACCGTATGATCTCGACAGCATGCCGGACAACATTCTAAGCATGGCAATCGTCTGCATTATCGGCGCATTTTCGTCCGAGCTTGTTTTCAGAGGTATACTCACGGAACGCTTTCGCCGCGCAAATACAGGTCTTGCTCTCATTTTGCCGGCAATTATTGCCGCGAGTATGACAGGATCTCTTGCAAGAATGCCTTACGTTTTCTTTTCCAGTGTTCTTCTTTCGTGGATCTATATGAAAACGTCGTCCGTTTACGTCACGCTGTTCTGCGCACTGTTTTCGGATGTTTCACTTTATCTGTTTTTTATTTTCAGAAATTCTCTCGCGCCCTTCGAGCTGCTTTTCATGTTCGGAGGCCTTGTAACGGCTGCGGCAGCCGTCGCGATCCTTCTTATCAGATACGAAGCCCGCACGGTCTATCCCGCGCCGAGAGACGATGACGACGAATACCTCAGAATATCCGCAAAAGAATCGGTTATCGGACTTCTCAAGGCGTTTTCTTTCTGGATCTTCATTCTTGCCGTCATCTTCACGGTTTTCTTTTTCTACCTCAGCAATCCGACGGTTGAAGTACCGTAAATAATAAAATATAACCTTTTGGAGGATAAATCATGCAGCTTCTTGTAATCGTATTAAACAAGATCGAGTGCCTTGAAGCGCTTCTCGAAAAATTTTACGAAGAAAACATTTCGGGCGCCACAATTCTTGACAGTATGGGTATGGCGCACAGCCTCAGCAGCTTTGACGAACTGCGTTTCATGGCTTCGCTGAGACTTCTCATCAATCCTGACAACCGTGAAAGCAAAACGATTTTTATGGTTGTAAAAGAAGAGAAAATACAGGACATTTCAAAAATAGTTAATGAGATCACCGGCGGACTTAAAAACCCCGACACAGGTATTATGTTTACCGTTCCCGTTACATATACGGAGGGGATCGAAAAGTGCTGAGTGATTTTTCATCAACGTATTTCAACACGTTTATTTATCTTGCGTTGATGATATTTTGCGGAATGTTCGTCGGAAGAATGGCAAAGCATCTCCATCTGCCGAACGTTACCGGTTATCTTGTTGCCGGACTGATAATAGGTCCGAGCGTTCTCGGCCTTATTCCGGCAGACGTGCTGCCCAATCTTGATATCATTGCCGATACGGCTCTCGGATTCATAGCATTTTCCATAGGTACCGAGTTTAAAATGTCGTATTTCAAGCGTGTGGGAGTAACACCGATAGTCATCGCGTTCCTTGAAGCGTTTCTTGCGGTCATTTTCGTTGTAGTTGCGCTTCTTATCGCAGGCTTTTCGCTTCCTTTCAGCCTTGTTCTCGGCTCTATCGCCGCTGCAACAGCACCTGCGGCAACGATCATGGTAATAAAACAGTATAAGGCGAAAGGACCGGTCACCGAGATGCTTCTTTCTGTCGTCGCTCTTGATGACGCAGCCGCCCTTATGCTTTTCGGTATAGCCGTTGCGATAGCTCAGGCAGTTTCCAATCCCGGATCATCGGTCGTATCTGCGCTTGTCAATCCCGTTATAGAGATATTCGGCGCTCTCATATGCGGCTTTATCCTTGGCCTGATATTTATCATACCCCTTCGCTTCTTCAAAAAAGACGGAAACCGTCTTGCTCTTACGATAGGCTTTGTTTTTGTCGGCATCGGCATCGCAAGCATTTTCGGCCTTTCTCAGCTTCTTCTTTGCATGGCGCTCGGGGCAACGCTGACGAATTTTTCGTCGAATACGAACCATATCGTCAAACTTACAGACGGACTGACGCCTCCGATATTTATTCTGTTTTTCGTTCTTTCCGGAGCCGAGCTTCAGCTTTCGGTAATTCCGTCAATAGGTATTGCGGGCATAATTTACGTTATTGTCAGGGTAGTGGGCAAGATCGCCGGCGCTTCTCTCGGCTCAGTTATATGCAGAGCTGACAGTAAAATAACGAAATACCTCGGTTTCTCACTGATGCCTCAGGCGGGTGTTGCGATAGGTCTTTCGCTGCTCGCAACTCAGATCGTTCCTGAATTCGGAGCTGAAATAAGAGCGATCATCTTATGCGGAACGCTTATTTACGAGCTTATAGGTCCTGCGATAACAAAGCTTTCACTCAAGAAAGCCGGAGAAATAGAATAAAAAAACGAGGGGCTTGACAAATAGCACAATAACGATTATAATTAGGTGAAATTACATAACAAAGGAGTAACAAACAATATGTATTTTGAAAAAGTCGCAGCGCTGATTTCCGAAAAATTTGATATGCCGGTTGAAAAAATCACAAGAGAAACGAGCATTATCGATGATCTCGGCGCAGACTCTCTTGACATTGTCGATATGCTTATGATGCTTGAAGAGCAGTATAATCTTTCAATACCCGACGACGTAGCACAGGAAATGAAAACCGTAGGCGACGTTGCCGATTATATCGAAGAAAACATCTGATTCCGCATTACCGATGAAAATACTGGCAGTTGATTACGGACTGGCAAGAACGGGGATAGCCGTCAGCGACGCTACGGGTACCATCGCCACGCCGCTTCCGTGTATTCCCTCCCGAAATGAAGACAGAATGCTTGAAACGCTTTTAGACGTGATAAAAACGGTAAAACCCGAAAAGATAATCGTCGGCCTTCCGTTGCGCACTGATATGCGTCAAAGCGAAATGGCGGAAAAAGTATCTGCATTCTGCGAAAGGCTGAAAGAGGCATCGGGTATACAAACAGAACTGAAAAACGAGATGTATACAACCGTTATCGCTTCAAAGCTTCTTCATCAGAACGAAAAAAAATCCAAAGAGCAGCGCGGGCTGATAGACAGTGCAGCCGCAGCTGTTCTGCTTCAGGAATATCTTGATAATATCAAACAGACGAAATAAAGGAGAATTGCCATGATTAATATTCCCGATGTTAAAATCGGAATAGTTGCCGTAAGCCGCGACTGTTTCCCGAAGGCTCTCAGCAAAAAGAGAAGAGAAAAAGTTGTTGAAGAGTGCAAAAAGATAAACTGTCCCGTTTTTGAGGCGCAGACACTCGTTGAAAATGAAAACGATGCGATGGCGGCTCTCAATGAAATAAATCTTGCAGGCGTCAACGCTCTCGTTGTTTTCCTCGGTAACTTCGGTCCCGAAGGCCCCGAAACGATGCTTGCCCAGAAATTCAACGGTCCCGTTATGTTCGTTGCCGCAGCTGAAGAATCGGACGGCGACCTTATAGACGGACGCGGCGACGCTTACTGCGGAATGCTCAGCATGTCGGTAAATATGCTTCTTCGCAAGCTCAATCCGTATATTCCTGAATATCCCGTAGGAACAGCGGACGAGGTGGCCGGAATGATCGCCGATTTCGTGCCTGTTGCAAGAGTATATATCGGCGTTAAAAACCTAAAAATAATAAGCTTTGGCCCGAGACCGTTTGATTTCGTTGCCTGCAACGCACCTATCAAACAGCTTTACGATATCGGCGTAGAGGTTCAGGAAAACTCCGAGCTTGACCTTTTTGCTTCGTTCAACGAACATAAGGGAGACGAAAGGATCCCTGCCGTAGCAAAAGAAATGGCTGAAGAGCTCGGTAAAAACGGCAATACTTATCCTTCGATACTCGAAAAGCTCGCTCAATATGAGATCACTCTTCTTGACTGGGCGGAAAAGAACAAAGGAGCAAGCAAATACGTTGTTTTTGCAAATAAATGCTGGCCCGCTTTCCAGACTCAGTTTGGCTTCGTGCCCTGTTACGTTAACGGAAGACTTGCCGCTCGCGGAATCCCCGTTGCATGCGAAGTTGATATCTACGGCGCTCTTTCTGAGTTTATTCTTCAGTGCGCAACGCTTGTTCCCGCAACGCTTCTTGATATCAACAATACCGTTCCCAAAGATATGTATGAGAAAAACGCTATCGATGGTTACAGACAGAGCGATCTTTTCATGGGCTTCCATTGCGGAAATACAGCTTCCTGCCTGATAAAGAATCCCGTAATGAAATATCAGCTCATTATGAAGCGCACTCTTGAACCCGACAGTGAACCCAATATCTCCCGCGGCACGCTTGACGGCGCGATAAAAGACGGCGACGTTACAATATTTAGACTTCACGGCTCAGCCGACGGTCAGCTCAGAACTTATATGGCTCAGGGCGAAGTGCTCAACGTTGATCCCAAATCGTTCGGTTCGATAGGCGTTTTCGGAATAAAAGAAATGGGACGCTTTTACAGACACGTCCTTATCCAGAACGGTTTCCCGCATCATGCAGGTATCGGCTTTGCGCATTGCGGAAAAACTCTTTTCTCTGCAATGAGACTTCTCGGCGTTGAAAATATCTACTATAACCAGCCCAAAGAGATACCGTATCCTACCGAAAACCCCTTTACACGCTGATTATCTTCCATCATTATACGGCTCGGAAATTGTCCGGGCCGTATATATTTTATTATTTCGCGGAAAACGGAGGATAAAATGAGAAAATTTATTAAAATAACAGCTTTGATCGCAGCGCTCTCGCTTTTGCTTATATCCTGTGCATCTGCCGATGAGGTCTTTGACGTTGAATTTGAGCAGATGTCGGAAGGCCTTGACCTCGGCGGTGTGGAAATAGTTTACGAGGTGGGTCTTGATCCGAGCATCTGGGACAGCCCGACGTGCCTCGGTTATGAGCTTGATACTCATCTGGGAGATCTTGCCTCAGCGAGACTTAAAAAAGTTCAGTCCGACCTTAACTGTAAAGTGAAAATCAATTACACCAACAATTTTACTTCATGCCGTGCGTTTGTTGCCTGCTCTGCGAGCGGTGCGTTTCTGTGTGACGTTATCTCCGGTATTTCCGATATGTGGCGCGGACCTGCAAGCTCCGGGATGCTTGTCGGGCTGAGCGAACTTGAAAACTACATCGATTTTCGCAACGAAGAAAAATGGGGCAACCGCAATATTCTTGAGGTTATTTATTACGATAGCGATCTATACGGAATTGTTCCAATGCTCTGGCCGGAAGTATCGGTTTCATACAGCGGAATCACGGTCGTTAACGAAGATATCATTTCTGCGATCGGTGCGTCAGATCCGCGTGATCTTCTTGAAAACGGAGAATGGACCTGGGAAAATTTCCGTGACTGTCTCGAAAGATACTATCTTATAGAAGGCAATGATGTGAAGCATTATGCCCTTACATGCTCTACGCATACTCTCGGGGCAATGTATCTTCTCTCCAACGGTTTCAGAATGTCCGTAAAAAAGTCCAACGGAGAACTGTCTCCGGGACTGATGACAAACGAAGCGCTTGCCGCAATGGATGAAGCTCTCGCGATCTATAACGGTCCGCTCGCAGTTACGCTGGATACTCAGGGAAGCGCGGTTGACAGACTTATTTACGGAACTACAGTTCTTGGCTGTGTCAGCTCTGACAACGTGATAGGCATAAACGGTAAGATCTCAAAAGAGATGACCAATTTCGGGCTTGTCTCCTGGCCTACTGGACCTAACGTAGTTCCGGGCTATGCTGCAGGCTTTCATGCAAATATAGACAGATGCATCGTCTTTTCACGAGCTTCGCATTATCCCGAATCCACTGCGGCGGTGATCAGCGCGATTTATGAGCCTTTCGACGAATATCCCACGTTTAACGATATAATGGAACTGATGTCCCGCAGTTATTTCTTTGATCCCCGTGATTCAAAGGTATATTACGATATGTATACCAACTCTCAGTTCGCTTATTTCTTCACGAGCGCAGGTCCGCTTTATGCGTCGCTCGGCGAATGGGTCCTTTCAAGAAAGTCGCCTGCGGAATATATAGAGTCGATAGAAAATCAGCTGAAAGAACGTATGATCGACAGTGTGGCTCATTCACAGAATGCGATATCGGCAATCTGGGGAGAGTAAAGCCTCGGCGTTTTGAAAAGCTCCGGTCAGCCGGAGCTTTATTTTAATAAACAGCTCTTTTTTTTCTTGACAAAAACTGTTATTTATGATATAGTAAATTTATGCAGATATACAAATCGGCACACTATTTCCGCAACGGAGGATCTCATGAAAAAAACAGCGCTTTTACTTGTTATCGTAATCATTTTTTCTTTGTTTGTTACGGCGTGCGGCGCCCCGGAAGAAGAGATTTTCGACGTTGAGTTCGAAAAATCAACGGAAGGTATCGACCTTGAAGGCATTACGCTCGTATATGAATTCGGTATGGACCCGAACGTTCTGGACGTTCCGACATGCCTCGGTTATGAGCTTGATACACAGTTCGGTGATCTCGCGTCTGCTCGTCTGAAGAAAACGCAGAACGATCTTAACTGCAAGCTCGACATAAGATATACAAACAACTTCAACTCGTGCCGTCAGTTCGTTGCGGCATCGGCATCCGGCGTATTTATGTGCGATATGATATCCGGTATTTCGGATATGTGGGCAGACGTTGCCAGAATAGGTATGCTGGTAGGGCTGAGTGAGCTTGAAGATTATATAGATTTTCGAAATGAGGATAAATGGGGCCATACCTCAATGCTCGAAGTCATATACTATGAAGATGACCTTTACGGCATCACCCCCATGCTCTGGCCCGAGATTTCCGTCACGTTTGACAGCCTGATGGTAGTTAACGAGAATATGATAGCCACGCTCGGTGAAACGGACCCGAGAGACCTTCTTGAAAACGGACAGTGGAACTGGGATACTTTTGACGAATGTCTGGGCAGATACTATATCGAAGAGGGCGGCGTTGTCAAGCAGTATGCTCTTACGGCAGGCACAGGCACTTTCGGCGTTATGTTCCTTCTTTCAAACGGATCACATTATATAGAATACGATAATTCCGGCAATATGGAATGCGGCTTTTACACAAATGAAGCTATAAAGGCAATGCAGCGCGGCATAGATATTTTCTACGGACCTAACTCTCATACTATAGACAGTACGTCTAACGTAGTCGATGCCCTGATCGGAGACAGAACGGTCCTTGGCTCGCTCGGTTCGGGCGATATCATCGGCATCAACGGCAAGATCGCAAAAAAGATGGATAATTTCGGTATCGTCAGCTGGCCGTGCGGACCCGATGTCGAGCCCGGATATATAGTGGGACATCACGCAAATATCAATAACTGCATTTCTTTCTCGAAAATGTCTAATAACCCCGAAGCATGCGCTGCGGTAATAAGCGCGCTCTATGAACCTTTTGAAGAATACCCCACGATAGATTCACTTATAGATCTTATGTCTAAAAACTATTTTTACGACAGAAGAGATTCCGAGGTATTCTATAAGATGTGCTTCAACTCGGTTTACAACTATTTCCACTATTCACCGATGTATGATTTCATGCACGCATGGCTTTCTCCCAACAAATCAGTTTCGGAATACCTTGAACAAAACAAGGGCGTGATCGACGAGAGAATGAACGAATACGCCCGCGCTACAATGAACGGTATCAAAGCCGTCTGGGGCGATGAAAACGACTGAACAAAATCAGAAAAAACAGGCAAACGACAGAGCTGATCAGGATAATATAATAAGTATATCTGTTTTTGCTACTGTCGCGGAAATGATTTCTGACGCAGCGCGGATGACGCAGGAATAATATAGAAGTTTTAATACAGACCGTCTTGCAGTGATGCATTATTACGTTTCGACAAACATCAGGGAGGAGAAATGCGCAGTTTATCTATCGGCAACAGCTTTTCTCAGGACGCATGCGCTTTTTTGCATCAGGCTGCAAAATCGGCAGGAATTGACTGGGAATGTGTAAACCTTTATATAGGCGGGTGTTCCCTTGAATATCATGCCGAAAATCTGCGTGAAAACAGGCAAAACTACTCTCTTGAAATAAACGGACAAAGCACAGGGAGAACAGTATCCGTAAAAGAGGCTCTGGAAGACCTCGGACAATTCGATTTTATCACGCTTCAGCAGGCAAGTCATTTCAGCGGGATGGAAGAAACGTATTTTCCGTTTATAGCCGAGCTTTTTGCCTCATGCCGCAAAGCTCAGCCCGACGCCGAAATCGTTATTCACGAAACATGGGCGTATGAAACAGATTCAATCCATGATGCGTTTGTAAATTACGAACGCAGTCAGAAAAAAATGTTCAATCTGCTTCACAATGCGTATAAAAAGGCCTCGGATATGCTCGGAGCAAGAATAATTCCTGTTGGAGATACCATTCAGTATTTCCGTGAAAAAGTGCCTGGATTTGATTATTCGAACGGCGGCGCGCCCCTTACAAGAGACGGATTTCATCTCTCGGTCCCCGACGGGCGCTTCATAGCAGCTCTTGTGTGGATCGAGCTTCTCGCAAAAACAGATGCGCGAAAAGTCGTTTTTATCCCGGACGGTATGACTGAAACAAGATGTGATATGATCGAAAAAAACGTTCACTCGTTTCTTCAAAAAGACTGGAACGAATAAGAAAACCGATTGATCTTAAATTAAATCAAAACAACCGTGCCCCGATTGTGCGACACGGTTGTTTTTTTATACCGAAAGCCACGCGATAGTCGCGCGGTTCAAAAGAGGTTAAGCGATGAAAAAATCCTCCGATTGTGAAATAAGATGACATGTCGGTCAAAATAATAATCACAAACGGAGGATTGATCTATGAAAGCTAAATCGATTCATGTAGGCGCTGTAGCGATGCGGCGGAGCCATTGCCTTTACTCGGGACGATTTAGATGAACGCGTGGTTGTGAAGCCGAGAAAGCTGTCTTCTTTCATTGTTTTTTTGTATAAAAAACCCCGGAGATTTCTCTCAGCGGTCTGCTTATTGCAGGCAGTATTCTGATGTGCGCTATTACAGCGGGAATGCAACAGCCTCTGCATAAAGCTTTTTCATGATTGCAATAAACGCCGAAAGCGGTCCTCTGCCGTCGTCCCGGTGTGTGCAGAGAACGCAGGAAAAACTCTCCGCACAGTCGAACGGGATCCAGGCAAACTGACCGCTGTGGTCGTTCAGAAATCCCGGCGCGAGGCATATACCGCGTCCCGCTGCAACGTTCGTGAGCGTCGTGTCGTGATCGGGACTGTTGAAATAATCAATCCTGCCTGTTGAAATAATGCGGTGCTGAACGTTTCTCAGCGCCTGGGGCGAACCTCCGCCGACCATCAGTGTCCTGCCGTAAAGATCGCCGGCGGTTATCAGATTCTTTTTGGAAAGAGGATCACTGCGATTTGTAATTAAGTATATTCGGCTCTCAAACAAATCCTGAACTGTTGTGTTCTGAAGATGTCCGGTCTGCTCCTTCAGTGCGAAGAGAATGTCTGTTTCGTTTTTTAGAAAACCGTCCATTCCTTTTTCATATTCAAATTTCGGAACGATCTGAACGTCAGGAAATTCTCTTTCAAAAAAACGCATCGCTTCGGGCAGAAAATACAGCGCTTGCCTTACCATCATACTTATTGAAATGCTGTCTTTGTATTTCGCGCTGAAATTTTGTCCCTGCTCTATCGCCCGCTTCAGATCATCGCGCATTCCGGAGAGAAACGATACGAACTGAGCTCCCGCAGGTGTAAGCGCAGCTCCTTTTCCGCTCCGCTCAAAAATCGTAAAACCGATTTCCTCTTCAAGAAGCCTTATCTGATAAGAAAACGTGGGCTGGCTGATGAACTGATTCTCCGCAGCGCGACTGAAATTCAGCGTTCTTGCCAGTTCTATGCAGTAATCTATCTGTTTTGTGGTCATTTCTGCCTCCGCGTTATTTATTTTTTCTATCAATTATAGCATATTTATGTTGGACTTGTCAATAGATTTGTGGTATAATACTGTCGTAAACAAAAACCGGAGGTTTTAATTATGTCAAAAACACTAATAGCATTCTTTTCCAGAGCGGATGAAAACTACTTTGCCGGTGCGATGCGCTACGTAAAGGTGGGCAACACGGAAATCGTCTGTAACCTTATGAAAGAAATGATCGAGGCCGACGTTTTTAAAATTGAAATGAAAAATCCATATTCTCCCGTATATATGACTTGTATAGAGGAAGCAAAAAAGGATCTGCGTGAGAAGGCAAGACCGGAGCTTGTCTCTTATCCCGACAGCATCGACGAATACGATACCATAATTCTCGCATATCCCAACTACTGGGGCACTATTCCGATGGCGGTCGCCACTTTCCTTGAAAAATATGACTTCACCGGAAAAACCATCCTTCCGCTTTGCACTAACGAAGGCAGCGGAATGGGCGGCAGCGAACGCACTATCAAACAGTGTGCGCCGGGTGCGGCCGTAAAAAGAGGGCTTTCTGTTACCGGAAGCGACGCCCAAAATTCAGGCGCGAGCGTTAAACGCTGGCTGTCATCAAACGGCCTTATCTGAGGTGTTTTATGGAATACGAAAAAGGATATGTATATAAACTGATGGACGAGGGCGGTCCGACCGATAACCGCGAGCCATATTTCAAAGAGGCTGTGGATGAGATGATGCGTTCACGCGTCCTTTGTGCGAAAGCGAACGCAATTATGCCGAACGATCCTGCATACGTCGGATACCTGGAAGAACTGTTCGAAAGGAATCTTGACGATGTGCGTATTCTGACTCCGTTTATCTGTGATTTCGGCAACCGCGTTAAATTCGGTAAAGGCGTTTTTATCAATCACTCCGCCATATTCTCCGCATCAGGCGGGATCGAATTTGAGGATGGCGTGATGCTGGCACCGGGAGTTCACATTGCGACGATCAATCACGATATGAACGAACGCCACACAAAATATACTTACGGGAAAGTCCTTATCAAAAAGAACGCATGGATCGGAATGGGTGCAACGCTTTGTCCCGGAGTGACTGTCGGCAGATATGCCGTTGTAGCGGCTGGCGCGGTAGTTACGAAAGATGTCCCCGACTATGCCATCGTCGGAGGTGTTCCCGCCAAGGTCATCAGGTATCAGGATCCTGCAGAACAGAAGGAAGTATGAAAAGGCACGTATTTATCTTAATATTTGCCGTCATGCTTTTGCTGAGCTCGTGCAGTATAAAGATTCAGTCTGATATCTGCGTAAACACGGGTCAAAAGGCCGATATTCAGGATAATGCAGTATCTGAATAAGTAGAGGAAACGATTATGAAGTATGATTTTTCGGTATTTATAAACGTAACGATAACCGGCGCAGATATTGCTGCGCTGAGTGATGACGAACTTTCCGTTCTCTATGCTCAGGCGCGTTACTGTCAGGCGATGACCGACGCGGATACCGATGTGATGCGGCAGATCGTATCGGAAGATATGACATTCACTCACATGAGCGGCTTAAAGCAGACGCGTGAGGAATATTTCGCTGATATAGCAGACGGCAGTCTGAGATACTTCACGATTGGGATCGAAGATCCGGTAATCCGTGTGGACGGAAACAAAGCAACGGTCACTTTTACGTCGGTGCTCAACGCCAACGCATACGGGGTTCGCGGAACATACAGGATGAAAGGCACGCACCATTATGAAAGGCACGATGGCGAATGGATCGCCGTGAACGGATAAGGAACAATTATGAGAAAGCGCACGGTGTTTCGTCTGCGCAGGTCATCATACGCTGGCATTTGCAGGCAGGCAATATCTGCATCCCCGGCTCGTCGAATGAGCAGCACATCATCGAAGACTACGACGTGTGGGATTTTGAACTCAGCGAAGATGAAATGGCGCGTATGACCGCACTCGAAAAAGACGAACGTTTCGCGAATTACTGATAAGGAGAGACAAAATGAGAAATAAGGGATATATTATTTCTTTGCTGTTTACATTCGTTATGATATTTGTACTGGCCGCATGCGAAAGCGGCGGTGATACCCCGATAGCAGATCCCGCGGCGGAAAACAAATCCGAAAGCACGATAGTTTCGTCAGAAGAAAACGTATCGGACAGTGAAATCGGAACCGATGAAATAACGGAGCTTGCAAACGGCAAGTCGCTGGTCGTGTATTTTTCCCGCATCGGCGAGCAGTACGTAGTAGGGGTGATCGACAAAGGCAATACTGCGATCGTTGCGGAGATGATCGCAGAAAAGACAGGCTCAGATATGTGGGAAGTTATTCCGGAAGAGGATTACCCGATGACATATAGCGAGCTCACCGACGTCGCAAAAAAGGAACAGAATGAAAATGCTCGTCCGAAATACCGTGGAACGGCGCCGGATCTTTCGGAATACGACACGGTATTCGTTGGTGCTCCGGTTTGGTGGGGGGACTGGCCCATGATAATGTACACATTCTTTGAGCAGAACCGCGACTCGCTTGCGGACAAAACGCTGATTCCTTTTTCTACTCATGAGGGAAGCGGTCTTGCCGGATTTGACAGAAAGCTCGGCTCGGCTGTTCCCGGGGCGACAGTCAAAAAAGGGATAGCAATTCGTGGCAGCGACGCTCAGAACGGACAGGAAGGCGTCAGCGAAAACATAGATGACTGGCTGAAAGATCTGGGATACTGACAAAATGCCGCAACAAATAATAACAGATGATATAAAAGGAGAATCACTATGGAAAATGTAAAACTTAACAATAATCTCAACTGCCCGGTCGTAGGCATCGGAACGTTTATGCTCTCCCCGGCAGATGCTGAAAACAGCGTTCGTGAAGCGTTGAAGATGGGTTACCGTCTGATCGACACAGCAAACGCCTATGTAAACGAACGCTCCGTAGGGCGGGGAATAAAGTCAAGCGGCGTAAAGCGCGAAGAGATTTTTCTCTCTACCAAGCTCTGGCCCAGCGAATACGAAAATCCGAACGCGGTAGAAGAAACGCTCGAAAGGCTCGGCGTCGATTACGTCGATCTGCTTTATATCCATCAGCCTGCCGGAAACTGGCTCGCGGGCTACCGTCAGATCGAAAAAGCATACCGCGAAGGCAAAGCGAGATCTATCGGAATTTCTAACTTCGAAGGCAAATATATTGAAGAACTTGAAACAAAATGGAAAATCGTGCCTCAGTTCATCCAGGTCGAGGCGCATCCGTATTTCACACAGAAGGAGCTGCGCAAAACGCTTGACAAATACGGCATCAAGCTCATGAGCTGGTATCCGCTCGGTCACGGCGACAAATCTCTTATCAGCGAGCCGCTCTTTGTTGATTTAGGAAAAAAATACGGAAAAACTCCTGCACAGATCATTCTTCGCTGGCACACGCAGATGGGCTTCGTTGTTATTCCCGGATCAAAGAACGTCGAGCATATCCGCGACAATCTCAATATCCTCGATTTTACTCTGACAGACGAGGAAATGGCGCAGATCGCAACGCTCGACAAAAACGAACGTTACTATCACCGCACCGATGCCCAGCTCGTTCAGTTCGCCGCCTGGAAACCGGGCTTTGAAAAGAAATAAGCGCAAGTTATTGTGACCTCGACGACCTCGCCGAGGTCATTTTTCATTTTTTGTCCCCGCTTTTATCGCGTTGACCGCCATCGTGGCGTTGTGGACCGCACCGAAAAGTGCGCTTTAACGCTGGTACCGAGCCTGGGCTGACTCGCGCCGCGGTTCGGGGACCTTCCTTTAATTTGTCGTTGTGTTTCCATAACCAGACACTTTTCTTTTTATTGACTAAAAAAGCCGCAGGGATCTCTCTGCGGCTTTTGTTGCGAGTGGCTTATTATTGTGGCGTTCCGGTTTATTTCTTCATTCTGGCGTCGTTGAGTACCTCATCTATGTCGCCTTCAATACAGACAGAGCGGGTCTTAATCGTTTCCGGGCAAACAGCCTCGCCGTAGTTGATACAGGCGTAGGTCGCCTCCGGATCCTTCGCGGTCATCTGCCAGAACGGATATTTTATTATAACCGGCGTGTTGTAGCCGACACCGAGTTCAAGGTAAAGCACCTTGCCTTTACGGGTGCGCAGGAAATTTTCGTATCTTGCCGCCGCTTCGTGCCAACCCTCGTCCTCGACGAATTTGTCATCGGAGCGCAGATTCATCGTCATCGGCTTGCCGCAGACAGGGCATTTCGGGATCAGCTCAGTCGGAATACGCATATCTTTCTGTTCTTCGACCATACGGCGGACGATTTCTTCGTTTTCGTAAGTTTTGTTATGACACGGAATACTGCACTGGAAAAGGCCGTAGTCTCCCTGCGTGTAAAACAGCATCTTCTTGTTGAAGCCCGCCTTCTGAAAGCAGTGGTCGACGTTCGTTGTGATGACGAAATAGTCCTTGTCCTTCACAAGATCGAACAGTTTATTATAAACAGGTTTCGGAGCGTCGGTATAGCGATTGACGAAAATATACCTACTCCAGTACGCCCAGAATTCCTCCGGAGTTTTATATGGATAAAATCCACCCGAATACATATCTCGGAAACCGTAACGCTTTGCAAAGTCGGAAAAATACTTTTCAAATCGTTCGCCGTCATAGATGAATCCCGCCGACGTGGAAAGACCTGCTCCGGCACCTATCACAACAGCGTCGCATTCTTCGAACGCCTTTTTGAGCTTTTGCAGGTTATCCGAGTAATTCCCGGTAGATGTTGTAATCCTCATTCTTGAAAACATTGAATATCACCTCGATTTTGCTGTGTGTAGCTGACTTGTATCCGCGCACCGTCTTCACTGCTGTCTCTGCTGCGCGCCTCTGCGGGAAACCGAAAACGCCGGTAGAGATACAGCAGAACGCGATACTGCCGATCCTGCTTTCCTCCGCGAGCGCAAGGCAGGAGCGATAACAGGACGCGAGCTGTTCCTCGTGTCTTGCCGTCAGTCTGCCGTTTACGATAGGTCCGACGGTGTGAATGACGAACTTACACGGCAGATTATACGCCGGTGTGATTTTCGCCTGTCCGGTCGGCTCCTCGTGTCCCTGCTTTTGCATGATTTCGGCACACTTGTTGCGCAGACGTAATCCCGCATAGGTATGGATGCAGTTGTCGATACAGTTGTGAAGCGGCTGAAAGCATCCGAGCATCCCGGAATTCGCTGCGTTGACGATCGCATCGCATTCAAGCGTTGTGATGTCTCCCTGCCAGAGATATATGCCGTCCTCTGCGGGGGTAAGGTCGGCAAGACGGGTAATTCCTTTTGCAGCCGTTTCTTCTTTCAGATATTCGCTCTCGATTTCAATATATTCATCCGGCACCGGTGCGGGAAGCCGGACATTCATCAGCGAACGGAGCAGGTCTTTTTGCCCCTGCCTGTCCGCCGGCACCTCAATATTCTTGTATTCCTGTTTTTCGGCAAGGAGCTTTTTAATCAGATAAATCCTTTTTTCCTCGTGTGTCATATCAGTTCTCCGATGATCCATGTTTTTTTGCTGAACGTCGTTGATCACGTCGCCTTTCTCGTAATTACCGATCAAAAAAGGTGAGGTCATTAAAGTAGTTTTCCTCGATCTCATACGGATAGTGACCGTAGAAATTTGCTTCGTCCGCGTCGAGCGACTTTTCCGTATTGAACGGAGTTAGCGTGCCGTTTCTGCAGGCGTATTCCCATTCCGCTTCTGTCGGCAGGCGGTATCCGTTTGCCGAGCGGTCCCACGTCACGCCGCCCTCGCCGACGGTATAACACGGTGTCAGTCCGGCGGCGGCGCTTTTTGCGTTGGCATAAAGGATCGCATCAAGCCACGAAACGCTCTCTACAGGAAGATCTTCACCTGTAAAGGAACTCGGGTTGTTTCCCATAATGCGGGAATATTCTTTTTGAGTTGTTTCATACGGGTCGATATAGAACGCCGAAACGGTCACTTCGTGCAGGGTTTCATCGTCAATGCGCCAGTTCTCGCTCTCCGGACTGCCCATCATAAACGTTCCGCCGTCAAGGAGTATGAATCCGTCATTGTCGCTGTCCTGTTCGATATTCGGTTTCACTTCCGCCGTGGTTGACGAAGTATCTTCCGGCGCCGCGCTCTCGTTCGTTTGAGTCTGCGAAACAGGATCGTTCCACGACAGCGAGGTTTCGGGTTTGCCGACAGTACATATTATCAGCGCAGCGCCGATCAAAAGTGACAGAAGCACAAGACAGAGGGAGGTAAGCGCCTGCGTTTTTTTCTCTTCGCTTTTGATGCTTATCCATTTGATTATCGAAGCTGTCTCTGCGCCGATAAACGCAAAGGCGATCAGAATCGCAAGGTTTTCAAGAAAAACGAGCGCTGCCGCTTTATCATAATCAAGGAATGCGAAAGGCGTGCGGAAGAATATGTAATCGGGAATGGAATTTTTGACAAAAAGCCAAAACCCAACGCCGGAAATCACCGCAAAAACAGCCGCGACTGCGGTTTTTATTCCATCGTTCCATTTTATGCCCGCCGTCATCGCAGGGATATGAAGTCCGAGATGGAGTCCCATCAGGATAAACGACCAGAATGACAGCGCAAGATGAAAACGCCGCGCAAAAGAAATAGGGAGCATTCCGTAAAGGAACGGCACCGCGTGAGAGCTCATTGCCATACCGCAAAGCGCCGTAAGTGCGATCGATGCGAGAAGCAGCGTGTTCACTACGACAGATACGAAGCGGTAGGCGTTGTATTTGCCCTTGAAAAGCGATTTATACCATTTGAAATTAATTATGTGGTGAACGATCAGCAATACCGTCATTGCGATCCCGCCCCATTCGTGAAGAGTTTCCCCCGTCACCTGATACGCCATAAGGCAGAGAAGAAGGACGGTCATCAGCGCGTCTACTGTCTTTTTTATTATGTTTTTTCTTTTTGCCTGCATTTTACCGTCCCCCTGTTTACTATTTTAATCCGTCGATCCACGATTCAAGGTCTGATTCTGAAGCGCTTCCCGGGAAGCGCTTACCGTCAAGCCAATTACCGCTTTTAGCGTTCTCTTCAAGGTTTTTTCCGCTTCTGCCGATACCGCTGCTGGAAGATGTGCAAAACGGTATCATAGTTATGCCGTCAAAATCATAGCTTTCAACGAAAGTATCCATAATGCGAGGCTCTTCGCCCCACCAGATTGGAAAACCGATATATATCGTTTCATATCCTTCAAGAGATATGCGTTCGCTGCCTATTTCGGGGCGAGAGGACTGATCGTTTTGCTCCTTTGTGGAACGGCTGCTGCTGTCGTTCCAGTTAAGATCTGCCGAAGTGTATTCCTGCGCCGCTTTTATTTCGTAAATATCGGCATTCTCTATTTCGGCGATCTTTTCAGCTACGCCCTTTGTGGTCCCGGTCGCTGAGAACACAACCACGAGGACTGATTTGTGAACGTCCGTTGACTCGCTTGTCTGCTTATCTGTTCCGTTTTCCGTGCCGTTCGGAACTTCACTCATCCCTGCGGGAGCGGAGCTTTCGCTGTCGGTGCGTTTTACGTTTTCAGTTGTGCTTGCTGTTTTACTGTCGGTATTGCTTGCGGGAGCATTGCCGGCGCAAGCCGCAAGCGCGATTGACGTCAGGACGGCGATACATATAATAGCGATCTTTTTCATTTTGTTATTTCTCCCTGTCATTTAAGTTTATCGTAATATTCTTCAGTTACAGCCTCGCACCATTCGGTGCCCGTGTCCTCACCCGCGACCTCGATCGCGAGATGAGAGAACCATTCGTCCGGCGCTGCGCCGTGCCAATGCTTGACGTTAGCAGGGATATTGATCACACTGCCGGGCGTGAGTTCTACGGAGCCTTTGCCCCATTCCTGATAGTAGCCTCTTCCGCCGACGCAGATCAGCATTTGACCGCCTCCGCTTTCGGCGTGGTGGATATGCCAGTTGTTGCGGCAGCCCGGCTCAAAGGTCACGTTGAATATCGGGACCTGTTCCGCCGATACGGGCGCGAGATAGCTCTGCCCCACAAAGAACTTTCCGTAAGGGTTCGGCTCGCCTATCGGGAAAAAGATCGACTGTTGATACCTTTCCTTTTCGGTCATCGCCGGCGTTTCTTCACTCCATACTTCCTTGGCAAGACGGAAGACCGCCCAACCCTTCGGCCATCCGACGTACATCGTCGCGTGTGTGATGATCGCGGCGATCTCTTCCTTTGTCACGCCGTGCGCCTTCGCGTTCTGAAGATGATAGGCCAGCGAGGAATCAGTTATACCGGATGCCATCAAGGACACTACGGTAATAATGCATTTGGTCTTGACGTCTATCGCTTCCTCATTCCACACCTCGCCGAACAGAACGTCGTCGTTAAGATGTGCGAATTTGGGCGCAAAATCCCCGAGTTGGTTTCTTCCTGCGGTCTGCGTGATTTTCTCTTTCATTTATTCTTCCTCCGTTATCTTCTGATCGCCCGTCGACCAGACGTGTTTTTCGTTTGCGTTTGCCGGCTTGTTCTGCGCCATCACTCCGGCGAGTGGGTGCGGAACGTAAGGTTCTTCGAGATATGCGATCTCCTCGGCATTTAGCTGAAGATCGACCGATTTACAGGCGCCCTCGATATGATGAAGCTTCGTTGCGCCGACGACCGGCGCGGTCACCTTTGTCAAAAGCCACGCAAGCGATATTTCGGTCATCGTCACGCTGTGCTTTCCGGCAAGCTCCGCCACGCGGGAAATGATCACGTTATCCTGTTCTGCCGTCGCGTCGTATTTGAATTTGGCGTATGTGTCTTCGACCGCGCGTTTGGTACCGTTCTCACCGGGCAGGCGGGCAAGCCTGCCGCTCGCCAGCGCGCTGTAAGGAGTGAGCGCTATGTTTTCCTCGCGGCAGTAGGGTGCCATCTCGCGCTCCTCCTCGCGGAAGATCAGGTTATAGTGCCCCTGCACCGAAACGAATTTCGCAAAGCCCTCTTTTTCGGCGATGGCGTTCGCTTTGGCGATCTGCCAGGCAAAACAGTTGGAGATCCCGATATATCTCGTTTTTCCGGCCTTGACGGCGTTGTTCAAACCTTCGAGGATATCAAATATCGGGGTGTTCCAGTCCCACATATGGTAAATATATAGGTCGACGTAGTCCATGCCGAGGTTTTTAAGGCTCGCGTCGATCATTTTTTCGATATGCTTCTGCCCGCTAACGTTCCGCTCGATCTCGTCCGGGGTACGGGGCAGGAATTTTGTCGCAACGACGACATCTCCGCGCTTTGCAAAGTCGCGCAGGGCGCGACCGACGAACTGCTCGCTCGTGCCGCTCTGATAAGCGATGGCGGTATCAAAAAAGTTCACGCCCAACTCCAGCCCGCGCTTTATGATCTCGCTGCTGTGCTCTTCGTCGAGCGTCCAGCTGTGCTGACCGCGTCCCGAATCGCCGAAGCCCATACACCCCATACAGATCCTCGAAACAGTCAGGTCGGTATTCCCGAGTTTGGTGTATTCCATAGTCCTCTCCTTATTTCCCAAGTAATTTGAAAGCGTTTTCCGCGTATATGCGCTCCCGGACGCCGTCGTATTCCGTATTTTCGTCAAAGTGTTTTTTCTTGGATATGACGACCTTTGCGGGGGAATGCGGAAAATCGCTTCCGTATACGATCCTGTCGTCCGCCGCAACGGCGCGGAGCATATTGAGATGCGTCGGCTCAGGGTCGCCCGCGATATCGAAATACAGCTTTTCAAATTCCGCTCTCACATCCACGGTCTCCATCATGCCGAGCGACGCCAGGATCCCGGAAACGCCGGTGAAACGCTGAAGCATATACGGCAGAAACGAGCCGCAATGCGGAACCACAAAGCGGACATCGGGATAACGTGTCATGACCCGGTTTGCGATCATATTCAGAACAGCCCTAGTCGTGTCCGCGGGATAATCGTAGATCGCCGCCACCTTCCCTGTGATTACGTTTTCCGGGCGAAGCCGCGCGCGGCAGGGGTGGATGATCACGAGCGCTTTTCTCCTGTTCAGCTCTTCGAGGAACGGATCGAACAGAGGGTCTCCGAGATAGACTCCGCCCATATTGGTGGCGACCTTGACGCCGACGGCGCCGAGCGTATCCAAAGCGTACGCCGTTTCTTCGATCGCTCCCTGCACGTCCGGCAGAGGAACAAGCCCGACGAACGCGAATTTGCCGGGATGAGTATCGACGATACCGGAAACTTCTTCGTTTATCACCCTTGCGGCGATCCTCGCGTTTCCGCCGTCTCCGTTATAAATGTGCGGGACAGGAGAAGACAAGACCGCAAAGTCGATCCCGGCCTGCTCCATAAAGTTCAGTTGATCCTGTGCGCTCCACGCGGGAAGGGGAAATCCGTCTTCTTCGATCACGTCGATTCCAAGCTCATCCATAGCCGACCGGAAAGCCTGTGTGACCGGGTGCGCGTGGAAATCAACGCATCTTATATCATTCTTTTTCATAAAAGCACCGTTTTGAGCCATTTTCCGATCTCTTTTTCATCCGGGCGGTTGATCTGCACGCCCTTTTCCCACTTCGCGCTGCCGCTTGCGCTTTTATGAAGCTCCGCGTCGCTTCTGCCGACGCCGCTTCCGCCCGATGTGCAGAACGGGACGATCGTTTTCCCGCTGAGATCATAGCTTTCAAGAAAGGTCTCGATGATCCGCGGAGCCACTCCCCCCC
>JAEEGF011801745.1_pt1 | contig 23595 bp, 16 predicted proteins | sample 9134171 | NCBI WGS metagenome assembly JAEEGF01 (sample SAMN16246542, study PRJNA631951) | gut metagenome | biome: gut microbiome; feature: rumen; material: AP-attached | host: Bos | place: Iran: Karaj | collected 2018-10
TCGTTGATATGATAATAACTCAGACTGCACCATCTGCTGCTCGACGCATACCAGTCAAAGGAAGCATCCCGATCTGAAACGTGTCCGTCGCTGTCCGACCATTGGCAGGTGCACGGAGTGCTCTTCGTCTCGGCTTCGGCAGTCCGATACGCCTCCTGCCGGTATTGTATATCGTCCGCAAGGATCTCGCGATACTCCGCATAGTCCGCATTCGGTCCGTACGGCTGTTCGTCGAGCGCGTTCAACCACGCTTGCCGATAGTTCAGCTCGTTTTCAAGATATGTCCGTTCGTTCCGATTGCAATGGAAATACGGTCCGTCGCCGATCAGAGTCTTTGCGATCTTCTCCTTTTCCTCCGCCGAATACCCGCCGAGCGCGACCCGGTATACCGGGACCGTCGATACGTTCGGAATGAACACGTCGGCGTCCACCGTCACGTCCATCGTGCCACCGAAGACCTTGCCGGAAAACGTGTCGTTGACATGCTCCGGCGCACCGACCGATGTGCGCAGCGAACCGGACGCATCCTCCGTATAGGACGGTACGGACGATTCGTTTTCGATCTTCTGTTCCAGTGTTCCGTCCGTCTTGCTCTTGACGGCCTCCTCCTCCGGCGTCGGCTGACAGGCCGCAAGCAAAAGCAGCGACAGAAATAGGATCCAAATGCGTTTCATAAAAAGCACCTCCCTCTATGGATTTCAGCATAGCAGGAAGATGCAAAATAGTTGCGTTATTGCAATGAACGAAATGCGGAATTTGTATGAACAACCGCTAACGCTGTTTCAGAACGGCGCGGATCGCAAAGAGCTTCAGCCTTTTGGGAAGGATCCCATAGAGACGCAGCAGCGGATTGCGGTTCAGAGAATACGCAAAGCGCGGGCGCTTCTTGTTGAGAACGCGGTCGATCTTTTTTGCAACGCGTTCGGGCGGAACGGCCTTCGCTTCGACCGAATTGGTTACGCTTAAAAACTTCGCGGCAATGCCCGGATACCGTTTTGTGCGCGCGGTGAACGCTTCGATGCTTTTGACCGAACCGCCCAACAGCGGCGTCTCCACCGCACCGGGACGGATGACCGAGACGGAAATGCCCAGAAGCTGCAGCTCCATTGCAAGCGAGAACGCGAATTTATCCAGCGTTCCCTTCGTGATCCCGTACAGGCCCGTAAACGGCAGCGGATCGAGGTCTGCAAGCTCGCTTGTGACGAGCACGATACGCGCGCCCTGATGGAGCAGCGGCAGGAAGGTTTTGACCGTGCGATACGCGCCGAATACGTTGATCTCGAAGATGCGGCGCATCCGCGCCTCGTCGATCTCGACAAGCGAATCCGCGTCGTAGACGCCCGCCGCGTACACGATCGCGTCGATGGAATCCGTCAATGCCTTTGCCGCGTCAAACGCCGCCGTGACCGCGTCCGCTTCAGTGACGTCCGCAAACAACGGAACAACGCCGTCAGGCATTGCGGCGCCGGGACGGTCCAGACCGAGCACGGTACACCCCTGCTGCAAAAACAAACGCGCGCAGGCAGAGCCCATTCCTCCGCCTGCGCCGATCAGCAGAATCGTTTTCATTGCAGTTTCGCCGCTCTCAGGAGCGTTTCCCATTCCTTTACGATCGAACGGTCGTTGAAGTAGTTGATGCGCATCGCGGCGCGTACGCGTTCAAGCGTTTCGTTGGTGATCTCCACCGCCTTCTTCGTGCCCTCGCGCAGCACATCATAGACCGCGTCGATGTCCGCCTCCCACTTTGCGCGCTCCGCGCGGATCGGGGCAAGTTCGCTTTCGAGCACGTTGATGAGGAACTTTTTGCAGGTCCCGTCGCCAAGTCCGCCGCGGCAGTAATGCGCCTTCATTTCATCGAGGTTCGCGTATTCCGGCAAAAACGCCGCAAAGTGCGCGTCAGTCGCAAGCGCGTCCAGATACGTGAACACGACGTTTCCCTCAAGGTGTCCCGGATCCTCGATGCGAAGGTGCTGCGGATCGGTGAACATCTTGCCGTTGACCTGCTTTTTGACGATCTTTGCGTCGTCAGACAGATAGATGCAGTTGCCGAGCGACTTGGACATCTTCGCCTTGCCGTCGACGCCGGGCAGTCTGCGCTGTGTCTCGTTCTCCGGGATCAGCGCCTTCGGGAACACCAGCGTTTCGCCGTAGATGCGGTTGAACTTTTCGACGATCTCACGCGTCTGCTCGATCATCGGCAGCTGATCCTCGCCGACCGGCACGACGTTTGCGTTGAACGCGGTGATGTCCGCCGCCTGCGAGACCGGATAGCTGAAAAAGCCCGCCGGAAGGCCCTCGTCCGCAAACCCGCGCATCTGGATCTCCGCCTTGACGGTGGGGTTTCTGGACAGCCGCGCGGTCGTCACGAGGTTCATATAGTAGAACGTCAGCGCATGCAGCGCAGGCAGCGCGGACTGAATGCAGATCGTGGACTTAGAGGGGTCGATGCCGACCGAAAGATAGTCCAATGCGACCTGCACGATGTTGTCACGGATCTTTGCGGGATTGTCCGCATTGTCGGTCAGCGCCTGATCGTCCGCAATCAGAATGTTGATCGCGTCGAACCTGCCGGAGTTCTGCAGCTCGACACGGCGTTTCAGCGATCCGACATAGTGCCCGAGGTGCAATCTGCCGGTCGGTCGGTCGCCGGTCAGGATGATATTCTTCTCTTTTTCCATGGTTGCCTCCGAAAAAGGTACTTACTGCGTATCATTATACCGCAAAGCGGTTCATTCGTCCATATCTTTCTTGCGCAAAGTACCGTTTTCATGCTAAAATACGGAAAAAGGAGGTATATATGGAGCTGTTTCGATTGACACGCGCCGATTTTGACGCGCTCGTACCTTTGCACATTGCCTATAAGGAAGCGATCGGCGAAGCTGCGCCGACCGACGCCGAGCTGTCTGCCCTTTCCGATGCGATCGCGTCGGAGCGCATTCTCTTCTTCGGCTGCCGCATCGACGGGCAGCTTGTCGGCTGCTGCTCCGTTTCGATCACATTTTCCACGTTTTGCTACGGTCCCAGCGGCGTTTTTGAGGACTTCTATATCCTCCCGGCATATCGGCACAGCGGCATTGCAAGAGCGCTTGTGCATTTTGCATTCGAACACAGCGGCGTCCGGTCCATGACCGTCGGCTGTGCTGATTGCGACCTTCCGATGTACAGCGCGCTCGGCTTTTTGATCCCGATCGGCAATCTGCTTGCTTACGAAGCATAACACAAAAGCATTACAAATTCATTACAGTTTCGTGAAGATTTTTTCCGGTCGGATGCGGTATCATAGACGCAGAACCCGAAAGGATGTGATTCCATGAAACGAATGCTGCCAGTGCTTTTCGCCTGTTTGCTGCTTACTGCGTGCGTGCCGACGCCGGACGAGCCGATCGTGATCGGCAAGGACAACGAGGCGATGATCGAAAAAGCGAAGGAGACCGATGCGCCTGCGTCTGCCGGGACCGCATTGCGGGAACAGCTCGGCTGTCCGGAGGTGTTCTCCGTTGCATATACAGATGAGACGAAGAAGATTCAAATTACCGGCGACGCCGAGGTGATCCTGCCGGATACGGACGGTGTTCCGCTGCTGTTTGTGGAAGCGGACCGGTTCCGTCAGGAAACGGTATACGCCTTTTTCAACCGGCTTTGCGGAGATGTGGCGATGTACGAATACCCGACCGAAACGCCGAAGTGCGCCATTCAGAATCAGATCGAAGCGTATACAAAAGAAATCGACGAGCTGCGCGCAAAGGGCGTGGCCGATGACAGCATTGATCTTTGCTGGCGGCTCGATGATCTGAAAAACCTCCAAAAAGCATACGTCAACGCACCGGATGAGGTGACGCTGATCCCCTCGGACGGAACGCTGCACCAAACCGAGATGACTTTTAGGGGTAAGCAGCGCGGGACGGAAGAAGCGCTGAGCGTGTTGAGCGAACCGTTCACCTCCTCCGGCGGCAAGCGCTTTTCGGTCAGAAACGACGCAGATTACGGGGACAACGGTGTCTATACCTATCAGGACGAAGCCGGGAACACACAGGGTTTTTATCCGCGAAGCGGCTCGATCCTGTTTTATTCGCGCTTCTCGTCGGCTGCATCCCTCTGCTTCCGGATCACGGACGTGACAAGCGAAAGCCGGAGAGGCGATGCCTTACATCTTCCGGAACTCACGATCCGAGGCTGGGATGAGCCGGAAACACGGCTGCTTTCGGTCACGCCGAAAGAAGCGAAGGAAGAAGCGGAAGCGCTGCTGAAGGATCTGGGCGTTGCCGATATGCGCTTTGATTCGATCGCGCTGTACACCAATCGGCGCGAGATCATGGAAGAATACGAGAATGTCGAGGAAGCGCGTGCAAAGTGTACGCCGGAGCAGCAGGCGTATGCGATCCGGTTCCTGCGCAATGTGTCGGGCGTCCCTGTGGAGGGCTATTTCGGCGCTTCCGTCAGCACCGTCGACGGCGTGGAATACGGCCGGGAATGGAGCTATGAGACGCTGGAGATCATGGTGGACGATGACGGGATCGTGTCGCTGCATTGGGTCGGGCCGTTGAAAACCGCGGAAATCGAAACGGACCGCGCGAATCTGCTGCCGTTTTCCGAGATCGAACGAATCTTTACGAAGATGCTGCCGATCAAGTATTTTCAGATCAACGCTGATGCGGACTATACGATCCGGCTTGACCGCGTGCGGCTTTGCCTGTGGCGCATTCTTGACCGCGATTCCTACACGCGCGGCATCCTTGCGCCGGTCTGGTGCTTTTACGGATCGGTCAACTCGGGCGAAGTCGAACAGGTGCCGATTCTGATCATCAATGCCGTCGACGGCAGTATTATCGATCCGTATCAGGGGTATTGAAGCATGACTGTCGTAAAAGGGGCCAGACCGTTTGCGGCGAAGTTATTTAGAATAATACTTCTTCGAGGAAAAGGCTCAAAACGCCTTTTCTTTTCTTGTTTTCGCCGCAAATTATCCGTGTTTTCGACCGGTCTCATACTACAGTATAGCCTCCCGGCCGAAGAACGCGGATTCTGACACCCTTCCCGACAGCCTGCATATTCGTCAATTCCGGCTGTAATCCGTATACACGATCGAACCGTCAACCGCGTTGACGATCAGTGTCTCATGCATCAGCTGAGTATTGTTTCGCATGTCTTCCCAGAATTCCTCAGTATAAACCGTATCATAAAACGAGAGATTGCCCTCGTCTCGAACATCCGAATCGTAAAACAGCACCCAGCACGGCATCTCGTAATAATCGTCGCTGTTACGCGCACGAACAGTGTAGGTCGTCAGGAGGATGCGGTAGATGTGCAGCTTCATCATGTATCCATGCTCCTCCAGCCACGCGATCGGCGACGTCATTTTCAGCGCATTTTTGATGCGCATCTGTGCGTCATCCCACGAAAGCAGCTCGACATTCGGGTTCTCAACGCCGACGACGTCCTTTGCGCCGGTGTATTCAAACGACGCAACGCCCTTCGGTCCGATCAGAATCGTCAGCGATTCCTCGTCGATCCATTTGTTTGCGGAGAATCCGTCGTTTGCCGCATAGGATAGGTTCTGCGACGGCATAAACGGCACAGCGGATTGCGGATAACCGCCGTAATCGCGCTTCAAATTGAACACCCATCCCGCTTCGACATGTACGGATTTGCCCGCGATATCGTGAAACAGGTTGCCCTTCTGCACAGAATGTACCGCAAAGTCCGTCATGCCGAGCGTTTCGAGCGTTTTACCCAACATCTTCTCCGCCTCCGCCTGTGTGATCACGGGCTCGCGCCAGTCCTTTTTCATGTCTGGATCCATCTCGGCCTCTCGCTTGTACATATCATAGGAGTACACATAGCCGTACGACAGGCAGTCAAGGCATACCGAGATCATCATAGGATCGACGCCGACCGACGCCGTGCGGCCGTCGGAAAGCGTATAGATCCGATTGCAGCCGAGCTGCAGCGAGGCATAATCCGACACGGCAGTTTCCGGGATCGTTTCCGGCGCCTTTGCGATCTCCTGCATGAACCATGCCGATTGTTCATCGACGTAGCTCTGCGGGATATCGGTCTCGTCACGATCCACGCCGTCGTCCGGCCGTCCCGCGGCGACCCAGTCGCGCTGCGCTTCGATCTCTTCGAGCCATTCCTTGAATTCGCGCGTCAGGTCCTCCTTGGTATACGTATTGTCGCGCACCGCAGTCGGCTTCGGCAGCAGCTTGGAAACGATCTTTTCGCCGTCCTCCTGCGTGAATTTCCGTGCGCGCGTCCGATAGACCGGGTAGACGCCGTCCTTCTTCTGTATGATTTCGGCATCAAATTCGATCGTCGTGCGATCGTTGACCTGATACGCGTCCTCCTTCCATTCGTCCGGGTACAGACTGCGCTGCACCGCCGCTTCGTCATTGGGTTTTTCGCTCTCTGAAAGCCGCTGTTCGATCGTGTTGTCCGCTTTGTTTACCACAAACTCCGTCTCCGGCGTCGGCTGACAGGCGGTGAGCATACAGAGAAGCAGCAGAATTGCAATGATTCGTTTCATTTTTACGCCTCCTTAATATCCTTTTATTGGATCAATGATACTGCCGTCGATCGCGTTGATGATCAAAAGCGGGAACATGTCGTAGTCAACGCCGTTCGGATACCCCTGCGTGACACTGTCCGGATCAAACAGCAGCTTGCCGCGGAACATCCAGCAGGGCACCAAAAGCCCGTGCTCCATATCGTTCTTTTCGCGGATGCGGAACAGCCCGAGCTGCACGTCGTCCACGGTCAGCGTGCCGTTTTCATACATCTCATTCGCGAAGGCATAGCCGAGCTGCTGTTTGAAAATCTCTTGGATCTCCTTAAACGGCAGCAGCAGCGTCGTTTCGGAAAGGACCTGCGTTTCCTGCAGTGCGCCGCGCCAGTCAAGACTCAGGAGGTTTCCGTCTCCATCCACGGCCGCGAGGGCATGACTGTACCACCAGGTCGGCGCGACGTTCGTTTCGCTGTCCTGATCCGCCATAGCGGAATCTCCGCAATAGAGCTGGTCGGCACCGGAGAATCGCGGCGTCAGTCTAACAAGATACGCACGGTCATGGATGACAAACGCATCGTTGCCGCCGCTTGTCGCATTGTTCGACCAGTAAATATCGGAGATCGCCCAGTCCCCGAAACCCTCCAACTGCTTTAACGCAATTTCTGCCGCCTGCATCGGGGAGATCTGCGTGCCCTCTACCGGCTTGTCATAGTCGGACGGTGCGATGCGGTACGATTCCATGTAGCCGTTGGCTTTGTTAAAGAACGCAGCGACATACGTGCCCCGATCATTCGGTTTTGCGGCGGTAAATTGGATCGGTTCATCGTACCGTTCTCCGTAAAACGATGCATGATCGACGCGCGTGACGTCGTTCGACGCATCCGCATCGGCAACAACATCCTGAGAATCGTACGGCAGCGAACCGTCCCATACCTCAAACGGCAGCGTTACGCCGTCCTCCATGGCGCGGTACTGCTCCTGCAGTCTATTTAGCTCCTCCTTGCGCCGCGCCTGCGCCGCTTCCCAATCCTCCTCGGTGGAATCTGTATCGCGCATCCACTCGGCTTTTTCCTCCGGCGTCCATTCGCGCATCAGCTCCGTGATCTCGCGCGTCAGATCGTCGCGGTTGAAGCGAAGCTCAAACCGATAGAACGTATCCTTGCCGAACAGCCTGCGGCAAAGCTCCAATCGCTCCTCGTTCGTAAGGGTGCGCCGCTCTACACGAATCAGCGGAAGCGATGCGCCGTCGGTACGGACGCGGATCGGCGCGTCGATCGTGACTTGGACGTTCTGCTGCGAGAGGGTGAACGCATCCTGCATCCGATCGGGGAATTGCGTCGAGAGCGGCGGCAGAGGCGCATCGGGTGTATCCGTTTTCTGCTGTTCGGACAGCACCGTGTCGATCAGCACGTTCGTGTCCTTCTGCCGTACCGCGTCTTTCTCCGGCGTCGGCTGACAGGCGGTGAGCATACAGGCAAGCAATAATAATGCAATAATTCGTTTCATTCTGTGGTTCTCCTTCCTTTCGATACAAATATCGTATCATCCAAATTCGTCCAAAATGTAACCGAGTTATCACAGAGTTGTAAGAGAGTTGTAACAGAGTTGTTAAATGCAGAAAAAAGGACCGCTCCGCGATGGGAACGGTCCATAAATGGCAATAGGGGTTATTCAAGGAAGTCCTTGAGCTTCTTGCTTCTGGACGGGTGACGGAGCTTGCGCAGCGCCTTCGCCTCGATCTGGCGGATGCGCTCACGCGTAACGTTGAACTCCTTGCCGACCTCTTCGAGCGTTCTCGCTTTGCCGTCGTCAAGGCCGTATCTGAGCCGCAGCACCTTCGCTTCGCGCGGGGTCAGCGTGTTCAAAACCTCCATGAGCTGCTCTTTGAGCAGTGCAACCGCCACGGCGTCCGCGGGTGCGGGCGCGTCGTCGTCCGGGATGAAGTCGCCGAGATGCGAATCGTCCTCCTCGCCGATCGGCGTTTCGAGACTGACCGGCTCCTGCGCGATCTTCATGATCTCACGGACCTTGTCCTCGGAGATGCCCATTTCCTTTGCGATCTCATCGGGACGCGGATCGCGGCCGAGGTCCTGCACGAGCTGACGGTTGACGCGGATCAGCTTGTTGATCGTCTCAACCATGTGGACCGGGATGCGGATGGTGCGCGCCTGGTCTGCGATCGCGCGGGTGATCGCCTGACGGATCCACCACGTCGCATAGGTCGAGAACTTATAGCCCTTGCGATAGTCGAACTTTTCGACCGCCTTGATCAGGCCCAGGTTGCCCTCCTGAATCAGGTCGAGGAACAGCATGCCGCGGCCGACGTAACGCTTTGCGATCGAAACGACCAGTCGGAGGTTGGCCTCTGCAAGCTGATGCTTGGCTTCAAGCTCGCCGTTTGCCATGCGCTGTGCGATCTCGATCTCCTCGCTTGCGGTGAGCAGCGGCACCTTGCCGATCTCTTTGAGGTACATGCGGACCGGGTCGTCGATGTTGATGCCTTCGGTGGAGGCAAGAACGGTCTCGATCTCGGCGATCTGCTCGTTGATGTCCTCCGGAACGTCGACCTCCTCCACGATGTCGATGTTCAGCTCTTCGAGCTCGCCGTAGAGCTTGTCCATCTGGTCCGCATCCACGCCGATCTCGTTCAGCGTGTCCATGACTTCGTTGAACGTCAGAATGCCCTTCTGCTTGCCGCTTTCCAGCAGCTCGCGGATGCGCTGTTCGGCATTGACCGGCTTGGGCTCGCCCTCGTCAAATCCCTCGTCGACCGGTTCCTCTTCGGATTCCGCCGCTTCCTCAGGCTTGTCCGCAGGTTCGGTCGGTTCGGGTTCCGGTGCAGGCTCGCTGATCGGTTCCGGCGCTTTCTTCTTGCTCCGGGAAGGCTTTTTCGGCTTCTCGGGCGCGGGATCCGCTGCCGGCTCCTCCGTCACGGCTTCAACTGTCGCTTCGGGTTCCGCTTTGGGCGTCGTCTTGCGCTTTGCAGTCTTTTTCGGCTGCACCGTTTCCGCCGGCGTCTCGGCCGTTTCGGTATCGACGGTGTTTTCCTGTATCGTCTTTTGATTCTTCTTGGTGGTTTTCGTTTCTTCCATGTCCCGTCTCCTTATTTATTTGCCCGTATGCGTTCTGTGATCTCTTTCAAAACGGCGTTGCGTTCCTCCGCCGTCAAATCCGGTTTGTTCAGCCGCTCCTGAAGCTTTGCGATCCGGTCGGCCTCTTCTTCTTTTTTCAAGCGTCGGATGCAATCCATAACCGTTTCCAGCGGATTCTGTACAGCGTCCTCCTCCCGCAGTACGGCCGACGCAACCTCCGCATCGCTGCCGTCCAGCTCGCCGATGTACTTCGCCGGTGAAAATGCCGCGCCCTGTTCGATCATTGCGTTCAGCATAGCCGCGAGTGTTTTGTTCTGCAGCATCTGTACCGCGTTCTCGCGCGCTGCCGCATCAAGCGCTTTCCTATCCAGCAGGCACGACAGCACGAGCGTTCGTTCGATGATTTCGCGTGGATCCTCGCCGACGTCGATCCGTCTGCGAAAACCGCCGCGTACCGTCGTGTGGCTTTGTTCGGTATAGATGCCGCCGCTGCGCATGCCCTGCGCCTTCAAAGCGTCAAGCGCATACCCCGTCTTTTTTGCGATCAGCTTATAGTATCGCTCCTGTTCGATCGGCTGCAGACTCGCGACGAACGCGCATGCCGTCTTCGCAAAGCGTTCACGGCCGTTTTCATCGTTCAGGTCATAGCCCTTTGCCATCGTTTCGATCTTGAACGCATTGAGCGACAGCGCATTTTCCTTGAGCCGGTCGAAGCCCTCCTTGCCGTACACCTGCACGTATTCATCCGGATCGAGATCGTCCGGGAACGTGATGACGCGCACTTCAAGCCCTTCGGCCTTCAGGATATCGAGCCCGCGTACCATAGCATTCTGCCCCGCCGCGTCGCCGTCATACGCAATGTAGACCTTTTCGACGTAACGCTTCAACAGTCTTGCCTGCTGCTGGGTCAGCGCGGTGCCGAGGCTTGCAACGGCATTCTTTACGCCCGCCTTATAGAGCCCGATGACGTCCATATAGCCCTCGACCATGATGAGGTCGTCGAGCTTTTCGTTCCGGTGCAGATACAGGCCGTACAGGTTGTTGCGCTTGTTGTAGACCGGCGTATCGCCCGTATTGATGTATTTCGGTTTTTCGTCGCCCATCACGCGCGCGCCGAAGCCGAGGACCTGCCCGTTGACGCCGAGGATCGGAAAGATCAGCCGTCCGCGAAACGCGTCATAGACCGAGCCGCGTTCCGTATTGTGTACCAAAAGCCCCGCGTCGACGAGCTCCTTCTCGGAATAGCCCTTGCGGGTCAGCAAGTTTTTCAGCGAATCCCATGTGTCCGGCGCGTACCCGATGCCGAACCGGGTCACGATGTCCGCGTTCAGTCCGCGCTTGGCTGCATAACCCTGTGCGTCCTTTCCCGTTTTCGGATCCAGAAAACACTTGCTGAAATACCGCGCCGCTTCGGTGTTCGCTTCGATCATGCGTTTCTTGTACGCGCGCTGCCGCTGCATTTCACGGTCGTTGATCTCATTCGGCAGCTCCATACCGACGCGATTGGCAAGGCTTTGTACCGCCTCATAGAACGTCAGCCGTTCCATATCCATGACGAACTGGATGACCGTGCCGCCTGCGTGACAGCCGAAGCAGTAAAACAGCTGCTTGTCCGGAGAAACGGAGAACGACGGCGTCTTTTCGCCGTGCAGCGGACAGCATGCCCAGAGCTTCCGCCCTTTCGGCTTCAGCTCGACATAATCCGAAACGACGGATACGATATCGTTTTTATGCAGCAGCTCGTCGAGCCACGCACTCGGAAATGCCATCCCGCGTCCTCCTTTCCGTGAAATGTATATGAGTCGATCAGCTCCAGCTCTTTGGAACGAACAGGTGTTCGTAGGTGCTGATCGCGTATATGTCGCTCATGCCGGCGATAAAGTCCGCGACGGCGCGTTCCCTGCCCTCGCGTTCGAGCGTCATGCGAAACTCGTCGTCCAAAAGCTCCGGATGCGAGAAATAGTATTCGTACAGCGCACGCACGACGCCCTTTGCCTTGCCCTCCTCGCTTTTTGCTAGCGGGTTCAGGTAGACGCGATCGAACATGAACTTGCGAAGCACCTTGAATTCCTCGGCAAACTCGGACGAGAAACGGATCTCGCTGCTGTTCTGACTGTTCTCGATCACATTGATGATCAGGCTGTTGATGCGCTTCGAGTGCGTCGGCCCGAACAGTTCGATGCAGGAGCGCGGCAGATCCTCCTCCGAAAGCACGCCGGCGCGCATGGCGTCGTCGATGTCGTGGTTGATGTAAGCGATCCGGTCCGCAAGCGAAACCACCTTGCCCTCGGTCGTCGACGGCCGGCCGCTGCTCGTGTGATTCACGATGCCGTCGCGCACCTCCCAGGTCAGGTTCAGGCCTTTTCCGTCGTATTCCAGCTTTTCCACGACGCGCAGGCTTTGTTCGTTGTGCTTGAACCCGAACGGCAGAAGATCGTTCAGCACATCCTCGCCCGCGTGTCCGAACGGCGTATGACCGAGATCATGCCCCATCGCAATCGCTTCCGCAAGGTCCTCATTGAGCCGCAGCGCACGCGCGATCGTCCTTGCGATCTGCGAAACCTCGAGCGTATGCGTGAGCCGCGTGCGGTAATGGTCGCCCTTCGGGGCTAAAAAGACCTGCGTTTTATGCTTCAGACGGCGGAACGACTTGCTGTGCAGAATGCGGTCGCGGTCGCGGACGAAGTCCGTACGCACCGGACAGGGCTCCATCGGAACGTCTCTGCCGCGCGTATTGACCGAAAGCGTTGCATACGGGGAAAGCATCTGCTTTTCCCATTCTTCCCGCATTTTTCGGACCGATCCGTCTTCCATAGCCGCCTCCGCAAAAGTATTCTATATATTTATACGCCAAAACTCCAAAAAATCCTTTTTTCTTTTTTAGGATTCGCGCACTTTTTGAACAGTCCGAAAGCAAAAGCCGGGGCAACGTATCCCCGGCTTTGTCGGTCCTCACTGTTATCGTCCCGGATAGTAGGGATCCGGTGGATTGAACCCATTGGGCTTGGTCGCTTTTGTGACCTTAAACTCCTTCTCGCTGATGATTCGTCCGTTTACGTTCTTATACTCGACACGGATACTGATGTCGCTGATGAAGTACCCGAGCGCGTTGACGCCGTTTTGAAGGTATGTGGACGCCCAGGACAGATAATTGTCCATCTTGCTTTTGATCTGCTCGTCTGTTACACCGAAATCCGTCATGTACTGTGTGGACAGTGTGATCTTATGTCCGCTGACGGTCGTTGTCGTACGAACCGATCCGAGCGAGAGAATCCCGCCGAGCGCAGAACCGAAATCCGCGTCCTTGACCCAGTCGTCAAGCATTTTCTGTTTTGCAGCCTCGATGCTCGTTTTTACCGTCGATTGAAACGTGCGGAACTGGCTCTTCAGCAGGTTCAGGTCCGTTTCCTTCCGCGCGGCAAGCGCTTCGTCGATGCGTCGCTGATAGGAATAATATTCGTTGAGCTCGTCTTTGGAAAGCATCGACAGCTCCGCATCGGAAAACGGCGTCTGATCAATGTTCTGATAGGCGGAGAACACATCGCGAAGCTGCTCGGCAAACGCGGACCATTCCGCAATGCGCTGTTCGAGATCGTCCAGCGTGCCGTCCTGTAATGCATTTTGCATCGCTGTCTCCAGCGAATCGCATTCGCTGCGCTCCGCAGCGGTCATCAGCTTTCTTTCCGCCTCGGTCAAAAGCTTTACCGTCCGATAGATGCGTGCCTTTGCCTGCTCCTCCGTCTCGGCAAGCTGATCGAACAGATCGCCGACCTCGTTCCTTTCGCGAACGGGTATCGTCGAACAGGCCGCCGTAAGCAGCAGCACTGCAAGAATTGCGGGTAGGATTCGTTTCATAGTTGCTCCTTTCGATTCCCGGTTATATGCAGATCGCCATTAATCCAACAGATCCATTGTCACGTTGATTTCGACGTATTCGCCGAAGAGGTAACCGATGCGGTTGCCGTACCGGATCTTCACCCATTCGCCGACCGTCTCCAGTACCGTTACGGTCCGGCCTCTGTCGATCGCGCCGAGGCGCTCGCTTTCCGAATCGGGCTGCTCACGCACCGTTGCGCGGTTGTTGACGTTGACGACCTTGCCTTCGGCGGAGAACGTGAACAGCGAGGTGTGTACGTAGGCGTCGCCGCCGGAATACCGGATCTTCGTGTAGTTGTCCCCGATTTCAAGAACGATCACGATCGCTCCCTTCGGAATCGCGCCGATGCGTTCGCTGTCCTCATACGGCGCGATGCGAACCGTGCCGCGTGTTTTGACATTGGTGATCGTTCCGTACATAATCGTTTCGCCGGGCTGTAAGGTCGGTGTGGGCGTAGGCGTCGGCGTCGGTGTCGGGGTGGGTGTAGGCGTAGGAGTCGGCGTCGGTGTCACTGTAGGCGTCGGCGTCGGCGATTCGGTCGGCGTCACCGGCGGGTCGTATATCAGATTGAAGGGCTCCGGCGTTGTATCCATCGGCTCCGGCGCTTCGGAAGGATCGGTCGGCGTGACGTGCGGGATCGGCTGCGCATTCTGCATCGTTTGCGCTTTTACCAGCGGCGCATACTCCGTGACCGTGACCGAATACACTCTGCCGTTTGTAAATGCGGTTTCTTCCGTGCGCACAAGCGATCCGTTTTCATAGAACCGCTGTTCGGTCGGCTTTGACATAACATCGCCATTCTCTTTGAGATATGTCGTCTCCGATACCATCGCGCCGTCCTTGTCATACTGACGTTCATACAGACGCTCGCCGAGGTATTCCCCTTCTAATCGTCCTGTCACGCCGCTGTGTGAATACCCGACGACAATACCGTGATCGGTCAAAGTACCGTCCTCATGCGCTTCACGGAAGCACATCACTTTGATGAACGCCTCTTCCCCGGACGCGTTGATCCGGATCTCCTGCAGCCGTCCTTCGGCGTCATACCGATCGATTCTGTCATAGGAATCAGATTCGTCTTCCCCGTTCTTGCGGCTGACGATTACCTTTGACGTGCCGTCCGAATCGGTTTGCCGATCTGTTTGCGTCGACAGCGAAGAATCGTATTCGTCGACACGCGTCGAAACGATCTCGCCGTTCTTGATCCTAACCAGCACTCTTGCGTTCATCTTGCAGAACAACTCAGCGTTGCGGTACGGCGCAGAATACTGAAACGGCATGTTGCGCATGAAGCTGCTTTCGGCGAAAGGATCACCGCCGACGGACTCTTTGATGAATTCGGCATGTACGAGACCGTCTGCGTCGCGTCTTGTTTCGACCCGGACGGACAGCGTCTGTCCGCTTTCCGTTTCCGCAAGCTGCAACGCGATCGGCAGCCCGTCTGAATCGTACTGCGTGTCGATCGTAACGAACTGGCTGACAGGATCGTCTGCGTCGTCGTTCGTATAGCGTACGGCGGTCGGCATGCCGTTGGCGTCATATGCGTACTGCAGTATATCGTTCGACAATTCGCTCCCGTCGCTTTTGAAATACGTTCTTGTGACCGTGACGGGCACTGTCATTTCTGCTGCCGGCTGCTCAGCCCAATCCTTTGCAAACAATCCGAAGGTGAGCCTGTCGAAGGTATCCGGCGCAAGCTTCCAAAGAAGGACCATGCAGACGGCAAGCATCGAAAGGACGATCAGAATGATCAGTAGCGCGATCAGCCCGCGATGCGTTTTCTTTTTCTTCGCCGCTTTCGGCGCAGTCTCTGTTTTCGGCGTCGCTGCGGGCTTTGAAGCGGCGGTCGGCGCTGCCGGAGCAGTCGGTGCGGCCGCGCGGCGGTAGGTTCTGCCGCAGCCGGGGCAGCGGACGCTTTCGCCCGGTTTGACATGTTTTACAGAGATTTCCGTTTGACAGTATTTACAGATCATGGCCATTCTCCTTATAACTCCGGAACATCGGCGTCATCGTCATCACGCTCGACGGGTTTTTTCTTTGACTTGCGTTTCGAGATCCGATGCAGCACCCAAAGGATCAATCCCGCAATTCCCATCAGCAGCATCATCCAGCCGAACAGTCCGAGCAGTCCGTGTCCGATTCTGCCGTAGACAACAAACGTGTCGGACAGCGCCTTGCCCTCCTTCAACGTGGTCTGGATCCATTTGATGACAAGGCCGTTCATGCTCTCGACATGTGTTTCCAGAACGCCTGTGCGCAGCCCGGTTACCGCGTCACGGATGGCGTTCAGCACAGATCCGTTCCAGATGATCAGAAGCAGACCGTCCGCGATCAGCATTCCGTACGTGAGCGGATATCTTGCCTTCGACCGACGGAAAAACAGCGGCAACAGTACTAACAGCGGGATCAGCATCAGCGCGATCAGCTCCGGATGCGGCTTCAGCGTGAACACAAGCGGGTTGGACGAACCCATTGAGTACGTCGCGCCGGTGAAGAGCTGCCAAATCGACATGGTCGTCATGCGGGACGCGGAGTACGCGATTTGACAATACGGAACGAAAACCGCAAGCGGGATCAGTGCCAGCGCGCACAAAGAAACGATCCTGATAAACCGATAGACGGACTTGTGATGCCTGATCAACGGCGAAACTGTGCGGCTGCTGACGTGCGCGGGTTTTGTCGGCTTTGTCTGCGTCGGCTGCTTTGCCGGTACCGGCTTGCTGACGGCAGGACGATCGGCAGGCTGCTGTACCGTCCGGTTCGGTTGTTCGGGCGATTTTTCGGCAGCCTGCTGCGGCGCTCTGCGCTCCGTCGCCACCGGAGCCTGCCGCATCTCCGTCGGCGTCGCGACCGGCTTGGAAGGGGTTTCCTTGCTCCTTGGCTGCTGAATAGCCGATACCGGCTTGGGCGGGATTGCCTCGCTCCTTTCCGGCTCCGCTGCGATAACCGGATGAGGCGGGATTGCCTCGCTCCTTTGGGGCGGCGCAACAATGACCGGGGTTGTCTTGACCTCCTCGCTCTTTTGATGCGGTATGATAACGACCGGCTTGGGCGGGGTTTCCTCGTGCGATTCAACAGGCTGTTCCATAGCCGGCGCAGGCTGCGGTTCCTCAATCGGTTTGCGCGGCGGTCTGATAACCGGCCCTCCGAGCTCGACCGAACCCCATTCCTCCGGTGCGGAGACAATCTCGAGGACCTTTCCCGCTCTGCGCGGCGAAGGGTTGGCTTTCGGTGTGACAATGACGACGGGCGCAGCTTCCTTCTCAGGCTCAGCGGGCGGCTGTATCGTTTGCCGGACCGGTTCTTCCGTCTTCGCCGGAATGGTCGGACGGATGGGTTCCTGATTCAGACGCCGTCCGCAGTAGGAGCAGAAATCGGCGTCGTCCCGTATGGTTTTTCCGCAATACATGCAAAACATGGCGTTTCTCCTGTGCTTTGAGTCGTGGTTCAGTTCCCGGTATCCGTCTGCGATAGGAACGCATCGGCGGAACGGATGTATTTGTCGAGATACGCTTGAAGCTCCTGTTCATAACCATTCATTCGCTTCTGCTCGACATAACGCTTTGCCCGCAGAACGACCTCCGGGTCCTCGCTTGTACCGAGGTTGCGCAGCACGGCAAAGCATTTCCGATCGACCCGTGCCTCACTGCCGTCGCTTGCGATGAACAGCACGGCATACTGTTCGGAAAGCGCATCGCCGCAGATGCAGCAACGATCATCTGCAAAGCATTTCTTCGGCTGCACGGTCTGTCTCTGCAGCGATTCCACCGTGCTTTCAGCCGTATTATACGCAGAAGCCGAAGCTGAAGGTGCCGTCTCCGTCGGCTTGTTCGGCAGCGATGCCGTTTCTGCGGCGGTTTGCTGCATCATCTGCAGACCGTGACGGATTCTGGCGGGCCGATAGTTCGGATACCACTCCCGAAGATAGACGACGCCGTCACGCAGGACCGGAGCAGCGGATCCCGTTGACACGGCGGAAGCGCTGCCGGTTGACAGAGCGGACCGCGTCGGCGCCTGATACACGCTGCCTGCCGCTTCGTTCTTTTTCCTGACGCGCGAATTGCGGATCGAATCGGCCGCTTTGTCGACGCCGCGATTGATCCAATATCGAATCAAAAGGCTGAACGCCGTGAGACCTATGGCGATCAGAATAATCAATACGGTCGGACCCATATATCATCACCTCTTAAATAAAGTCCGTTTTTGTCTTCAATTCCATCCTGCGAAGCTGGACGGTGGTGTCATAATCGCAGTCCAGAAAGACCTTTTCGATCGCCGTCCGAAACGCATTCATCTGCATCAGGCCCTGCGGCACTTCATAGCGCATCGTTCGCCATGCAGGGAAATACAGCTTATACACGTTCTGCTTTCCGTCGGTCGTCGTGCCGGAAAGCTCCAGGATGCCGTTCCATCCGTGGGAGCAGCGGAACAAAACCTGCGCTCTTCCGCCGCGGTCATATTCCGCCGTTACGCCCACCAAGTCGGTCAGATCGGCGCGCTTGATAGCGTCCCGTAATTCCGTATAGTTTGAAACCGTCGTCAGGTATTCCGCGCTTTTCCAGAACGAATCCTCGCGCTTGATGATCTTGCCCTCTTCCTGCAGCCTGGCCCGTTTTTTATTCCCTGCGACGCACGCGATCACTATGATGCCTACGAAGAAGATAGCCATTAGTGCAATCCAGCCGCCCGATCCCATATTATACCTCCATGTTCCTCTCTTTGTTTTACACTCTATAGACGCTCTGTGTCCGCATCAGGTTTGATCATTTTGAAAAAATATTTTTAATATGCAAGGTACAGCTTCAACAAAACGATCGCTTCCCGATAGGTCATTGCCGGAACGCTCTGCCAGTCGCCCCTGTAATTCCCTTGGAGAACACAATCCGCATTGCTTTCAAACGATGCCATGGCGGCGTCATAGTCCGCTTTGCTTGCATTTCTGTCGTTGACCGTATACGTCGTTTTCGAAGTATTCCAGTCATTCTCCTCTGCAAGGAACAGTTTCTCTTTTGCTTGCAGCATGCCTTGTGCAGTCGGCTCGAACGCAGTATACGTTATCATCCAAACGCCGTCATGTCCGAAATTGTGATCCTGATACAGTGTCTGATCCCCGGGCAGCTGATAAAAGGAATACCCTTCCTCATCCTTGTCTGAAACACGGCCCGAGAAGATCGTGCGTGCATTTCCGTTCTCATATGTTACAATCACCAAATCCACCGGTTCCCAGGTAAAATCGTTCAGGTCGCCTTGCTTCAGGATCAAAAGCTCCGGCAGCTCGTCTCCGTAGACGTCGCGCAGCGCAATGGATTGATAGTTATGATGTGAATCTGTACGTTCGTAGGCGAGAATATCCGCCTGATACCCGGAATGCTCCAGCACGTCCAGATAGGCTTGATACATGTCGATACGCTTTGCGTCCTTTTCGTGCAGTTGCCCGCGCAGAAACGCGATCGCTTCGTCCGCGTTCATGGCAAAGCCCGCATAGCTGTATCGGTCGAACAGGAGTATGCTGTCTTGCGGCGCGAGGGTTTTCAGCTGCGCTTCATATTCTTCCTCTGTGATGCGCTTCCTGTTTGGCCCATACCATTCCTGGACAATCGGCGAGCCGTCGCCCTCGTCGAATTCAAAGCTGTCATATATGTATTCCAAAGCAAATTCGCGGTGCAGCTTTCCATCCTCGCCCATGACAAATACATCATAGTAATCCTGACTGTCAAAGGTCGCGCCTTCCGCGTGATAATAGAACAGCGTCCCGTCAGGCCGCACGAAAAGGGAATCCGCTTCCGTAAATTCCTCCCACACCGGTTCATCCCATTTGTCTGAAAGCAGAGAAACGAGATGGCCGTCCTGATACGTCAGGACGTTCAGCGTACTGACGGACGAAAGCCTTACGGGTGATGCGACGTCTCCGATATAGATCAGCTCCGGAATCTGATCTCCGTATATGTCATAGAACGCGACGGAGCGCGTTTCGGTTCGCGCTTCATCTGTTTCGGGCTCACTGCTCAGGACAAAACGCTCGGTTCCTTCCTCGATATCATAGTAGTATTCCCAACCGCCGATCTGCCAGAGATAGTTGTCGATCCCTTCCTTATGCGCAATCAGATAATCGAGATATGCCGCATATGCATCGGTATACGACGTCGCAGCGGGCTGCTCTGCCGTGCCGGTCGACGCGTTCAAAAGCCCGTTCAGATATGCAATCGCTTCGTCCGAAGTCATGGCAATACAGCCGTGCTGTTCTACGGAGTCGCGGAATGCCGAAATGCCGATCCAGCTGTACATCAACACTTCGGTTGTGTTTTCACTTAAAGATTGCAATATGCCATTGTATTCGGATTCGGAAACCTGTTGATCCTTTTTACCGTAATAAGACACGCCTTCGTTGTCTTCTTCTTCATAACGATGACACACCTGTTCCTTGTGCAGTATTCCGTCCGCGCCTTCGGTGAAGCTGTACACATAATCCCAGAAAGAAAGGTCACCGTTTGACTCTGTGGTATACAGCGTCTTTTCGCCGTTGATCTGAAACAGATGATAGCCGTTCCACGAATCGCCGAAGCCGTCCCAGGCTTCGCTATACAAGGTAACGAGCCTGCCGTCCCGATAGGTCACGATATGCAGATATGCTTCGGAATCGTTGTAATAAAACTCGTCCGTCCATTCGCCGGGTTCGACATCTCCGACATAAATCAATTCAGGCAAATCGTCCCCGTAGACATCACACAGTGCGACCGGGCGCGCCGTGTTCTGATCGGTCAGGGGTACCATATCATAGGTGTCTTCATCGAAAATTTCCGTATACCCTCTTTGCCAGATATAGTTGTCGATTCCCGCCTTGTTTGTGATCAAACATCCGAGATAGGCATTGTATGCGGCGCGCTCGGTTTCGGATAAAAGATCTTCCGGTTCCGAAGTCGTCGGCGTGACGATGCTGAACGGATCCGTTTGCTCCGGCAGTTCGGCCGATACGACGGGCGTCTGTGCTGCTTCGGCTTTGTTCTTCTTCGATGCGTTGACCGCCGCGATCGTACCGCCGGCAGCCGCACCGACCGCAAGCGTGCCCGCGATGATACCGGCGATCACCTTTTTGGAAATGGCTGCCGTCGCCGCCTTGGCGACGGTTCCTGCGCCGACCTTCGCAGCGGTCCCTGCCCCTGCCTTTGCCGCCGCGCCGCCTGCAGCGCCCGCCGCGCCTTTCACAGCTGAAGAAGCGATGCTTGCGGAAATGCCCTTGAGGATCGAGGCTGCCGCGGCTTTCGACAGCGCTTCTGTCTGCACCTGTCCGAGGAACAGCTTGCCGAACGGAATGAGTCCGAGGCCGACCACACCGTAGAACGGCTGACCGGACTTGCGCTCCTGCTCCTCGATTTCAGTTTTGATCGACTTACGCGCAAGAAACAGACGGGACTTGACCGTGTTTACGCTGCAGTCCATGACCCATGCGATGTTCTCCACGGGCAGTCCGTCGAAATAATACAGCGTGATCGTCTGCTGCTGCACGGCGCTCAATTCGCGGATGATCTTGCCGAGACGCGTCTTGAGATCGCTTTGTTCGGCATAGACCTCCGGCAGCATCAGATCGGATTCCAGCTGGATGGACTCGGCGTCCTCGTCGTCGTTGTCAATGGAAACGTCGACGTGCTTCTTGCGAAGCAGCGAATAGCACTGATTCAGCGTAATGCGCTGGATCCATGTGGAAAACGCGGAAGTATTCTTGAGCTTTTCAAGGTTGTTCCACGCCTTGATGAAGGTCGTCTGCAGCACGTCCTCGGCGTCGGCGTCCGACTTGACCGTGGTTTTTGCAAGCGCATAGACCTTTTGGTAATACAGGCGGTACAGCTCGGAAAAGCTGTCGCTGTCCCCGCCTTGCGCTGCAAGCACCAGCTGTTCGGTGCGTGTCTTCAACGCATCCTGTTCCTGTGAATTCCCGTCATCCTCCGGCTTTTGAACAGGACGCGTCTGATTGCCGTCCGCCGGCGCCGCGCCGGCACGTTTTCCGCATTTGCTGCAGAATACCGCTCCCTGTTCGAGTTCGGCGCCGCAGGAAATGCAATACCGTTTCTCCGGTTCCGCCTTGACTTCCCTGCCGCAACGATAGCAAAACCGTTCGTCCGGCTGTAATTCCGCTCCGCAATACTTGCAATTCATGTGCATTTCGCCTCGTTTCATTCGATTCACTATATAGACGCAGCTCTGTGCGATCAGGTTTGACGCATCCCGTAATTCTTTTTGATTTTACCAGAAATTGTGCAAAAAGACAAGCAAACTGCGGAATCTCATTTGTTTGGGAACAGCAAAAGGCGGGAGATCGCTCTCCCGCCCTCTGTGTCGGTTGGATTATTTGTACAGGCCGCGCTCGGTGTAGTGCGTATGCAGCAGCTCGTGCGCTTTGTGGCTGTTCGGCTCGCCGAGGTAGTCGCGATACAGCGCCTGGACCTCGGGGTTCTCGTGGCTCTTTCTGAGCGGCATATTGGCGTCTTCGCCATACAGGCCTGCCGCACGCTTTGCGCGCAGATCCACGAAGTTGCGGACGTAGCCGGGCTGAATCGGCTGGCCGCCGCCGTTGACGCAGCCGCCGGGGCACGCCATGACTTCGACGAACTCATACTGCTTCTCGCCGTTCTTGATCATGTCAAGCAGCTTTCTCGCATTCTCGAGACCGCTGGTGACCGCAACGCGTACCTTGACGCCGTTGAGATCGTACTCCGCTTCCTTGATGGCTTCGGTGCCGCGGACCGCATGGAACTCGACCTTCTCGAGCGTCTTTCCCGTGACGACTTCATACGCGGTGCGCAGAGCAGCTTCCATAACGCCGCCTGTCGCGCCGAAGATGTGACCTGCGCCGGACGCCTGGCCGAGCATCGGATCGCAGACCTCTTCGGGCAGATCCTCGAACTTGATGCCCGCACGACGGATCATGCGCGCAAGCTCGCGGGTCGTGAGCGATACGTCGACGTCGGGTCTGCCGTCCGTGCCGAGCTCCGGACGCTGCACCTCAAACTTCTTTGCGGTGCAAGGCATAATGGAGACGACAAAGATCTTCTTCGGGTCGATGCCCATCTTCTCGGCATAGTAGGACTTGACGAGAGCGCCGAACATGCCCTGCGGCGATTTGCAGGTGGACAGATTCGGAATGAACTCCGGATAGTAGTGCTCGCAGAACTTGATCCAGCCGGGGCTGCAGCTCGTGATCAGCGGGAGCTTGCCGCCCTTGGTGAGACGGCCGATCAGCTCGGTGCCTTCCTCCATGATCGTGACGTCAGCCGCGTTGTCGACGTCGAACACCTTGTCGAAGCCGAGTCTGCGCAGTGCGGCGATCATCTTGCCCTCGACATTCGTGCCGATCGGCATGCCGAACTCTTCGCCGAGCTGTACGCGGACGGACGGTGCGGGACCGACGACCACATGCATTTCGGGATCGGAGAGTGCCTTCCAGACCTTGCCGGTGTCGTCACGCTCGGTGAGCGCGCCGGTCGGGCAGACGCTGATGCACTGACCGCAGTTGACGCAGGACGTGGTGGCCAGCGGCAGGTCGAATGCGCTCGCGATGTGGGTCTTGAAGCCGCGCTCGTTCGCGCCGATGACGTTGCAGTGCTGGTTGTACTTGCAGACAGCCACGCAGCGACGGCAAAGGATGCACTTCGAGTTGTCGCGGATGAGGTGGATCGCGGAATCGTCGATGTCGGGCTCGGTCGGTGCGCCGTCGAACTTATGCGCGTCGCAGCCGTATTCCTGAGACAGCGCCTGCAGCTCGCAGTTGCCGCTGCGTACGCAGCTCAGGCAGTCCATACGGTGATTCGACAGCATCAGCTCGAGGGTCATCTTGCGGGATGCGCGAAGCGCGGGCGTGTTCGTCTGCACTTCCATGCCTTCGGCGACCTGCATGAGGCACGCAACGGGATTGGAGCGCGCGCCCTTGACTTCGACAACGCACATACGGCAGGCGCCGATCGCGTTGATCTGCTTCATGTAGCAAAGGGTCGGAATCCGGATACCGGCAAGCTCCGCCGCTTCCAGAATCGTGGAACCCGCGGGGACTTCGATCTCCATTCCGTTGATTTTCATTTTAACTGTATCCATGGTCGCCCTCCTTATTTCTTGATGATGGCCGAGAACTTACA
>JAEEGF012108080.1_pt1 | contig 23589 bp, 19 predicted proteins | sample 9134171 | NCBI WGS metagenome assembly JAEEGF01 (sample SAMN16246542, study PRJNA631951) | gut metagenome | biome: gut microbiome; feature: rumen; material: AP-attached | host: Bos | place: Iran: Karaj | collected 2018-10
ATAGTCGTCGGCCCAAGTTTTGCCATTTTCAAGATAGCAGGCATAAACACCGAACGCGCTTAATCCATGATTGAAATAATTGTTTGTGATAGGGGCTTTCGTGGCCTTACCGGCAACGGCGCTGAAGTTGATCTGACGGGCTTCCTGGGAAGGAGTCTCAACATTGTTCTTGGTGCAGGCGGCGAGTGCTACGACTGCGGCAACTGCAAGGATGAAATACTTTTTCATAATTGTGTGGTTTTTATTTGTTTAACTTATTATTCGTTGTTGGATTGGTTTAGAAAATGTTGATGGTTGTGGCGTTCACGTCAACCCAGTCTGTAACAGAGGGGTTGATGAGGATTTCGTTGAGCTTGAAGTTGATTGTGTAGTTGTACTTCTTGCCGGCTTCCCATTCGTTGTCAACAACGGAAAGGAACGGGTCGGCGATGGTGACAGTACCGGTGATCTTGGCGCTGCCGGTCTGCTCCATGGAGTAACCGATGGTGATGGTGGCGGCGACGGTGTCTTCGGCATTGTATTTAGCGTGGCCGGGATCTAAGATGGAAGCGTTGAAGTTTGCGGGCTGAGGGATATTTACCTTAGCAGCACCATAAACCTGGTAAGTGTCATTGATATCCTCAAGGACAGTGTTGTAGTAAACCCAATTCTGGGTCTGGGTGGTGTTTGCAGACCAAGAGATGATGTCATTGGCATAAAGCACAGTACCGGAAAGGTCGATGTTGTTGAAGGTCACGCTCTCCACGTCGAAAGCAACGTCGTCGGTGTAATCCTGATCGGTCTTGACCTTGACCTCGATCTGGGAAAGAGCGTGCTTAAAAACCATCGCGACTTTGCCGTCACCGGCGAGGACAGACTCTCTGGTGCCGTCATTGGTTGCGAACATCAGGTCAATGGTTTCGTTGGTGCCAGGAGTGATGGTGTAATTGGTGATTGTTGCCTTAGGAACATCATTCGTAGCATCCCAGCCAGTAGTAGCAGCAGCAATTTCATAAGGATGAATTGCAAGGAAACTGAGTTTGCCAGTGAATGGCCAGTAGTAGTAGTGGGCATCGTTACGCCAGGCGTCTGGACGACCATCGGGACCATCGCAGAATTCAATCTTGAGGTTGCTCATGAAGTTGGAAGCAGCGTCATCTGCAAATTCAGAGAAATCTGCAGCCTGGCTCTGCCAGCCCCAGAGACGGAAGGAATTCTCGGTAGAGTAGGCTGTACCGGAGATAATCTCATCATTGGCCTTGGTGGCCTTGCGTGTCACGGCGGCGAAACCGATTTCATCGCCTTCGGTTTTGGCGGTGTTGACGGGGTCAACATTGGACTTGGTGCAGGAAGCAAGCACTACCAGTGCTGCGGCTGCGAGAATCAATTGATTGGTTTTCATAATGTTTTGATTGTTTATAAAATGGTTTAACATAAAATTTCTAAATAGCGATTGGAATGTTTTCTTCGTCCCAGTCTTCTACGCCCGGCTGGAAACCTCCGTTGCCGGAAGGATTATCTGGAGGCTGAGGAACTACAACTTCCTCTACAATGTTGATGGTCTGTTCCTCGTAGGCGTCTTCGGTGAAGAATTCGTCGGTGATATCACGGTGCCACTCGACGGTTTCACCGCCTACGGTTTTGATGATGATGTTGAGCCACAGGCGGCTTTCTACGCCGGGGTTCTTGCCAAAGGTGTTGAACTTACCTATCACGATGTCGTTATCGTCGGCATCGGTTCCGGCGCTCATGTCGAACATCAATGTTACGTCGGTGTTGGTCTTACCTTCTTCCTTGGGGTAACCAATGAAGTTAGAGGCGATTTGGCCGGTGAGCAGGGCCCGGGCAGATGCCATGTATTGCTCATTATTGATGCGCACGGAAATCTTCCATGTTTCGATGATGGTTTCGGCATCGGCCTCGATGGTCTGTTCCTCGGTGGTGTTGAACACCTCAATGTCCTGGTGGCTCACGAACAGGTGGTCCGGCTCATAGATGACGGGGTTCTCCTGAACGGTCTTGAGAGCCTGCTCCCAAGCATCATCCTCGGTGTCACTCTTGGTGTTGGCGCTCTTTCCGTAACGGAGGGCGTTGAGCATGCTGTTCTTGAGGGCGCTGGAAACCTCGTTGGTATAGGCTTCAATGGAGTAGTAGTTGTGGTCCGTGCGGATAAGGGTAGCCTCCGTGTCGAAGTTATAGGCAATGAACTTATATTTACCCGGAGCCAGGCTGATACGGCCGCCGCCGGCAGGGAGATAACTCTCTGTGACAAGTTCGTAATTATCCGGATCAAAGAACATTACGCGCATCATTTCAGGTTCCGGCAGAGCTTCCATCTTGCCATTCACGCGCACGTTGAGGTTCAGTTTGAGACGCAGGTTGAGGGTGGCGTTACCATACTCCAACTCTCTGCGCTGGCAACCCACCAGGATTGTCAGAGCAGCTGCAAGGAGTATGAGAACACGCCTTTTCATTACCTAACAGTATTGTTTTTCTTGTTATAATAGAACAAGTACCGGAGGCTCACCTTAACATCCGTGATACCCAGGTACTGGAAGGTTCCTTTGTACTGGTACATGAGGTGCTGGTTGTTGCTGCGGCCCTCATAGTAGCGGTAATGGGTGAACATGGGACCCACACCCAGGCCGAAGTCCAGACTCCAGTGCTTTCCAAGGGTGAGGCCATAACCAATACCAACGGATGCCAGGATTTCCTCACCCTGATATCCGTTGCCGTTGTGCTGGAAGTCGTAATAGCCCATTCCCACACCCGCGTATGCGTACCAGCCGTCCAGTACCTGCCGGTTGGGCTTAGCGGAGAAGGGACGCTTGAAGGAGCCGCCGGGATACCACTTGGCTCCCACACCCCAATGCATGAGTTCTGCGCATTCCCCGTTACTGTTCCACGCACGCCAAGGAGTAGTTACCAGATAGTCTCCATACGCGCTCCAGTGCTGTCCAATGGGAATTTCGAATCCCCCGTTAACAGGAATGGCGTGGAACCCTGTTGCGATGGATCCCGCAGCGGTGTAAAGGGTATTGGTGGTGAGGGCAAAGAGAGGAACGCTCACTTTCTGAGGAACTTCTTCCACAATCTGAGGCTCTTCCTCTACGATTTCCTCTACGACCTCGATAACGGGTTCTTCAACAACTTCGATAACGGGCTCTTCAACAACCTCTTCGATGGGTTCTTCCACTATTTCTTCGAAACCGGCGAAGCGGGCGAAACGCAGATAAGGGAAGCACTCACTCACTACGATGCTGTAGCAAGCGAGAGACTTCAGGAGGGCTTCCTTTCTGGCGGGAGTTTCGCGGGAGTCGATGATGCTGAAAACATCGGCCCTGTCTTCATCGGTGAGGGAATTGCAGGCGGCAACGGCGCAGCGGAGACCGGCCCAGTTTTCTCCGAGGGGACGGAGAACGATGCGGTCTTTCAAATCCGGGAACTGGGCGATGAGCTCATCTGCCAGATTCTGGGCGCGGCGCTGAGACAGGGCCATATTGGCTTTCTCGCTACCTTCGGGGGAAGCTGCGCCCTCAATGACGATTTGCCTGTCCCGGTTTTCCGGCTGAGAGAGGATACTACGTATTTCATTGAGGCTTTGAGCATTATCCATGTATTGGGGACGGATGAAAACCTCACTGAGGGAGTAGTAAACCACGTGACCCGAGAAATCGCAATCTGCAACAGCTGCAGCAGGCTGCGAATTTTCGATTCTCAGCTCGATTTCCGCATAACGGAGGGCGCGGAAATAGTTGGAATAGAGTTTCTTATATTCGGGAAGAGCGGAAAGTTCCTGCTCCTTGACGTCCGGGGCCTGCGTGCCGTCGATGATATTGAGAACGTTCTCGCGGGTGCTCTCACTCAGGCGGGCGTCGGAGGCCACAGCCTCACGCAGGCGCTCCCAAGCCTCGGCACCGGACTTAACCACGATGTTCTGGGCAAGGGAAGGATAATTCTTCTGGAGGAAACGCTTGAGGGAATTGGCGCGACGGGCTGCCAAAGCGCAGTTGTAATCCCAGTTACCTTCCGGAGAAGCGTAAGAAGTGATGACAATGCTGCCGGAAACGGTGGCATCCTGGGCGATCATGTCCAGAAGGGAAAGCTGAGCGGCGTTGTTGGAGTAGTTCACCTTCACGGAATCCGAGTCGAAGGGGAACATAATTCTCACACGCGTGCCATTATCGCCCGCGCGTAAAGAAAAAACGCTCACGAGCAGCAAGGCAAGGCACAGGGCAAACTTATGCCCTGCAGCCATGACCGCTTTCATGAAGTTATGAGCGTAGTTCCCCATTAATCAACAACTTAGCTAAAAACTTATCTTTGGATTTTACTTCACATACGCGCGCTGTACGCGCTAAGAACCGGTGCAAATATAGCTCATTTTTTTGATTCTGCAAAAATTTTTTCACTTTTATATATTTCTTTCGCGTTTAGGATAACATCAAGAATTTAAAAAAACCAGCTTTCAGGACGTTAAAATGGGGGGGGGGATACAATAATCGAAAGAAAATGTTTCGTATTGTTTCGCAATGTTTCGATTTTGTTCCACACTGTTCCACGTCTGCCTAATTTATGTTTATATAATGATTTATAGATTTTTTTAATGATTATTTATCTTATAAAAATTGCGATTTTAAGGCAGTTTTACGGGAGTACGCTATACCTATATTATTCGCGCGCGCGAGGCCACAAATAGAGATTATAATTTTATAAAAAATATATTAGGATTTCTTCAATTATTACATCTAGTGAAAAACCTAAGTAAAATGGCATTATACGCGTTCGTAAGGCCGTTTTTTACACTTGTTTTAAGAATTGGAAAAATTTGTATTCGTTTTTGAACTATAAAAAATTATCGCTATATTTGCACCGTATATTGACTATTTGCTAAATGGGCACATATTCTCGCATATTCCTGACCTTCTTGACACTGATGGCGGTCATTTCCTCCTGCAACAAGCTGGATGCAGATATTTCTATGCCCACACCCAAGAATCAGAAGGTTGATTTTAATATAGATGTAACGCGTGAAGGTGAGCCCATCGCCCCGGAACGTACCGCCAGGAAGGCAAAAACAAAGAGCGTGGAACAAAATGATAATGTTCCACTGTCCACTATGTCCACGGATATTCCCTTTGGCCTTATTGCCATAGACTTTAATAAACACTCGCTTGTCCTGGACAATATAACGGTCTACTCTAACAGCGAGGACTCGTACAGCACTTTCTTCGATTCTTATTTCTGGGACAAGTTACAGGCCGACAATATTACGTTCAGCGCCTATTACCCGTACGTGCATGACGTAACTTATGAGGACAACCTCCAATCTTATCAGATTCCCTACACCGTAGAGGAGACCGATGCCGGCCCTCTCGTTTCCAAAACCGTGGAGATGGCCGTGGCCCAGCTCAATATGATTCCGCTGGAATTCCAGCATATCACCAATGACATCGGCTTCTGTGTCTGTGACGTAACCCCCATGGAGGAACTGCAGGGTCTCATCCATCTGCGCAAGATGGTGGCCTATAAGGTGGCATCGGCCGGCGTGTTTGTCAATGACATCACCCTCAGCCAGGGAATCTGGCACCGCCAGGGGTACTACCGGAATGTGGTGGTCTTTGAGGGAGACGAGAAAGTGGGAGTGGGGATAGAGAATGAGAAATTCGTGGGATACAATACCCTGGAGGATCATCTGGCCCAGTCTCACCGCTTCTATTCCATTCCCGACGAAATTGTGATGGGAAAGCAGTTTGTAGAGGTAATATTCGACGTGGAGGGCTTTACGCACAATGATTTCTATTTCCCGCCACTGGAGAACCAGAAACTCCGCTACATGATATACGGTCTCCTTCCGGACAATGTATTTGTCTACGGCCGCCAGTATACCTTCCACATCGGCCTGGATCTTAGCAGCATTTATACAGAGATTACTTTCTCACCCTCGGTAGGCGGGTGGGAAACCAAGATTTACGAAAACAACGACAAATTTTAGATGAGTACCTTACTGTTTCTCCCCGCAGCAGCCTGTCTCTTCTGGATTGTCCTCAATTTCTTCATCTCCAGGAGGACAAGCACTTTTGGAACGCTCACTATCCTTTCGGTGATGCTGATGATGTATTTCACCGCCGACGCTATTTACAGCACGCCGGGAAGAAATACAGACGTGGTGGTGTACACCCACCTGATGTCCATTTTATCCGGCCCCAGCATTCTGCCACTGCTGTGGATATACTTTAGCCGGCTAAGCCAGCGCAGGCATTTACGCCCCATCCATTACGTCTGGCTGCTGCTGCCCATCGCCCTTTTCTTTGCCACCCTTTCGCTTACTACATATATGGGGACGCAGTCGGTATCGGCTTTCCTGGGGCGCCTTTACACGGAAGGAACCGACATAGCAACGGAATACAAGGGAAAGATGGAGTGGGATTATTTCCTGTGGGCATCGCTGGGATACCGAATTGCCATGGGCGTAGAATTGCTGGTATTTACGGGTATTGCCCTGGCGTTCCTTAAAAAGAATAAAATCCGCTTTTCCAACATCTGGCGCTATTTCCGTAAGGGAGAAAGCGTGCGCGTGGAAGAGCTGCAACTGTTCACCATGATTCTTGCCGGCATCTATATCCTGTCAAAGATGTTATTCTATAAAGACATCTTTGATGCCCGCCCTTGGGTGGCCATTGCGCAGGCTTTTCTGGTGACCATATGGTACTTCCTTTTCATGTTAACGGGCCTGTACGGAGAGAAAAAGATGATTACACTGATTCAGGCCAAGCACGTCATGTTATTCAACTACAATCCGGCCATCAAGGGTCCCATCATCGAAATCATGATGGAAGAACTCCTGGAAGAGGCCGAACAGGACGCCCTGCTGCGTTTCCGGGAAAAGATAGGGGAAATCCTCCATTCGGAAACCCTCACGCGCGCAGAAATATCGGCTGTTAAAGAAAAGATGTACTCTTCCGCCGCCGGTTCCTGGGACGACAGTCTTCCTACGCGTTTCCGTAACCTGATGGTGAATGAACAACTGTTCCTGCAGCCCTCCCTTAGCCTGGACGACATCGCAGAGCGCCTGCATACCAACAAGACCTATGTCTCCAAACTGGTGAACAATACGTATAACCTCACCTTCCCGGAACTTCTGAACGCGCTCAGGATAGATTACGCACAGAAGTATCTGATAGACCACCCGGACGCCAACCAGTCTACGATTGCCAAGGCCTGCGGTTTCCGCAGCGCGTCGTCATTCAACAATATTTTCAAGAAGATTACCGGTCTTACACCCAAGCTGTGGCTGATGACAAGGTAAGGCAAAGTAAAATACGGTTTTTTCGCATAACAAAACCCCGAAAGTATTTTTGTCTAACTTTCGGGGTTCATGTCATTCGGTCACCTTTTTTTCGGCAAAAATCCTTATATTTGTAGGTTAGAATATAACCTACACAAACATATGTACAGAACACACACTTGCGGGGAACTCCGCATTGAGAACAAGGGACAGCGCGTGACGCTGGCCGGATGGGTGCAGAAAGCCCGTAAACTCGGAGGTATGACCTTCATTGACCTGCGGGACCGTTACGGCATCACCCAGCTGGTTGTGGAGGCCGACGCCCCTGCTTCCCTGGTGGAAACCGCCACCTCCCTGGGCCGTGAATTCGTGATTCAGGCCACCGGAGAGGTTGTGGAACGTCAGGCGAAGAACGCCAAGATGCCCACCGGAGACATTGAAATCAAACTGGAAACCATCAACATCCTTAACAAGAGCGTAACCCCGCCCTTCACCATCGAGGAGGAGAGCGACGGCGGTGAGGACCTGCGCGCCAAGTACCGTTATCTGGACCTGCGCCGTGGCCCGCTGCAGCGCGCTCTTGCCCTGCGTCATAAGGTGGCCCACGAGTGCCGCAACTACTTGGACAGCCTTGGCTTCATGGAGATTGAAACCCCTTATTTGATTAAGAGCACCCCGGAAGGCGCCCGCGACTTCGTGGTTCCCTCCCGTATGAACCCCGGCCAGTTCTATGCCCTGCCGCAGAGCCCCCAGACCTTCAAGCAACTGCTGATGGTGGCCGGCTATGACCGCTATTTCCAGATTGTACGCTGCTTCCGCGACGAAGACCTGCGCGCGGACCGTCAGCCGGAATTCACCCAGATAGACTGCGAAATGTCCTTCGTGCAGCAGGAAGACGTGCTGAACACTTTCGAGGGCATGATGCGCCAGCTGTTCAAGAACGTGCTGGGCGTGGATATCCCCAACCCGCTCCCCCGTATGACCTGGTACGACGCCATGGACAACTACGGCTCCGACAAACCGGACGTGCGTTTCGGCATGACCATCCACGAGCTTACGGACGTGGCCAAGGGCAAGGGCTTCAGCGTGCTGGACGATGCCGCCTATATCGGCGCCATCTGCGTCCCCGGCGCGGCCGAATATACCCGCAAGCAGATTGACGAGCTCACCGAATGGGTCAAACGCCCGCAGGTGGGTGCCAAGGGCCTCATCTACATCCGCGTGAACGCCGACGGCAGCTACAAGAGCTCCATCGACAAGTTCTATTCGGCAGAAGATCTTGCGCGCATCGCTGCTGCGGCCGAAGCCAAGGCCGGAGACCTGATTTTGGTCATGAGCGGCCCCGCCAAGCGCAAGGTCCAGACCATGCTGGGCGTCCTGCGCCTGGAAATGGGCGGCCGCCTGGGCTACCGCAACCCCAAGGAGTTCGCTCCCCTGTGGATTGTGGACTTCCCGCTCCTGGAATGGGACGACGAAACCCAGCGTTTCTACGCCATGCACCACCCCTTCACCGCTCCCAAACCGGAGCACGAGGAGTGGTTCTACAGCAATAAGAAGGAAGACCTGGAACGCGTATGCGCCAACGCCTATGACTTTGTCCTCAACGGCAACGAACTGGGCGGCGGTTCCATCCGTATCCACAACGCCGACATGCAGAAACGCATGTTCGAAGTGCTTGGAATCGGCCCCGAAGAGGCCGAATACAAGTTCGGATTCATCATCAACGCCTTCAAGTTCGGCGCCCCGCCGCACGGTGGTCTGGCCTTCGGCTTCGACCGCGTGTGCGCCCTGATGGGCGGCCAGGACACCATCCGCGACTACATTGCCTTCCCCAAGAACAACCAGGGCCGCGATGTGATGATTGACTCCCCTTCCCAGATTGACCAGGAGCAGCTGGACGAACTCCAGATTGCCCTGAACGTAAAGGAAATGTGATCAGCATTCCCTCATACGACCTCCGTGCGCGGAACACTTTCAGAATGAAGGTGTCCTGCGCACTTTATATAGAGATTGAGGCCGAAGAGGAACTGCTCTCCCTGGACTGGACCGCCCTCCCCCAGCCCGTACTGGTCATGGGCGGCGGCTCCAACCTCCTTTTCACCGGCGATTTTCCTGGAACCGTATTGCATATGAGCCTAGGGCTGGACCAGGTCCAGGGGAGTTTTGGACCAGGTCCGATTTTAGGTACTGGACCAAGTCCAGCAGGTATGGCTTCTAAGGGCCTAGAAGGCACAAGTGGTGGACCAGGTCCAGAGGTTAAAATTGGACCAAGTCCAAATGTGGGGTGGACCAGGTCCAAATATGAGGTGGACCAGGTCCAGTTCCCAAAAGGGTGCCTGGTCACCGTGCCTGCCAATACGGTTTTCGACGAATTTTGCGCATGGGCGGCGGCGGAAGGCCTTTGGGGACCGGAGAACCTGTCGCTGATTCCGGGAGAATGTGGGGCATCGGCGGTGCAGAATATCGGCGCGTATGGCGTGGAGGCCAAGGATATCCTGGCCGATATCAGGGCCTACGACCGCGTGGAGGGCCGTTTCGTGCACATTGACCCGGCCACTTGCGGTTACGGATACCGCACGTCCAAGTTCAAGACCGAGTGGCAGGGCCGGTACATCATCACGGCCGTCACTTACCGTCTTTCCAAGGAGCCGAAGCCTATTCTGGACTATGGCGGCGTGCGCAAGGCGTTGCCGGAAGGACCACTGTCACCCCAGGTGATCCGGGACACCATCATCGGCATCCGGAACCAGAAGCTGCCGGACCCGGCGGTGACGGGATCGGCAGGCAGTTTTTTCTGCAATCCGGTGGTGTCGGAGGAGGTTTTTCGCCAAATCGAGGGCAATCCGCCGCATTATGAGGTGGACGGAGGCATCAAGGTGCCGGCTGCCTGGCTCATCGAGCAGTGCGGCCTCAAGGGCGCCGTCAACGGCGGCGCGCAGGTGTACCCCCGGCAGCCGCTGGTGATTGTGAATGCAACCGGGGAGGCGGCCCCGCAGGATATCATCGGCCTGGAAAAACAGGTCATCGAAGCTGTGCAGGCAAAATTCGGTATAACCCTTCATCCCGAAGTACAACATGTCTAAATTCATCATCGAGGGAGGGCACAAACTCTCCGGAAGCATTACCCCGCAGGGTGCCAAGAACGAGGCCCTGGAAGTGATCAGCGCCGTGCTGCTCACCAGTGAGCCCGTGACCATCTCCAACATCCCGGAAATCCTGGATGTGAAGAACCTCATTGAACTGCTGCAGAAGATGGGGGTGAAGGTGACGCGCCTGTCCAAGGGTACCTACACCTTCCAGGCCGACGAACTGGACACGTCCTACATCGAGACGGAAGAATTCGTGGCCAAATGCGCCGAGCTTCGGGGTTCGGTGATGGTGGTGGGTCCGCTGCTCACCCGTTTCGGCAGCGCGTGGTTCGCCAAGCCGGGCGGTGACAAGATTGGCCGCCGCCGCGTGGACACCCACCTGGACGGCATGATGAAGCTGGGCGCCCAAATGGACTACGACGCTTCCCGACGGGCGTTCCACCTGACATCGGCCGGACGTCTTACGGGCCGATACATGCTGCTGGACGAGGCCTCCGTCACGGGTACGGCCAATATCCTGATGGCTGCGGTGCTGGCCAAAGGCACTACCACCATCTACAACGCCGCCTGCGAACCGTACATCCAGCAACTGTGCAAGATGCTGGGACGCATGGGCGCTTTCATCGACGGCGTAGGATCCAACCTGTTAAGGGTGCACGGGGTAGAGAAACTGGGCGGCACCACGCACAGGATCCTGCCGGACATGATTGAGGTGGGCTCTTTCATTGGAATGGCCGCCATCTGCCGCAGTTCCATCACCATCAAGGACGTTTCCTACTATGACCTGGGTATCATCCCGGACGCTTTCCGCCGCCTGGGCATCAAGTTGGAGCAGCGCGGAGACGACATTTTTGTCCCCGAACAAGACAGCTATGAGATAGAATCCTTTCTGGACGGTTCCATCATGACCATCGCCGACGCGCCCTGGCCCGGCCTCACGCCGGACCTGCTGTCCGTGATGCTGGTGGTGGCCACCCAGTGCAAGGGCAGCGTGCTTATCCACCAGAAGATGTTCGAGAGCCGTCTGTTCTTTGTGGACCGTCTCATCGACATGGGCGCACAGATCATCCTCTGCGACCCGCACCGGGCCGTGGTAATCGGCCATGACCACCGGATTACGCTCAAGGCCGCCCGGCTGGTTTCGCCGGATATCCGCGCCGGTATCGCCATGCTCATCGCCGCCATGAGCGCACGCGGCACCTCAACCATTGACAACATCCAGCAGATAGACCGCGGTTACGAAGACATCGAAGGCCGCCTCAACGCGCTGGGAGCCCATATAACGCGTGCCTGATATGGATTACGGGAAGTTCTTTTCGGCCGATGTGCCTTCGTTCCTGCGCTCTCCCGTGAGAGAGATTTTCCGGAAGGTGGACCTTTCGGCCATTTGCTCGTTTGCCGGCGGCTACCCTGCGGCCGATACGTTCCCCGTGGCCGAAATTCCCTCCCTGGCAGCCTCCGTGCTGGCCAAATACGGCACCAAAGCCCTGCAGTACGGCGCCACGCAAGGCGTACCGGAACTGCGGGAAGCCATAGCCCAGCGCTATGGCGTGCCGGTATCGCAGGTGCAAATCACCACTTCCTCCCAGCAGGGCATCGACGTCTGCTCCCGGGTGTTTCTGAACCCCGGAGACGTGGTCCTGGCCCACAATCCCGTCTATCTGGGCGCCTTGCAAAGCTTTAGGGCGTATAGGGCACAAGTGATAGAGTACGCCTCACAGGCTAAGTTTATCTATGTTATTCCGGACTTCAATAACCCGTCGGGAGAGACGATGAGTCTGGAGGAGCGGCAGGAGATTGTACGGCTGGCGCGGGAACTGGACTGCCTCATTGTGGAGGACAGCCCGTACCGGGAGCTGCGGTATTCCGGAGAACCGGTGGTTTCCATCCGGGAACTGGCGCCGGAGCGGACGTTGCAGCTGGGTAGCTTCTCCAAGATTTTCGCACCGGGGTTCCGGCTGGGGTGGATTATCGGCCCGGAGGAACTGCTGGAGCAGATTTACGTGTGCAAACAGTGCCTGGACCTGTGCCCGCCGGTGTTTGACCAATACCTGGCCACGGAGTTCCTGGTTTCCGGTGCGCTGGACCGTAACTTACAGAAAACCATAGCGTTATACAGGCATCGGCGGGACCTGATGGTGTCCCTGCTGGAGAAATATATGCCGGCCGGCGTGCATTGGACCTATCCGGAAGGAGGCCTTTTCCTCTGGCTCACCCTGCCGGAAAGTGTTGACACCGTGGCGCTGTACGACAAAGCCCTTGCCGCCGGAGTGGCCTATGTGGCGGGCTCGTTCTTCTACACCGACGGCAGCCACCGCAACACCATGCGCCTGAACTACTCCTTCATTGACGAAGCTAAGATGGAGCCCGGCATCAAGCTGCTCGCATCGCTCCTAGCGCAACACGCTGATTAACAAGTAGTTAAGTATTTTTCTTTAGGCTGTTCGGCCTAAAGAAAATTCACAAACAGATTGAATGTCAAACAGTTACACCATAACCCTATTTAAGTTCAGCGGAGCCGGAAACGACTTTGTGGTCCTGGACGGACGCCAGGGCGGGGCCGATGCCTTCCGCCAGGCCGCGCGCATCACCGAGCTGTGCAAAGAATACCGCACCGACGGCCTGATGATCCTGGGACTGGCCCCCGGCTACGACTTTGCCATGGAATTCTACAACCCCGACGGCTCCGGCGGCATGATGTGCGGCAATGGTGGCCGATGCATCGTTGCCTTTGCCGATTACCTGGGCCTGCAACCCGCCTCCCCCGACGGCCTCTGGCACTTCCTGGCCCCCGATGGCCCGCATCAGGCGCAGATACTGGCCGATGAGGCCGGTGCTTCCGGCCATCCAAAATGGACTGTCAAGCTGAAAATGATTGACGTAGAAGGGGTTAAGCCCATGATGGGCGGGTACTTCCTGAATACGGGAACGCGGCACTATGTGAAGTTTGTGCCGGATATCGAGGGGATTGACATGGAGAAGGATGGCCCGGAAATACGTTGGGACGACGCTTTTCAGCCGGAGGGAACCAATGCCAATTTTGTGCAGGTGGCGGCGGACGGGTTGCATGTGCGTACGTTCGAGAAGGGCGTGGAGGCCGAAACTCTGGCCTGCGGGACGGGGCTCACGGCGTCGGCCATCGTGGCATACCATACCGGACAGGCCCAAAGCCCGGTGCGGCTGCAGTGCCGCAGGGGCGACTGGCTGCAAGTGGCATTTAACGAAAAGGACGGCCGTTTCACCGAGGTTTATCTCACCGGACCGGCCGAACTGGTGCGAATGATTCCGTAAAATTATTCGTACATTTGTGGATGATTATGAATGACAAGTATTTAAAAGGATTAGGAACGGCGCTTTTGACCCCGTTCAAAAACGAAGAAGTGGACTATGAGGCCTTCGCCGCCACGGTTGACTGGCAGGTAGAGGCCGGCACGGATTTCCTGGTTCCGCTGGGAACCACCGGGGAAACGCCTACGCTAAGCGAGTCCGAGAAACTGCAGGTGCTGGAAGTCACGCTGAAGCATGCCCAGGGCAGGCCGGTAATGGCCGGCGTGGGCACCAATTCCGTCCAGGGAACCCTGGCCAACCTGCGCCTGCTGCAGGACGCCGACGCCTTCCTGGTAGTAGTCCCCTACTACAACAAACCGCCGCAGCGGGGTATTTACGAGTATTTCAAGGCCGTGGCCGCCGCCACGCCCAAGCCTGTCTATATTTATAATGTTCCCGGCCGCACCGGTTCCAACATCGAGGCCCAGACTACGCTGGCCCTGGCCCGGGACATCCCCAACATCGCGGGCATCAAGGAGGCGTCGGGAAATATCGGCCAGATTATGGAGATCCTGAAGGGCCGTCCAGAAGGTTTCAGCGTGCTTTCCGGCAACGACGACGACACCTATGAGCTCATGAAAGCAGGGGCGAACGGCGTAATTTCAGTGGCGTCCAACGTTTTTCCGTCGGCCATGGCCGATTTTGTGCACGCCCTCCAGGCCGGCAAGTTCGAAGAGGCCGCCCAGATGGATGAGAGACTGCATCCCATCTTCAAGGCCCTCTTCGTAGAGCCCAACCCCATCCCCGCCAAGGCCGCCATGGCCCAGCTGGGACTCATGGAGAACTCCCTGCGCCTGCCGCTGGTGAAGGCCTCCCCGGAAACGGAACAACTTTTCAAAAAATTACTGGACCAGCCATGGGCATAACCATCGAAGAATTCAACCAGGTCATTGAGGCCCTGGAAAAAGGCCAGCTGCGCGTTGCCCAGAAGGTAGACGGCGTATGGCAAGTTAACACCCACGTGAAGGAGGTCATCCTGGCCGGTTTCAAGCTGGGTGCCGTGAAGGAAATGTCCCAGGGGCAGTTCTCCTTCTTCGACAAAGACACTTTCCCTGTGCGGAAGTTTTCGGCCGATGACGGCGTACGCATCGTCCCCGGCGGCACCAGCATCCGGCGCGGCGCTTACCTGGCCCCCGGCAGCATCGTGATGCCGCCCGCCTATGTCAACGTGGGCGCATATGTAGACGAGGGGACCATGGTGGACAGCCACGTGACCATCGGCTCCTGTGCCCAGGTGGGAAAGCGCATCCACATATCGGCCTCCACGCAGATTGGCGGCGTGCTGGAACCGGCGGGCGCCCTGCCCACCATCATCGAGGACGGCGCCTTCGTGGGCGGCAACTGCGGCATCTATGAGGGAACCATCGTGGAAGAAGGTGCGGTGATTGCCTCCGGCGTCATCATCACTTCCTCCACCGCCATCTTCGACGCCACCACCGGTGAATTCATCCGCCGCAACGCCGACGGCCGCGTGGTGGTACCCCGCAACGCCGTGGTGGTAAGCGGCTCCAAGCCCATCGTGCGGAACGGAAAACCCCTGGAAAGCGGGGTTCACCTGTACTGCCCGGTCATTGTGAAGTACCGCGACGAAAAAACCGCCGGCAGCGTACATCTTGAAGATTTATTAAGATAAAACGTATTTATTATGATAGTTGCAGTTGTGGGAGCCACGGGACTGGTGGGCTCCAAAATGTTGGAAGTGTTGGAAGAAAGGGTTTTTCCGGTGACGGAGCTGTTGCCGGTGGCCTCTTCCCGGTCCTGGGGCAAGAAAGTGTACTTCCAGGGCAAGGAATGGACGGTGATTTCGGCCGATGAGGCCATCGCGCGCAAGCCTGCCCTGGCGCTGTTCAGCGCCGGCGGCGCCGCTTCCGGGGAGCTCGCTCCCAAGTTTGCGGCCGTGGGCTGCTACGTGGTGGACAACTCCTCTTTCTGGCGCATGGACCCGTCCGTGCCGCTGGTGGTGCCGGAAATCAACGCGGATGTCCTCACACCGGCAGACCACATCATCGCCAACCCCAATTGCTCCACCATCCAGATGGTGCTGCCCCTGGCACCCCTGCACAAGGCCTATGGCATCAAGCGCATTGTGGTGAGCACCTACCAGAGCGTCACCGGCGCCGGTCAGCGCGGCATCGAGCAGCTGGAAGCCGAACGAGCCGGCGGCAGCGGAAGCAAATTCCCCTACCCCATTGACCTGAACGTGCTGCCCCACATTGACAGCTTCCTGCCGGACGGTTATACCAAAGAAGAAATGAAGATGGTGAACGAAACCCGCAAGATTCTGCGGGATCCGTCCATTGCCGTAAGCGCCACCACCGTGCGCGTACCCGTGAAAGGCGGCCATTCGGAGAGCGTGAACATCGAGTTCCGCAAACCCTATGACCTGGCCAAAGTACGCAGTCTCATAGCCGATATGCCGGGCGTGGTACTCCAGGACAACCCCGCCGAAAACCTGTACCCGATGCCCCTGTACGCCTGGGGCAAGGACGAAGTCTTCGTGGGCCGCATCCGCCGGGACCCCTCCGTGGAAAACGGCCTCAACATCTGGTGTGTTTCCGACAACCTCCGCAAAGGCGCCGCCACCAACGCCGTCCAAATTGCGCAGGTACTTCTGGCTAAAGGCTGGTTAGGATGAATTGGAACTTGTTTAAGGACATGTTAGCCATTGATTCCACTTCCGGAAAGGAGCGGAAAATGGCGCAGTGGCTTCTGGAACATCTGGAAGCCCCGTCCAAACAGTCCTTCGAAGTAGGAGACGGCACCCTGAACCTACTACTCTCCTGGGGCACGCCGCAGGTAGTCTTCTGCACCCATATGGACACCGTTCCGCCGTACATTGAGCCCTCCTTCCCGGAGACACTCCCTCCGGCGGAACTCCGTTCGCTTCGCTCACTCCGGCCAAATGTCCAACAATCGACGGGCCCCTCCCCCTACCCATGTCCGGGGGTGGACATGTCCTCCGGAGGGAGTATCTCCGGAAGGGGGTCCTGCGATGCCAAGGGGCAGATTTTTGCCATGTACACGGCGTGTAAGGAGTTGGAGGCTAGTGGTTGCTCAGACTTCAGCTTGTTGCTTTTGGCCGGTGAGGAGACGGGATCGTGGGGGGCCAAGGCGTTTTCCAAGACAGGGTTTGAAGCGCCGTTTCTTATTGTAGGTGAACCCACGGAGAACAAGATGGTAAGCGCCTCCAAGGGCACGTTGTCTTACGATTTGAAGTTTACCGGCAAGGCGTTCCATTCCGGGTATCCGCAGTATGGCGTTAGTGCCGTGGAGCTGTTCAATGATTTCTACAATAAACTAAAGGCCGTTGACTGGGGTGTGGATCCGGAATTGGGAGAGACCACCTGGAACATCGGCCTGGTGCACAGCGACAATCCGCAGAACATCCTGGCGCCGGAACTCACCTGCCGGCTGTACTTCCGCACTACATTCCTCTCCCATCAAGCGGTGCAAGAGTGGATGGCTCCCTTCTTGAAAGAGGGGGGTACCCAAGTCGCTCTGCAGAGCGACCGGCCGGAGGCCGCGGGGGATAATAGGGGGCAGAGCCCCCTCGGAAAAATTTGTGCGTCAGCTCGTGGGACAGGCGACATGCCAGCGCACTATGTTACGCTTCCCGGCTTTGAATCGGCCCCGGTAGCGTTCGGCAGCGACGCTCCGCACCTGACGGGCTTCGGCCACAAGATCATCTGCGGCCCCGGCAGCATCCGCTATGCCCATCGGCCCGACGAACACATCCTGGTGCAGGACCTGGAAAACGCGGTGGATATCTATAAGCGGCTGTACGCCACGCTGCTAACTAATTGATACACAGACATGTTTAGAATTTTCTTTAGGCTAAACGGACTAAAGAAAATCTGCAACAATATTGATAATCAAGCACTTAGAACAAGACGATGATCAAGGTAATTATCAGTGGCTACGGAAGAATGGGCCACATGGTGGAAAAAGAGCTCCAAAAGCGGGGCATCGAGTTGGTAGAGGCCAGTGAGAACATTACGGGCACGGACCCGGCGGTGGCCAGGGAGTGCGTGTGCATCGATTTCACCACGCCGGAGGCTTTCCGGGCCAATTACCCGTTCATCGCGCAGCATTTCAGGGCGGCGGTGGTGGGCACCACGGGCTGGCACGACATCGAGGCCGATGTGCGCAAGGCCTTCGAAGCCGCGGGTACTCCCCTCATCTTCGCTTCCAACTTCTCGCTGGGGGTGAACGCGCTGTTCGCGGCGGCGGCCAAGGCATCGGCCCTGCTGAAGGGCGCGGGATATACGCCCAAGATTGAAGAGATCCACCACATCCATAAGCTGGACGCACCGTCCGGAACGGCCATCACGCTGGGCAAACTGGTGGAAAAGGAACTGGGCGAGAAGCCGGAAATCTCCTCCATCCGCGAGGGCGAGGTGCCCGGCATCCACACCCTTACCCTGGAGTCGGACTGCGACGTCCTCACCCTGCGCCATGAGGCCTTCTCCCGCGAAGGTCTGGCCAAAGGCGCCGTGGTGGCCGCCCTCATGACAGAGGGCCTGGAAGGCGTTCACGAATTTAGCGAATTGTTGTAATGTACAGAGTCCTCAAATACTTGCTTCCTTTGCTGCTGGTGTTTTCGGCATGCAAAAAGGAGAGCCTTTCCCTGAATAATCTGGAGGGAGACTGGTACTATGATTATTACAAGGCTGAGTATAAGTTAGACGGAGAAGACTGGCCACAGCAGAACCGGGAGCTGCATACCGCAGATTTTTACAATACGGGTATCCGTATCCAGAAAAGCGAGGAAGGTTATTCCTACACAGAGATTCAAGACTCGGAAGCGTACATTACAGATTATTATTCCCTTCTTATTGACGGAAATCGTTTTCTTTTCGAGTACTCGCTTCGGGACGGGTTGAAAGAATGGCAGGTTGTCAGCCTCTCTGCCGGGAAGATGGAACTGAAAGCCGATGTTTACAACAACAAATTCAAGTACCCTGCAAGCACCGGGAATTATTGGGACCATTATTTAGAGGCGCACGCTACCCTTATTCTGCTAAAACGGGCCGAATAAAACCGGCAGTGTAACGCTGTTCGGGGAGTATCTGCATCATTGCTCCGATGGAAACATTGAATCTATAAGCATACTCCTGACCGGAATCTGCGTCGTCGGAATAAAAATACACGGAAGAAGACCAACAATTACCATCCAAGACTGCCGCTCCGCCGGAAAGGGTAACAACGTGGTTGGGGAAAAACAACGTGTTCTTATTGATTTTGCTTGTCAACGCTACACCCCGGGTGCTTTTGTATTGAGTTGCGGAAAGGTCGCAATTGTCAAACAGTTCCCGGAATTCTTCATTTGTGGGCATACGCCAATTTCCTCCCAGAATGACATGCGCCGCATCGTCTTCCGGCTCCAGGACTGTTTTACCATCGGCCTTTGTGTATTTGGTGATAGTATCTTTGCTGCCTTCACACCATTTATAATACTCCCAGGCAAAACTGGTTTTGGGCTCAACTTCTCCCCACGCAAAGCTGTCCCCCACTTCTTCCAGCGCCGATGCCCCCAGGTTGGTAGAAGCCCATTTCACGCTCAGCCCCATATCAATAATGCCCGTAGGGAGGTCCGGGGTTACGAAACCAAAGTCCGGCGAATCGTAATTGACGCCATCCTGGATGACGCGTACCCAGAAATAATAAGCCATTTCCGGTTTCAGATAGGGATAGAAAACAGTCATTTCCCCGTCCTTGATTTCACTGGTTGATAGTTTTGAGGGAGTAACGGCCTGTGAGTGCAGATTGGGACTGGGGGACAGGTAAACAATCATCAGCGGCATGGTAAATGCCTCGGGCTGGCTTACCCGGGCCACAATCTTCACCGTGCAAGGCGTGATATCTTCGGCCGCCACGGTGTAGATAATGTTGGTTCCCTTCTTGCACGAAGTGAGGGCCAGCGCACAGAGCGCAAACAGGAGGAGAAAACGTTTCATAACTTAGCGCAGGATGTCGTTGAGGATACTGCTGGCGGCTTCGCGGGCGCCTTCGCCGGGGCCTTGAATCACCAGGGGATAGGGGTGGAAGGCACTGCGCACGATGATGGCGTTCTCCGTGCCGCGCAGGTAGTAGGCGGGATGCACCGGCGGTACGTTCTTGAGGCCGATGCCCGCTTTGTAACATTCGGGTGTCTTTTCCAGATAGGCCACAAACCGCTGGCGGAAGCCTTGTTCGGCGGCCATACGCGCCTGCTGGGCCCATTCGGGTTCATAAGCTTCCAATCCCTCGTAGAACTGCTCCAGGGTGCCTTTCAGCAGGCTTTCCGGGACCACAGGCTCTATGACCACCTGGTCTTCTTCCAGGTGCACGCCCGCCTCGCGGGCCAGGATGAGCAGTTTGCGCAGAGCGTCCCGGCCGCCCAGGTCCACACGGGGATCGGGTTCGGTGAGGCCGATGGCGTTAGCCTTTCTAACCCGCGTTGCCAGGGACTCTCCGCCGGGCTGGTATTCGCTCAGGATCTGGTTCAGGGTGCAGGACACCACTGCTTCGATGGACAGAACCTCGTCGCAGCTGTTGGCGCCCCGCGAGATGGATTCCAGGATGGGCAGGGCAGCGCCCACGGTGGTTTCGTAGCGCAGGATGGCGCCGTTTTCCCGGGCGGCCGACAACATGGCGGCATACTCGGCATAGGGCACCGCGAACGAACGTCTGTTGGAAGAGACAATACCCACCCCGGCCTGCAGCAAGTCTGTGTAGCGCTTGTAAAGCGTCTTGCTGTTGGTGGCATCAATGAAAAGGGAACTCTTGGGCGCAAGCTGCAGCACAGCGTCAATGTAATCTCCCGCCGTGCCGATTTCCGGCGTGCCGCCCAGGTCGATACCGTATTTCCGGCTGTTGGCCCGGCCCACAATCCGAAGATGCTTGCCGGTGCGTTCTTTCACCGTTCCGGCGCTTTGCTGCACCATCTGGACAAGGGCTTTTGCCACCGCACCGTCTCCGGCAATGAACAGATTCAGCTCCTGTACGGGCAATTCCTGGAAAAACGCGCGGTGAATAGCCCTCAGAGCCTGCTCCAATACACTTTCCCGCACAAATGTAACAATACTGTTACCTGCTTTTTCAACTTTTATGGCCTGTATTCCGGCCTCTTCCAAGGCCTTTTTTTCCCGTTCGATGCCGGTCTCATCACCAGGTGCTTTTTCAGTCCCTACCAGTCGGATGACATTCCCCTCCGAAGCAACTCCTATCCACTCAGACGCATCTAATTCATTGTCTACGACCGTATATTTGCTGTTTGTAACAAGAGTGTTACGTATTTCGATGGCAATTTTTGCGGCCATCGCCGGGGCCACGGTGGGGGCATATAGTACCTTTGCGCCGTGTGATGCCATTTCCAGCGCGGCCGCATAGGACATGCGGGGGATGGTACGGGCCGCCGGCACTTGTTTGGGGTTGGCGGTCATGATGCCGGGAACGTCGGTCCAGATCTGGAGACTGTCGGCCTGGATGGCGGCGGCATAGAGGGCGGCGCTGTAGTCGGAGCCGCCGCGGCCCAGGGTGGAAACCTTGCCGGAAGCATCCTGGCAGATAAAGCCGGGGGCTACGAAGATATCGGCCTCGGTGGTCTGTAGAGCCTTGCTAATGCGCTGGAAGGTCTCCAGCTCGTTGTCTTTTACCACCAGGTCCCGGGAGTCCAGCCATGCGGTACGGTATCCTTCCGTCTCCAACTTGGCGGCCAGGATGGTGGTGGAGAAGATTTCGCCGAAGGTCACCCTTTCATCGGCCGGGACCTGGCGCATCTTTGTGAAAAGGCCGTCCACCTTCCGCTGCAGGGATTCCCGGTCGGCCCCGGTGAAAAGGCGCGTCACTATATCGGCGTGCCGCTGCTCCATTTCCTGCAACTGCTCCTCCAGCCCGCTCAGAAGGGCGTCTGTGCAGCCGGCGATGGCGCTGCTCACCAGGATCACGCGTCCTTTCTTCGCCTCGGCCTCCACAATATCCAGCACGCGCGACATATTGGTGGCGGAAGCAACGGAAGATCCGCCGAATTTGAGGACTCTGTACATATAATTCTATTATGCCCCACAAAGTTAACAAAACTTGGTCACTTTCCGCCCCCTACCTGCAACCTGTAACGCGTTTTTGGTCCTTTTCCGCGTTATAGGTTACACAACAATGCAACCTGTAACGCACTTTTGGCCGATTTTCGCGTTACAGGTTGCAGGTCAAAGGCCGCGCAGGGTCGTTTGTCCGGAAAAAATGACTATCTTTGTAAACTATGTTGCGTGCACTGCTCATATTCGGCTTCATCAGCTTTGGCTGGGCCGACGTCCTGGACATCCTGATGGTGGCCACGCTCATCTTTTTCCTCATCAGGGGTATCCGGAAGGACTCCACCGTGCTGAACATCGTGCTGGTGCTGGTGGTCCTGCTCATCCTGCAGGGGGTGGTGACCGCGCTGAACATGCGCATGATGACGGTGCTGCTGAACACCGTGCTGGACGTGGGCGTCCTGGCCCTCATCATCCTGTTCCAGCCGGAAATCCGCCATATGCTCAACCGTTTTGCCGTGGAAACGGGCCTTACACGCCGCACCGGACAGCTGTTCAACCGGCTGCTGGGCATCAAGGAGGAAAAGATGGGCTCCAAGAGCGTGGAGGAACTGGTAGAGGCCGTGCGCGCAATGTCGGCCGAGAAAACCGGCGCCCTCATCGTGCTGCAGCACAAGAGCTCCATGGAAGACTACATGAACACCGGAGACTGCTTTGAGGCAGACATCAACCGGCGTCTGATCACCAACATATTCTTCAAGAATTCCCCGCTGCACGACGGCGCCATGATCATTGTAGGCGACCACATCGCCGCGGCCCGCTGCCAGCTTCCCATGACCAACCGCACGGACATCCCCGCCCATTACGGGATGCGGCACCGCGCGGCTATCGGCGTAACGGAAGACACCGACGCCGACGTCCTGGTGGTCTCCGAGGAAACCGGCAACGTGAGTTTCGTGCGCGGAGGAGAGATTCAAACCGTTAACGACGTAAAAGAGCTGCGGCAGCTGCTAAGCTCGCTCATGACACAGGAGGAAGAGAAGTAGATGGACGGCAGGCTGGAAGCGAAACTGGGCTTTGACAAGGTGCGTGCGGCCATTCAGGGCCGATGCTCCACGGACTACGCGGCAGGCCGCGTGGCCGGGGAGGAATTCTGCACCGACGCCGCGGAAATCCACCGCCGGCACCTGCTGGCCGACGAAATGCGCCTCATTCTGATGTTCGAGGAGAGCTTCCCTACCGCCGGCTACATCGACGCCATCCCCTTCCTGGAGCCCATCGGCAAGAATGCATCCATCGACCTGCTGTCGCTGGGCAAGCTGCGCACCCTGCTGGACACCCTGCGCAAGGCCTTGCACTTCTTCCATACGGTGAAGGAGGGCATCTACCCCAACCTGCAGCACCTGGCGGCCGGCGTGAACGCCCCCGCAGACGTCATCCACCGCATAGACGCCATCCTGGACCGTCACGGGGAAATCAAGGATACGGCGTCGGACCAGCTTTACCAGATCCGCCGCAGCATCAAAGAGAAGGAAATCAACGTCTCCAAGCGGATGAACGCCATTCTGCGGCAGGCGCAGCAGGAAGGCCTGGCCGAGGCCGATGCCAGCGTGGCCATCCGGGACGGCAAGATGCTCATCCCCATCACATCGGCCAAGAAGCGGCAGTTCCAGGGCTTCATGTACGACGAAAGCGCCACGGGAAAGACCTCCTTCATGGAACCCGCCGAGATTGTGGCCCTGCAGAACGAGATTGCCCAGCTGCACTTTGACGAAACCCGGGAAATTGCCCGCATCCTGTACGAGTTTGCCGAATTCCTGCGTCCCTTTGTGCCGGAACTCATTGCCGGCGCCACGTTTGTGGGAGAGCTGGACTTCAATATGGCCAAGGCCCA
>JAEEGF010805635.1_pt1 | contig 23582 bp, 19 predicted proteins | sample 9134171 | NCBI WGS metagenome assembly JAEEGF01 (sample SAMN16246542, study PRJNA631951) | gut metagenome | biome: gut microbiome; feature: rumen; material: AP-attached | host: Bos | place: Iran: Karaj | collected 2018-10
ATTTTTCGTCCATCCACGAAAGAACGAAATCGTGAATTGTTTCTTCCTTATCTTTCTCATAATGGGCTTTATTTAGAAACTCTTTTATTACTTCTGCATACATATTTGTCTTGTCTATGTTTTTCATACCCAAGAATAATATGCCTTTCAGAAATGATTTCAGTTTTTTCTCTTTCAGTTCTTTTATATTTATTTGTTTCAGTTGATAGACAACAGAGGCTGGATCTTTATTACCCCAATCATTAATAACAGTTTCTGTGTCTTTTTCTTTGAGCATTTTATTTAATTCCTTAATTGACAATTTGAAGGGAGAAACATTCAACGCGAAATATTTGTCAAGGTTTTCAACTAAGCATATGCTTCCTCGTCTGGGCTTGATTTGTGAGTTGAACATTTGATGAAGAATGTCTAGAGTTTCTTCTTTTCCAAATTTTTCACCGTTATTTTGGGCTTTCTTAATTTCGCTTCGAATAGAAAGTCTATTATTGCAAGATAACAAAGACAAAGGGGAATTTTTAAGTATGTCATAAGTTTGTTTGTCATAAACTTGCAGAAGATCAAGCCAAAACAAATCATGTGCGGAGATTTCCCAAACTCCATTTCTATCTAAATAGCTAACATTCGTCATATAAAGCCGTGAGAATCTTTTTGCTTGACGATAGTTGCAAAGGACTCGTAGGATGAGATCGCGTTCCTCATAATCAAATGAACTTATGAGTTTTTTTAAATTATATTTGGTGTCATCTTGAATGTTTATGTCGTTCAATAAAGTTTCCCAAATAAGGTGCTTTTCAACTTTTGGCAAGGGTATTTCTACTTGGAAAATTTTTTCCAAGTATGCAGAAGCATTTTTAATATTTTTTTCTTCTAATACACAAGTCACATATTCTTTGTCATATGCAACTAAATAAATCATATTACTTAAATCTGCCGTGTTTCGTATTAACCTAAGAACTTCAAAAATTTCTTCTCTTTCAAGGCGGTCGATGTCGTCAATTAAGACAACAATAGGGTATGGCAAGGCTTTTAGCTTTTCGGAAAGGTTTTGTTTTTTCTCATAAAGACTTTCTGTTTTGGTTGGGAATATCATGTTAAGGTTGATGCCTGAATGTGGAGTAAGTTTAATGCTCACGTTCTTCGCATAATCTTTAATGGATTTAGATAATGTGCTGTATTTTGGTGATAATTGTTTTATTAATGATGCAAAAAAATCTTGTGTTAGCTGTTCTGGGGTACGGCACATCCAAGGATTAAAGGTTATTACTTCCGCCTTATCCTTTAAGTTGCTTTCTAAGCAATTTAAAAATTTCGTTTTACCAACGCCCCATTCTCCAGTAATTCCTATAGCATACGATTCTTTACTTGTATCTGTGGCAATCAACTTGTTTGTAATTGTTGTGGCATACTCTTTCAAATCATCAGAGATATCTCCGTTGTATATTTCATCGGTTGAAAAGCCTTTTATATCTTTTGTTTCGTCTGTTCTTTTGTTATTTATAAATTTTATAAATTCGATTATTATAGTTAATGCAGATAGTATTATAAAAAAATGTAGATATTTAAAACCGAATATGATGTTAGCATATACAATGTTGTCGTTCTTGTAACAAAGCACAATAAGTGCCATTATTGCTAATAGAGGTCTAAATGGACGAAAGTTTCTGTCTGTCCACGTTTTATTATAGAATTTATAAGCAAAATACCCAATAAAAATACATATGGGGATATTCACAAGCCAAAGATTATTTAATAGATTATAAATTTGTTTAATCCACGTAGCATTTTCGTCTGTATTTAACCACGTATAAAATTCTTGAGCTAATCCTATCCATATCGGTATCAATAGTATTAGGAATGTTGTTGATTTCCATTCTCGAAGAAAACTTTTGGGTATTTCTTTAAGTATTTTCATTTGATATGATTTTTTATATATGTGAATGCGTCTGAGAAAAAACTTCTAAATGCAAATTTAGAAAAAATAAAGAAGATAAGCGCTTTTTTGTAAAAAACTCCCTCGGAATTATTCTTCCGAAGGAGTTTGAAAATATAAACTGTTCTTGTTTTATTCTTCGCCTTTGTTCTTAAAGAAAGAGAAGTTTACGCTGCCGTAGTGGCGATGCTCAACAAAGTTTGGATGCTCCGAAAAATCGTAGTCCTTGCCGTGTTCCAGTACGAACAGACCGTCGTCTTTTAGCAGATTATGTTCGAATACCAAATTGGGAATCGTGGCAAGTTCTTTAAGCGCGTAGGGTGGGTCGGCAAACACAAAGTCGAACTTCTCGCCGCATCGCGTAATGTACTTGAACACGTCGCCCCTCAGCGGAAGCCATTGTTCTGCCTTCAGTTCCTTTGCAATCTTGTTTATGAAGGTGTAGTGCAGCGGCTCTTTTTCGACCGAAATAACGCGCTTGCAACCGCGTGAGACGAGCTCCAGACTTATGCTTCCCGTTCCCGTAAAGAGGTCGAGTGCCTCGCAGTCGTCTTCGAAGTCGATATATGCGCGCACAACGTTAAACAGATTCTCCTTTGCAAAATCGGTTGTTGGGCGTGCCTTGAACGAGCGCGGAACATCGAAATGACGTCCTTTTAGCGTTCCTGTTATTACTCTCATAAATAAAAAATCGTTATTGTTGTGGTGTGCAGAGCAGCAGAGTCTTTGCGTCGTATGCAACATCCTCTTTCTCCGCTATCTTCTGATTTTCGAACTCCATTGCCGGGTCAATCAGATAAACCTTTCTCACATATTTTCTCAGCTCGGTCAAGAGCCGTTTGCGGTCGCGCAGGTTGCCAACCAAGTGCATCTCGTCGTTCTCCTGGCTCAGTCCGAGTTGTTTCCAGATGTAGAGATAATAGTAGATGCTGTCGTCGGTCTCGCGGTTTGGAAAAGTGTTGGTAAACTGAAGTTTTCCGCGGTCGAACACAAAGATGTCGCTGCATCTTTCGTGCTGGTAGACGAACATCTTCAGGGTGCTGCCAACGTAGCTTTTCTCGAAGAAATGCTCGGCAATCGATGTCATCTGATGGTAGAAACGGCAGTTTGGATGATGCTCTCTTATAAGCTGCTCCGTATTCTTGTCTACCGAGAACAGTATTACCGCCTTGTTTTTTGGCAGTACGTTGTGCATCACCATTGTTCCTGTCTCTTCGGGATAGTTGTAGCAGAATATCTCTTCAGCCTTATCCTCGTCGAATTCTTCTACTGGAATGATGGTGTATCTCGAATCGCAGAGGATAATGTTAACCCTCTGGTAGTCGCGTTTCAGCACATCTTCGCTCTGGAAGGCGTTCTTCAGGTTTGCCGTAATCGAGATGGTCGATTTTGTGGCATACTGAATGTGAGTGAACGAATCCTCTTGCGAAGGTGTGTGTAGAAAAAAAGAAAATCCATCCGCTGAAAGGCGGATGGATAGACTATATGCTGTAATGTTATTACTCCCAGTTACCTGCATTGTTATTTGGAGATTCTACGTCACCAACCTTAAGGCCTGCAAACTTGCCTCCCTTCTCAGCCTTGTTCTTCAATGCGTTAAGCTCTGAATCGTTAAGACCGCTCAAGTATGTGTCATAATCGATGTCGCACTGGAACAAGTAAAGAGTAGTCTCAGTCTTTGAGTTGTACTGCTGACCAGTCTTCAAGTTGAACTTCTTGCCGTTTCCGTAAGGAACCTCAGCCAAATTGTCGATGTCTTTAATCTTAAGGTTCTCAGCAACTGAAACGATCATTGTATCACGCTTGATGAGACCCAACTTAACAGCCTTCTCCTCTGTCATTCCTGCCTCAAGCTGCTCGTCTGAAAGAACGCCTTCCTTCTTGATTTCCTTAGTCTTAGCGTTCTTTACGAAATCGATTAGTGAGTCGAAATCCGCTGTATAGTGACGGTTGTGAGCCTCGGCCCATGCAACTTCTGCACTACGGATATCAATAAGTTTCTTGATAATCGCTTTCTCTCTCAGATCCTTTGTCTCGCTGAATTCGATAGGAGCCTTGATGCTCTGGTAGCTGACGTATGCTAATCCTGCAACGCAGAGAACCAGAATGACATTAAAAACAGTTTTCATAATGTTATGTTAATTTTATTGTTTATATTCGTACCGCAAAAATAAGATAAATTTATTAAAACACCGATTTTTCGGCTGACTTTTTAATTGTATATGGACAATAATATCCAAATAGCGCTTCAAATTAAAGAAAAATTTTTATACCAGCCAACTTTTCAGCAGGAAAATGTAATAAAAAAGTTGGCCGAATTCCTGCGCAGCGGCGATGACGAGAGTGCGTTCATTCTTAACGGATATGCCGGAACAGGTAAGACAACGCTTATCTCGGCACTCGTAAAGGCTCTCGAGGCGATGGGCGTAAAGGTGATGCTCCTTGCCCCTACGGGAAGGGCTGCAAAGGTGTTTGCCCTCCATGCCGAACGCCCGGCTTTCACAATTCACCGCAAGATTTACCGCCAGCAGGTGCTCGATGCCGACGGCGGCAGATTCTCGCTTAACGACAATCTGCACAAGAATACGCTGTTCATCATTGATGAGGCTTCGATGATATCGCGGGCGCAGTCTGCCACGTCGCAGTTCGGCTCGGGCGCGCTTTTAGACGATATGATAAAGTATATCTACAACGGCCAGTCGTGCCGCATGCTTCTGGTGGGCGATACAGCCCAGCTTCCGCCGGTGGGCGAGAGCGAATCGCCTGCGCTCGACGCTCATGTCGTCGGCTCGTACGGATTGCAGGTGTACAGCGTGGAACTGAGCGATGTGGTGCGCCAGAAGAACGGCGGCGGAATTTTGTGGAACGCAACGCGCCTAAGGCAGATTGTTGCCGACGGCGGCGGAATGTCGCTTCCGAAGATAAAGTTCGAGGGCTTTGCCGACATCGTAAACGTGCGCGGCGACCAGCTTATAGAGAGTCTGGCAGAGAACTATCACAAGTACGGACTCGACGACACCATCGTGATAACGCGTTCAAACAAGCGTGCCAACATCTATAATCAAGGAATAAGAAAGACGGTTCTCGACTACGAGGACGAACTCGCATCGGGCGATATGCTGATGATAGCCAAGAATAACTATTTCTGGACTCAGAAAGACAACTTCATAGCCAACGGCGAGATTGCCATCCTGAGAAGATACCGAAGGGTGAGGGATTTGTACGGCTTCCGCTTTGCCGATGTCGAGATTGAGCTACCCGACCGCAACAACGAGGAACTGAGTGCCACCGTGCTTCTCGACACGCTTTGCAGCGAATCGCCATCGCTCACGCCCGACGAGCAGGAAAAACTCTTCAACGCCGTGCTCGAGGATTACAACGACATTCCGCTGAAGAGCGACAAGCTGAAGGAGATGCGCAAGAGCGAATATTTCAACGCCCTACAGATAAAATATGCCTATGCCGTAACGTGCCACAAGGCGCAGGGCGGACAATGGAGCTGCGTGTATGTTGACCAAGGCTACATGACCGACGATATGCTTGCTCCCGATTATTTCAGATGGCTGTACACGGCTTTCACGCGCGCCACCGACAAGCTGTATCTCGTAAACTGGCCGAAGGAACAGACGCTCTGACAACTTTCCATTCGTTCGGGAAGCCTTCGGGATTCGTTCGGGACGGGCGTATGCAAAGAAACTCCACCTCAAAAGAATTCTTTTTTTGAGATGGAGTTTTTTCGGGCCGTATCTGCCGGGGCAAGAACAAATGCAAAGGTTGAGCCGTCAAAGACGTGTCTGGCTTTGTAGAGAAAAAAGAGAGAGAGAAACAAGTCAAGCGTTTCAGCCGTTTCAGTTTCAGTTATAATTCAGAGGGTATGTTATATCTCAAAATCTCCTTGTATAATATGTATAACTTATTAGTAATAAGTAAGTTGTATGTAAGAAAAGAAAAAAATGACACCCTTCGGAATTTAACTGAAACTGAAACGCTTAGTTAGATATAATTTTGCCTAAAAAGCAAAATATCAATAAGATACGAGATTGGTGACGTAACTGTACCTGCCATGCAAAACCTTGGGAAAGGGCAGAATTTATCTAATTTTAGCCCTCATAGGCATAAAAAACGCCTGAAAAGCCTTTGTTCCGATGCTTTCTACACACTTGGCGCACGAATATGCTTTGCGGATTTGCAGCACTCTAATCGCTTTTTGAGGGTGTTTTGTTGCCAAAGGCTAAAATTGTGGGCTATTCGGGCAGTATAAATGCTCTGGTTTTGGGTGCTCGGATTCGGAAATACGGGTGGACTGGATTTTTATTTTTTCTCCGTCAGATAGCCGGGATTGTCTATTCCTCCGTCGATTTTGGCACGGCTTGCATCTGTTGCATCAGAATCGTATTTTGTCCCTTTGCCGCCTACAAGTTGGGTTGAATACTCAAACATTTTCATGGATTCTGTAACTTTGCTTGTGTCCCAGCCATCTCCGACATAAATCGTTTTAAGGTTTGGGCAATCTTTGAACATAAAGGCTGTGGCCGTTACTTTTGAGGTGTTGAAGTTGCTTAAGTCAAGGCTTGCCAAACTGTAGCATTCTCCGAACATAATGATCATGTTCGTTACGTTTGAAGTGTTGAATCTGCTAATATCAAGGTTTGTTAAAATCCTGCAACGGTAAAACATTCCGTTCATCTTCGTAACGTTTGAAGTGTTGAAGTTGGTTAAATCAAGGCTTTTCAAACTGCGGCAGTTCCAGAACATACCTCCCATGACCGTTACGTTTAAAGTATTGAATTTGCTGACATCAAGGTTTGTAAGATTTGTGCAATAAAAGAACATTCCCTTCATGTCTGTTACGCTTGCGGTATTGAAACTGCTTAAATCGAGGTGTGTAAGACTTCTGCAATTATCGAACATCCAGCTCATATCCGTTACCTTTGAAGTGTTTAGGTTTTCTAAGCCTTCGATTTTTGTAAGATTTTCAAACCCGGCAAACCAATAGGCACAAGAACAAGGGCGAGCATCTTTAAACGAATTGTCAAATACAACAGTTTTGAAATTTGGATTTTCTGCCAATTCTATTCTCTCTTCTTTTACAACTTTCACCCAATCTGGTCTTTCTGCTCCAATGTTTAACTCAAACTTTGTTCCTTTGCGAGAGGCTTTCAGGTTATCGTAGTAGAAAGTAAGCGTTGTGCTGTCTTTCGACATTACGGCATAGGCTTCCTGCGCAAGAGTGTGGACAGAAGCAGATGGCAATAAGATAAAATTTAGGAGTAAAATGAAATTCTTCATGTAATAATTTTGATTTTCTGCAAAAATAAGAAATATGCAGCAGTCTGTACAAAATTACACTTGCAAAAAATAAGCCGTGGCAGACTATTATGTTTGCCACGGCCTTTTTATCTGTATTTTTATTGTTACTTAACCATTTCAGACAGCTTGGTTACAGCATCCTGCAAGCCATCGGCGTTCTTGCCGCCGGCAGTTGCAAAGTGAGGCTGACCGCCACCGCCGCCCTGAATCAACTTGGCTGCTTCGCGAACCATCTGACCAGCGTTCAGACCGTTCTCCTTTACAAGATTGTCGCTGATAGCAACTGTAAGCATTGGCTTGCCGTCAGAAAGGCTACCTACGGCAAATACAGAATTCTCAACCTCGGCACGAATCTGGAAGGCAAGATCCTTCACAGCATCGGCTGGCAATGGAAGAACTGCGCTGATAACCTTGATGCCGTTCTTGTCTACAGCCTTGCTGATGAGTTCCTGCTTTGCTGAAGCGGCTTTCTCCTTTACGAATGTCTCTACCTGCTTCTTCAAGCCTGCATTCTCGTCGATATACTTCTTGATGGCAACGGTAAGGTCTGGTGCGTTGTTGAACAAAGCACGCAAATCTTTCATTGTGTCTTCAATCTTGTAGAGCAAATCCTCGACCTTGCTTCCGGTGATAGCCTCGATACGGCGCACGCCTGCTGCAACCGAACTTTCGCTTACAATCTTGAACATTCCGATGCGGCCTGTAGCCGATGCGTGAACACCACCGCAGAACTCAACAGAATCGCCGAACTTTACAACGCGGACCTTGTCGCCGTACTTTTCGCCGAAGAGGGCGATTGCGCCGAGCTTTTTAGCCTCCTCGATAGGAGTGTCGCGGAACTCTTCGAGTTTGATGTTCTCTCTGATTGCCTCGTTAACTTTGCGCTCAACTTCGCGAAGTTCTTCGTCTGTAACCTTCTGGAAGTGAGAGAAGTCGAAGCGCAGAGCCTCTGGCGAAACGTATGAACCCTTCTGCTCAACGTGTGTGCCGAGAACCTCGCGCAAAGCCTTGTCGAGAAGGTGAGTAGCTGTGTGGTTTGCCTCGCTTGCATGACGACGGTCAACATCTACACATGCCATGAAAGGTGCGTTAGGGTTAGCCGGCATCTTCTTAACGATATGTATTGGAAGGTTGTTCTCCTTCTTTGTGTCGATAACCTCGATTGTCTCGTCTGCGCTGCAAAGAACACCGCTGTCGCCAACCTGACCACCCATCTCGGCGTAGAAAGGAGTCTTGTCGAGAACAATCTGGAAGAATGTCTGCTTCTTCTGAGTTACCTGACGGTAGCGCAGAATGTTACATTCGTATTCAGTATAGTCGTATCCAACGAATTCTGTTTCGCCTTCTTTCAGAGTAACCCAGTCGCCAGTCTCTACAGATGCTGCGTTGCGGGCGCGCTCCTTCTGCTTCTGCATCTCGGCGTTGAAAGAGTTCTCGTCAACGGTCATTCCGTTCTCGCGGCAGATAAGTTCTGTAAGGTCGAGAGGGAAGCCGAATGTATCGAACAAAGTAAATGCCTGAACACCGTCAATCTCGGTCTTGCCAGCCTTCTTTGTATCGCTGATAACGCCGTCGAGCAGCTTGATACCAGTCTCAAGTGTGCGAAGGAATGATTCTTCCTCCTCCTGCATTACGCGAGAGATAATCTCCTTCTGTGCAGGAAGTTCTGGATAAGCGTCGCCCATCTCTGCGATGAGGGTAGGCAGAAGCTTGTACATGAATGCCTTCTTCTGTCCGAGGAATGTGTAGCCGTAGCGAACGGCACGGCGAAGGATTCGGCGGATAACGTAGCCAGCCTTTGCATTGCTTGGAAGCTGACCGTCGGCAATAGAGAATGCGATGGCGCGAAGGTGGTCGGCAACAACTCGCATTGCGATGTCCTTCTTCTCGTCCTTGCCGTACTCAACGCCTGCCATCTCGGCAATAACCTTGATGATTGGCTGGAATACGTCGGTATCGTAGTTTGATGTCTTGCCCTGAAGTGTGCGTACCAGACGCTCGAATCCCATACCTGTATCGATAACCTTTGCAGGAAGTGGCTCGAGTGAGTGGTCTGCCTTGCGGTTGTACTGCATGAACACGAGGTTCCAAATCTCGATAACCTGCGGATGGTCTTTGTTTACCATCTGTGCTCCCGGAACCTTAGCCTTCTCCTCCTCAGAACGTGAGTCGATGTGGATTTCTGAACATGGACCGCAAGGACCTGTGTCGCCCATCTCCCAGAAGTTATCGTGCTTGTTTCCGTTTATGATGTGGTCTTTCGGAAGGAATTTCTCCCAGATGGCAGCGGCTTCGTTGTCGCGCTCCAAGCCTTCCTCGGCAGAGCCTTCAAAAACAGTTGCGTACAAATCCTTTGGTTCGAGTTTCAGTACGTCTACCAAGTACTCCCAAGCCCATTCGATGGCTTCTTTCTTGAAGTAGTCGCCGAAGCTCCAGTTGCCCAACATCTCGAACATTGTGTGGTGGTAGGTATCGTGTCCTACCTCCTCAAGGTCGTTGTGCTTTCCGCTAACGCGCAGACACTTCTGTGAGTCGGCGCATCGCTTGCTCTTTGCAGGGTGGTTGCCAAGGATGATGTCCTTGAACTGGTTCATACCTGCGTTGGTAAACATAAGGGTTGGGTCATCTTTTATGACCATAGGTGCAGAAGGCACAATCAGGTGCCCCTTACTCTCAAAGAATTTCTTGTATGACTCTCTGATTTCTTTTGCAGTCAACATATTTTATAGTTATGAAGTTAATATTCTTGAATAATCTTTGCAAAGATAACTTGTTTATATTATTTTTGCCTTAAATTTGTTTAAAATATTGTTTTCTCCTGTGTAAAAAACAAAAAAATGTCGCTAAATTCCAATAAAGATCATAAACTCTTTTACTCGATAAAGGAAGTTGCTGAGATGTTTGGTGTTACAGACACTCTTCTGCGCTATTGGGAAAAGGAATTTCCGAATATCGCGCCTAAGAAGGGCAGTCGTAACGTGAGACAGTACACTCGGGAAAACGTTGAACAGATTAAACTCGTATATCATCTTGTAAAGGAGAAGGGCATGACGCTCGAAGGCGCAAAGAAAGCCCTGAAGGGAAACAAGGAGGGCGTTGCAAAGAACTCCGAACTTCTTGAACGCCTTAAAAGCATAAAAGCCGAGTTGCTTGTAATAAAAAAACAACTCGGCAATCTTACCTAAACTCTTGCAATTTCTTTTATACTTTCTATCTGCTTAAGGCGGTCTATAACATCGTTTATCTCCTTGGTGTTATGGACGCTTATCTCTACCTTGCAGTCAAAAATTCCGTCGTTGGTCTCAACGTGCAGCATGTTTATGTTCACCTGCATGGTTGTGAGCACGCTTGTTACCGAATTCAGAAGTCCCACAACGTCGATTCCCTGCATCTGTATGGTTGCAGAGAACAGCGAGTTGTTGTTCATCTGCCACATCGCAGCCAGAATGCGGTTTCCGTAGCTTGTCTTTAGCTTGTATGCCACGCTGCATTGGCGTTTGTGGATGTAAACCTTGTTCTTGTCGTTGTAGTAACCAAGCACGTCGTCGCCCGGAATAGGGTGGCAACATTCGGCAATGATGTATCTTGAGCCCACCGTAGCCTCGTTGAGGATTAGCGGTTTGCCTTTCTCTATGGTTACGGCTATGTTTTCGTTCTTAGGTTCTTTGCCTTGCTGAGCCTTCTTGCCGTTGCCTTCTTTCTTCTTTCCGCCGAAGAATGGGATATAGCGCGTCCACTTGCGGTCTTTTTCAGATGGCAGACCGTGAAGTGCGTTCACATCCTCGCTTCCGAGTGTGATGGTTTTCTGTCCAAGTTGATAGTAAAGTTCGTCTACGGTTTCGAGTTTGTGAAGGTCGAGCAGGTTGAGCATGTTTATCTCGGCAATGTTCAGGTCGTTGTCCTGAACAAACTGCTTGAAGATTTCCTCACCGTTCTTCTGCGCCTCGTGACGCTCCTTGCGAAGTATTGCCTCAATCTTAGCCTTTGCCTTGGCGGTAGATACGAACGTAATCCACGAAGGCTGAATGTGCTGCGATTTTGATGTGAGAATCTCTACTTGGTCGCCGCTCTGGAGTTTGTGGCTTATTGGCACGAGTTTGTGGTTGACCTTTGCGCCGATGCAATGGCTTCCGAGGAAGGTGTGAATGCTGAATGCAAAGTCGAGCGCGGTACAGTCTGCCGGCATCGTCTTTATCTCGCCTTTCGGGGTGAAGACGAAGATTTCTGAAGCATATAGGTTCAGTTTTATGGTGTCGAGGAAGTCGATGGCGTCGGGCTGCGGATTGTCGAGAATCTCCTTGATGGTGTGCAGCCATTTCTCCAGTTCACCTTCAGATGTTGTGCCTTCCTTGTACTTCCAGTGTGCGGCAAAACCCTGCTCGGCAATTTCGTCCATCTTCTTGCTTCTAATCTGGCACTCAATCCATGCGCCCTGATGACTCATAAGAGTAACGTGCAGAGCCTGATATCCGTTTGCCTTCGGACGGCTAATCCAGTCGCGCAGGCGGTCTGGATGAGGCTTGTATATCTTGGTTATGGCAACATAGATGTCGAAACACTCGTTTAGTTCCTGTTCCTCTTTCAGAGGCTCGAAGATGATGCGCACGGCAAGGATGTCGTAAATCTCCTCGAACGATACATGCTTGTTCTGCATCTTGTTCCAGATGGAGTATGGCGACTTTATTCTTGCCTTGATGGTGTATTTTATGCCCCATTTGTCGAGTGCGGCGCGTATAGGTGCGGTAAACTCCTCGAAGACAGAGTCGCGCTTTGCCTGTGTAGACGCAAGCTTTTCTTCAATCTTCTTGTATTCTTCGGGATATTCAAAGCGGAAGCTCAAGTCCTCGAGTTCCGTCTTTATGGCGTTAAGTCCAAGACGGTTGGCAAGCGGAGCGTAGATGTACATCGTCTCGCCTGCAATCTTGTACTGCTTTTCGGGTTTCTGCGAACCGAGTGTGCGCATGTTGTGCAGACGGTCGGCAATCTTTATCAGGATAACGCGTATGTCGTCGTTCATCGTGAGCAGAAGCTTCTTGTAGTTTTCTGCCTGAGCCGACGCATGGTCGCCAAAGATTCCTCCGGCGATTTTTGTCAGACCGTCAACAATCTGAGCTATTTTAGAACCAAAGATGTTTTCGATGTCTTCTACGGTATAGTCGGTGTCTTCGACTACATCGTGCAACAAAGCCGAGCATATTGATGTAGAGCCGAGTCCAATCTCGTTGCAGGCAATTTTTGCAACGGCGATAGGGTGCATGATATAAGGCTCGCCCGACAGTCGTCTCACACCCTTGTGAGCCTGACGCGCGAAGTTAAAAGCCTTAGTGATGATTTCAACCTTCTTTCGGTGAGGCGAAGCAAGATAGTCGTTCAGAAGTTCCTGAAACGCATCGTCAATCATCTTTTCTTCATCAATGACTGCATTTGTATGTAGTTCTTCCATTGTATTATCCTTTTATTTCACAAAGGTAATAAAAAAAAGAAAAGGAGCACCATCGGTACTCCTTTTTTTGTTATTTAACCTTTATCTTTTCGCCCGAGCGAATGTTTGTTCCTTTTATGCCGTTTATCTTTTGCAGATGTTTTACGCTTGTGTGGTATTTCTTGGCTATGCTGCTTAGGGTTTCGCCGCCCGAGATGTTGTGATAGGCTGTGTTTCCTCCGCTACCGCCGCGTCTTTTGCGCTTGCTTGCTGCCGTTGCCGGCTGGTTCTTGTAAGGCACCCAAACTCTTCTGCCGTGGCGGCGTACGTATCTGCCGCGCTTTGGCTGGCTGTTCTGCCATGAACTGATGTCGTTGCTAACCTCAACTATGTTACGCTTTGTAAACAGCTCGTCGGCTTTGTAGGCGTAGATGCTGTCGCCGGCATCGATAAACGAGTTTATGGCATTGTGCGAAAGTCTGAGGATGCAAGGCTTCTGGTTTCCCGGAATTACGTTTGTGCGATACTGTGGATTGAGGGCCTTTATCTCGTCCATGCTGACATTGCACATATCTGCTATCTGCTGAAAATGAAGCTGCTTGCTTATTATTACCGTGTCGGTTTCTGCTGGCAACTTTGCCTCCATCGGACAGATGTTGTGCTCGCAGTAGAAGTTCATGACGTAGTTGGCGGCGATGAACGATGGGACATATCCGCGGGTTTCGTTTGGCAGATAGTTGTAAATCTTCCAATAGTCCTTCTCGCCGTTGGCGCGGTGGATAGCCTTGTTTACCGTGCCCGGACCGCAGTTGTAGGCTGCAATAACCAGGGTCCAGTCCTGATAGATGTTGTAAAGGTCTTTCAGATAGTGGGCTGCTGCGTAACTTGCCTTTATCGGGTCGCGGCGTTCGTCGATGAGGCTTGTAGTCTCGAGTCCGTAACGCTTTCCGGTTGTAATCATGAACTGCCAGAGTCCGGCTGCGCCTACGCGCGATGTAGCCTTCGGATTAAGTCCCGATTCGATTATCGGCAGATACTTCAGTTCGAGAGGCAGACCGTATGCATCGAGGGCCTCTTCGAATATCGGCATGTAGAAGTTTGAACTTCCGAGCATGGCCGAAACAGAGCGGCGCAGTCTGCCTGTGTAAATGTCGATGAACTTGCGCACAACATCGTTGTATGGCATTTCTATGACGTTAGGTATCATGCTTAGACGCTCTGTATATGTCTCTGGCGTGTACTCGCGGTTCTCGTCCTTCATCTGGCAGTCGCCACTAACCTGAAGGAACTTCTGTGAGTGCCAGTTGCTCAGCAGGCTGTCGATGTTCTCGGTCATTCCCTCAGGAAGTTCGATAACCTCGTTTTCGCCTGTGTTTGTGTCGTATACGGTGATTTCATTTTGTGCCTGCATCTGGGCAGACATCAACATTGTCAAGCAGATAATACCTATTTTTCTCATCATATATTTTTAAAAGTTTAGTGAGCACTGAACGCCGTACGCCTGTCCTTTAAGCGGTACGTTGTGGTTGCCTATCACGGTAGGCTTCACTTTCATGCTCAGGTCCTTTGAAATGTCGAAAGATGACAACTCGGCATCTACGTAGGCATCGACTACCGACAGAAGATATACTCCGATGACGCAGAACATGCTCATGTCGCGGTATCTTCTGAAATAGTTTTTGCGGCGCTTGAACAAGTCAACGAGTCGTGTCTTATTTTCCTCAACGTAGTTGTCGTCGCTGTATCGGGTTGATAGCAAATTCTTGTAGCTCTGCGTCTTTGGGTCATCGTCTATGAGGTCTACATACGCCTTTGTATAGTCGCGGTACATCATGTTGTTCCACGTCAGGGCGTAGGCGCATCCCATGAATCCGCCGTAGACGAACGGCAGCTTCCAGTATTTGCGGTTATATATCTGTCCGCCGCCGGGAATGACGAGTGCCATCCACAGAGCCTTCTTTGGATTTGGCTGCCAGTTGGCCGCGAAATCTTTCTTTAGTTTCTTTGTCTGTTTTACCAGCGATGCCGTGTCGGCTATGAGCGAGTCGGCTTTGATGCGTGCTCGCTTCATGCTTGCCTTTGGCATTGCCGCTATCTCGGCAGACTGCGTTTCTATGGCTGCCACAACCGAGTCGCCTGCGATGTTCTGAACGGCGGTACTGTCGGCCGGATTTGGATTCTGCGCATAAGCACATATCCCGCTCCACATCATCAGATGACAGAGCAGGACAAGTAAGGTACGCTTTATGGTTATGTTAATGCACACCTTGGTATTTTACTGTTTTGATTCAGATTTTAGTGAATCGAAAATGTTCATAATTCGTTCCAGATCCTCTTCGTTGTTGAACGAGATGCTGATTTTGCCTTTTCCCTTGGCTGTACAAGACATCTGAACCTTGCTGTTGAAGAATTCGGACAACTGCTTCTTCAGAATGTTGTATTCCTCGGGGAGTTTTGCACCTTTCGGGGTTATCTTCTTTCCGTCCTTGGTGTTTACGGCAACTCCTTCGCTAAGTCTCTTTGCCAGTTCCTCAACCTTGTGGACCGAGTATCCGTGTGTTATGCACTCGTTAAACAGTTTTATCTGATTCTTTGGGTCTTCTACCGACAGAAGGGCGCGTGCGTGTCCCATCGTTATCTGCTTGCCCTGAAGCGCGAGCTGTATAGGTGCAGGCAGCTTGAGCAGTCGGAGTGAGTTTGCAATGGCTGGACGGCTTTTTCCCACGCGCTCGCTCAGACGGTCCTGAGTCATATCGTACTGCTCAATCATCTTTTGATAGGCGAGTGCAACTTCTATCGGGTTCAGGTCTTCGCGCTGGATATTCTCTACAAGAGCCATCTCCATTACCGACTTGTCGCTTACATCTTCCTTGATGTAGGCCGGAATGGTTGTCTTGCCTGCAATCTGCGATGCTCTCCAACGGCGTTCGCCGGCAATAATCTGGTAGCGGTCGTTGCCCAGTTTTTGCAGCGTGATAGGCGTAACGATGCCAATCTCGCTTATTGAGTTTGCCAGTTCCTGAAGTGCGGTCTCGTCGAACTCGCGTCGCGGCTGGTCTGGGTTTACCTGAATGCTGCTTATTTCAATCTCGTTTATCGAAGACGAGCCTTCAGCCTTGACTGGCTCTTCTGAAATGAGCGCATCAAGACCTCTGCCAAGTGCTGGATATTTCTTGTGAACTGCCATATATTACTTGTTATTCTTCTGAATTATTTCCTGAGCCAACTGAAGATGGCTCTTTGCGCCGGCCGAGTCGGCATCGTAAAGGATTACTGGGATTCCGTGGCTTGGTGCCTCGCTCAACTTAACGTTGCGCTGGATAACTGTCTTGAACACAAGTTCTTGGAAGTGACGCTTAACCTCCTCGTATATCTGGTTTGCCAGACGAAGGCGAGAGTCGTACATCGTAAGCAAGAATCCTTCAATCTCGAGCGATGGGTTTAGTTTGCTTTTGATAATCTTGATTGTGTTGAGCAGTTTGCTGATTCCTTCGAGGGCGAAGTATTCGCATTGCACCGGAATTATTACCGAATTGGCTGCGGTGAGAGAGTTGACGGTTATGAGTCCGAGAGAAGGCGAGCAGTCGATAAGGATGAAGTCGTACTCGTCCTTTACGCTGTCGAGCAGATTCTTCATAATCTTCTCGCGGTTGTCGAGGTTGAGCATCTCGATTTCGGCACCTACAAGGTCGATGTGAGAAGGTACGATGTCGAGGCCTTCGATGTCGGTTGTGTAGATAGCGTCGTGAATGTCAACCTGGTTGATAATGCACTCATATATAGATGTTTCAATCTCCTTAATGTCAACGCCCAAACCTGAAGATGCATTTGCCTGAGGGTCGGCATCAATAACAAGAACCTTCTTCTCGAGAGTTGCAAGAGAAGCAGCAAGGTTAATAGAAGTGGTAGTCTTTCCAACGCCACCCTTTTGGTTTGCCAATGCGATAATTTTTCCCATACATTAAAAATATTTTAACGGTGCGAATTTAAGCAAATTCTTCAATTTGCAATCTTCCGCATACAAAGTTATTTAACAAATTGTTGATAACTTATGTTAATTGTTGAAAACTCTCATTTATGAGCATTTAATTTCGCAAAGATACTCATAAATATTTATTTTTTTTTAATTTTGTCTTTAAAAAATTAATAGAAAGAATGACAAAATTACCACTTATTTTTGTTTCTAACGATGACGGAGTAAATGCAAAAGGCATAAACACGCTTGTTTCGATGCTCCAGGGATTGGGCGAAATTCTGGTCGTAGCACCAAACGGACCGCGCAGCGGCGCATCTTGCTCCATAAATGTCACAGCATCAGCAACGTGCAAACTGATAACCCAGAAGCCGGGACTGGCAATATACGGATTTACCGGAACGCCGGTTGACTGCGTTAAATTCGGCTTGCAGGAACTTACCGACCGCGTTCCCGACCTCGTTGTGGGCGGAATAAACCACGGCGACAATTCATCGATAAATGTTCATTATTCTGGCACGATGGGAATTGCCAAGGAAGGCTGCATGAAGGGCATCCCAAGCATAGGCTTCTCGCTCGACGACTATAGTGCCGATGCCAATTTTGAACCGATGCGCGACTATGTACGCAAAATTGTATCCGTGGTGCTCGAGAAGGGCTTGCCCCGAAACACTTGTCTGAACGTTAATTTCCCGAAGGGAGAATCGTACAAGGGCATTAAGATATGCCGCCAGATGAATGCACAATGGACCAAGGAATGGGTTAAGATGGAGCATCCGCGAGGCGGACAGGTTTATTGGCTCACGGGCGAGATGACCGACCGCGAACTCGAAGAGGGAACAGACGGATGGGCTTTGGCCAACGGCTATGTTGCCATCACTCCAACAACGGTAGACGCGACGAGTTACTCGCTTCTCGACGAAATGAAAAACTGGAATCTATGAAATATTACTTTGTGGTAGGCGAGGCGAGTGGCGACCTTCACGCCTCGAACCTGATGAAGGCGATAAAGCAACGCGATGCCGAAGCCGAATTCCGCTTCTTTGGCGGCGACAACATGAAGGCTGTTGGCGGAACGATGGTGAAGCATTACAAAGAACTTGCATACATGGGCTTCATTCCCGTAATGATGCATCTTCGAACCATTCTCGGCAACATGAAGATGTGCAAGAATGATATTGTTGGCTGGAAGCCCGATGTGCTTATTCTGGTAGATTATCCGGGCTTCAATCTCGATATCGCAAAATTCATTCATGCCAAAACCAACATTCCGGTTTATTATTACATCGCGCCAAAGATTTGGGCGTGGAAGGAATATCGCATCAAGAACATAAAGCGCGATGTAGACAAACTGTTCTCGATTCTTCCTTTCGAGGTCGATTTCTTCGAGAAGAAGCATAATTATCCAATTCAGTATGTTGGCAATCCTACGCTCGACGAGGTTGAGAAGTTCAAGAGCGAGCACAACGAGAACTTTGCCGGCTTCACAACCCGAACGCATCTCGAAGGAAAGCCGATTATCGCCCTTCTTTCAGGAAGCCGTAAACAGGAGATTGCCGACAACCTTCCGCTGATGGTCGAGGCCGTCCGTCCGCTTATGGACAGATATCAGGTCGTTGTGGCTGGTGCGCCGAGCATCGACATGGCTCTCTACGACAAATATCTTTCGGGAACGGGAGTGAAGGTTGTTCCAAACGAAACGTATAGTCTGCTTATGCAAGCCGAGGCTGCGCTCGTAACATCGGGCACGGCAACCCTCGAGACGGCTCTTTTCGGCGTTCCGCAGGTGGTGTGCTACTATCTGCCGTTCGGAAAGGTTTACAGTTTCCTGCGCCGTTTCTTCCTCAAGATTCCTTACGTCTCGCTCGTTAATCTTGTTCTCGGTCGCGAGGGCGTTAAGGAACTCATTGCCGACGGCATGACCGTCGAGGCTGCCCGAACCGAACTTCTGAAGGTGCTGAATGGCGGAGAGGCGCGCGACGAAATGCTGGCTTCGTATGCCGAACTGAAACAGAAACTTGGCGAAACAGGCGCGCCAGAACATGCCGCAAAACTCATAATTGAATCATTAAGTTGAATTTTGTAATGGAATAGTCCGTATTTTTTATAATTTTGCAGCAAGAAATACATTTTAGTTAATAAATGGAAGAAAATAGAAACTCATTTAGTGGTTCTTTAGGTTTTGTTCTTGCTGCGGCAGGTAGCGCCGTCGGTCTCGGAAATATATGGCGATTTCCGTATCTTGCAGCCCGAGACGGCGGCGGAATATTCCTCATGACTTACATCGTTCTTGCCATAACGTTCGGCTTCACGCTTCTGATAACCGAGGTGGCTATCGGCCGAAGGTCTCAGCAAGGACCTCTTACAGCCTACAAGTTTTTCAACAAACGGTGGAGTTTCATCGGATACCTGTCGTTTGTCGTTCCGTTTATAATCTATCCCTATTATTGCGTTATTGGCGGATGGGTTCTGAAATATATGTGTACTTATGTTTCGTTCAACAGCAAGGAGGTTGTTGCCGACGGGGCTTTCGGCAATTTCATATCAGGACAATGGGCTCCGGTTTTGTATATGGTTATATTTGCGTCGCTCTGCTTCGTTATCGTTTATCGCGGAGTAGAGAAGGGCATCGAGAAGTTCTCGCGCATAATAATGCCGTTGCTCATAGTCCTCGTGCTGTTCATCTGCCTTTATTCGCTCACAATATCGCATACCGATGCCAATGGCGTTACCCGTACGGGAATAGACGGAGCGATAATCTATCTTGTCCCGAATTTCGAGGGCGTTACGTTCAAGCGCTTCCTCATGATTGTTCTCGATGCCACAGGACAGTTGTTCTACTCGCTCTCCATAGCCATGGGCATTATGGTGGCTTACGGCTCGTATATGCGCCGCGATGTGAATCTTGGCAAGGCGGTAGACCGAATTGAGATTTTCGACACGATTATAGCCGTTCTTGCCGGTCTGATGATTATTCCGGCAGTTTATGTGTTTATGGGAACCGAGGGAATGTCGCAAGGCTCTGGACTGATGTTCGTGGTTCTTCCAAAAGTATTCCATTCGCTTGGCGTGTTTGGCGCAATCTTGGGCGCGGCGTTCTTTGTTATGGTTCTTTTTGCAGCCATAACGAGTGCCGTTTCTATTCTCGAGGCGTGTGTGTCGAGCCTGATAGACCGTTTTGGATGGAGCAGAACGAAATCAGTCTTTCTGATAGGCGGCATTGGCATGGTACTCTCGTTTATCGTCTGCAAGGGATACAACGACTTGTATTTCGAGTATGTATTGCCAAACGGAACAAAGGGGCAGATTCTCGACATCTTCGACTATATTAGCAACAACATTCTTATGCCATTCCTTGCCATCTGTACTTGCGTACTTATAGGCTGGGTTGTAAAGCCAAATCTGCTTGTTGGCGAGATGCGTCTTAACGGCTATAAATTCCGCCGCAAGACGCTCTATGTTGTAATGCTAAAGTACGTTGTCCCAATCATGCTTATAGTGCTTCTTCTCGGCTGTTTTGGACTGTATTAGAAGAGACTGGAAAATAACACAAAGAAGCCATTTCGGGATTTGAAATGGCTTCTTTGGTATTGTGAAGTGACTTTTTATTCCAAATCGGTTATTAGGATGAATATTTTCGTGGTTGCTTTCATAATTACCTGATAATAAATGCTTTACATATTGCATTTTCTAATGACCGCCATTAGAAAAACAACTTTACAAGTGGTTTATTTTCAGTATTTTACAACCCTAACTACGGATTTATGTACTTCTAACGACCGATTTGGGTTTATTGATATTTACCATACATTACGTGGATCAAACCAATATTCTGAGTTTGGATTAAGTTTCTTTGTCAGTTCAGCTTCTGCTTTGGCATCGTAGATAAGAAAACCGTCTTTATCAATTTGATAAATGTGGGTTTTGTAGCATTGGATAATTGTTTCCAACCAACTTTCTATAGAATCGTATATCTTCATCGGAACTGGACACAGACAACAAGCTGGGCTGTAGAAATAAATAGCCTTGAAATCCTTGCTCTTTGGGTTTAGGTTGATTAGAACAGGATCTTCGTAAATTCCATCAGAGGTGATTGGAACCAGACAGCTGTCTGTAAACCAGTATTGGTCAAATTGTTGATATCCATTATACATTTTGGCTGATATTGGGTATGCTATCAGATTCCCGAAGCTACAGAGTCTCAACGCTTTGTCAAAGTCTTCAAGATCAAACAGAATCTTCTCGTTGCATCCCGACTTCCATTTGTACAGTTCTAATAGCTCAGGACAGCACTCAAGTCCTAATGCCTTGAATGAGTTCTTGATGTCTTCTTCGCTTTTACGGCTTGCTTCTACATCCATATATTGCAATATCGGATTACCGTTTTCAATCAAAATGTTCTCCAGTTCTTTAATGAGTTCTTTCATTATTGGCATGTCTTAATTGTATTACACATATATTTTCCAGTATGGAGACTTTGGATTCGTCTTCTTTGACAGAATGTATTCTGCATTAATATCTGTAATCAGAGCACCCCTCTCGTCAATGTGATAGATCTTCTGCTTATAGCACTGAATTATGGTTCTCATCCAGCTTTCCAATGAGTCATACATCATGACAGGTTTCTCCGACTTGGTTACTTCAGGACACAACAAGAATAGAGACTTATATGTCTCACTTTGTTGATTCATATTCAGAAGTATAGGATACTCACTAGAACCATTAAGAATAAATGGCACCATACCTATATCTGAGAAAGAACGATGTGTGAATTCATTCTGACAGAACAAATCGGTTGAATGAGAATATGACATATAATTACCAAAAGTAGTGAGTCTAATAAAAAACTCTTCTCCCGGAATATCGCCTAAATCAATTACGTATTCTGGACCACATCCAGTCTTCCACAGATACAAATCCAGCAATTCTGGATAGCATTCAAAATCATAATTACTGAAACGCTCAATTATCTGTTCTTTTGTTTTGTATTCTATGTCGTCATCCATATATTGCAATATAGGATTACCGCTTTCAATCAAAATGTTCTCCAGTTCTTTAATGAGTTCTTTCATTATTGGCATGTCTTAATTATGTTACACATATATTTTCCAGTATGGAGACTTTGGGTTCATTTCCTTTGACAGAATGTATTCTGCGTCTGCATTAGTAATCAAAGCACCCTTCTCGTCAATGTGATAGATCTTCTGCTTATAGCATAGGATAATAGTTTTCATCCAGCTTTCCAATGAGTCATACATCATAACAGGCTTATCCGACTTTGTGACAGGTGGGCAAAATAGACATAGTGATTTGTAGGTGTCGCTTTGTGGATTCATGTCAAAGAATATTGGATACTCGAAGTTACCATAAAAAATGAAAGGCAGCATATTGTCGCAACATTTTGGATAAAAAACGTTTGAATGTAGATTGTTTATGTACAGACTTGTAGCCGTTATGTATGATGCGTAATTACCAAAAGTTGTAAGTTTGGTGAAAGAATCAGACTCAACAGTCTTTCTGTAATTAAAAAGCAATTCATGGCTGCATCCCGTTTTCCACAGATACAAATCCAGCAATTCTGGGAGACATTTAAAATCGCAATTGCTGAAATACTCAACAATAAGTTCTTTTGTCTTGTAATGCAGGTCTTCATCCATATTATTCAATATAGGATTACCGCTTTCTATCAGAACAGATTCCAGTTCTTTTAATAATTCGTTCATAATTATGTCTAAATATGATGTGTAAAAAAAGATGTCTGCAACCGTGCAGACATCTTTCTTCTGTTATTTTAGTCGTCGAATTGGTCTTTGTCTGGCTCGATGTCAATCCAGTCTTCCTCGCCGTTTCCATCAATATCTTCGAAATCTTCAACGCTTACTACCTTAACCTTGAGTTGGCGGCCTCTCAGACGAAGGATGTAGATGTACTCGTTGCCTTGTTCCCAAGCCAGATACTCTTGTGTCCATCTTTCGCCGTAGGTTTCTTTCAGGTTCTCAGACTCAATGTAGTCGTTGCCGTCAACCAGCGCAAACTTTATTGGTCGCTGCTCGCCGTTAGGAATAGGCACTGTAAGGGCGTAGTAGTGGGTTTCTGGGTCGGTATTTACCTTCTCTGTCGGAATTTCCCAGCGTACAACGTTGTTGTCTGCTGTGCAGTCTGATATCTCGCCTGTCTTGACATTCATCTTTGCGTTATTGCAGACTTTATTGTCCTCGGTAATTACTTCGAGAAGAGATATTGCGCCCTTGCCCGTATATGTCTCGTCGCGTTGTATGATAACGTGAATCTTAGTCAGAGCGTGCTTCATTGTAAGTCTGACGTGGTTGTCGTTATCGTCTGCCGAAACAGAATATTCCTGAGTAATGGCATTCACGCCCCTACCGTACAGATAGTCAACAGTTTCCGTTTCTTCCGGGTCGAAGCAACTCTGGCGAGTTACAATCTTCGGAGCCTTGATATCAATCTTGCCGTTCGATGGCAAATCTGTAGGATACCAAGCATAAACGTATGTCGGCTTGTGCGTAAGTCTGAGTTTGTCGGGATTCCACATGTAGTCGTAGCAGGTGAATTCCGATATGTTCTGCCATTTGCTTTCCACCTCTTCGGTCATGACTTTGATGGCCAGCGGAAGAGAAACATTGTCGGGGTCGATAGGCAGGGTATATCCTCCTTCCTCGTCGGTAGGAGTATAGTATTCAACGCCTCTCGTGTTGCCTTTTGCAACGTGTAGTTTGATAGTCGTACCGTCAATCACAAGGTCTGAAGTTGAGCGGCTACCGCTATCCAAGATTTCACACGAGGTGAATGTTGCGGCGGCAAGAGTGCAGAATGCTATGTATTTAAGTGTTTTCAATCTCTTCATAGTTAATTCATTTTAATAGGGCGTATAGGGCGCGCGTATGTTCTTGCTGCGTCGGCGTTGGCGTTGTTGTTGCCCATACTCT
>JAEEGF010325451.1_pt1 | contig 23575 bp, 29 predicted proteins | sample 9134171 | NCBI WGS metagenome assembly JAEEGF01 (sample SAMN16246542, study PRJNA631951) | gut metagenome | biome: gut microbiome; feature: rumen; material: AP-attached | host: Bos | place: Iran: Karaj | collected 2018-10
GAGGAGGATGAAGGATACGTCACCCTCGTCAACGCCGAAAAAGCCGAAGACGGCACCCTGAGACCGAGCGATCGGTTCACCGGTATTTGGGCCTGGAAGCACCCGCACGGCGACGGGACCGTGACCTACACCGAGCTGCGAGGCGACGTCCGGTTCAACGACGTCGATTTCGCCTACACCGAAGGAAAGACCGTCCTGCACAACATCTCCCTTTACGCGGAGCCGGGACAAAAGGTCGCCTTCGTCGGTGCCACCGGCGCCGGAAAGACCACCATCACCAATCTGATAAACCGTTTCTACGATATCGCCGACGGCAAAATCCGCTACGACGGCATCAACATCAACAAGATCCGGAAATCCGATCTTCGCCGGTCGCTCGGCATCGTCCTGCAGGACGTCAACCTGTTCACAGGCACCGTCATGGACAATATCCGCTACGGTAACCTCGACGCCGCCGACGAGGACTGCATTGAGGCCGCCAAACTCGCCAACGCGCACGATTTCATCACGCGTCTTCCCGACGGATACCGGACGATGCTGACCGGCAACGGCGCCAACCTGTCACAGGGGCAGCGTCAGCTCATCTCGATCGCCCGCGCTGCCGTGGCCAATCCTCCCGTCATGATCCTCGACGAAGCGACCTCCTCGATCGATACCCGCACCGAGGCGCTGGTCCAAAAGGGAATGGATCAGCTGATGAAGGGGCGCACCGTCTTCGTGATCGCCCACCGGCTTTCGACTGTCATGAATTCCGACGTCATCATGGTCCTGGATCACGGGCGCATCATCGAAAGAGGGACGCATCAGCAGCTCCTGGATATGAAGGGGACCTACTATCAGCTGTATACCGGTGCTTTCGAACTGGAATAAAGACTTTGAAGCCGCTCAACATGGGCGGCTTTTTCAGCACTTGCAGAAAAGAAAGAGGTCTGTTATATAATGAATGTATGGCGAAAAAGGGCAAGAAAAAGAAAAACAGCATCGTTTCCAAGCTGATCTCTATCGTTCTGATCGTTGCAGCGATCACGATCCTGACCGGTGTTTTGAAGAAGATCTATACGATGTTCACACTGCAGCAGCAGGCCAAGGTCGTAGAGGCTGAACTGGAGGCGCTGCGTGATGAGAATGCTTCTCTGACTTCGACGAAGGAAAAGCTGGAAGATCCCGATTATGTGCAGACTTATGCCAGAGGAGAATACATGTTCTCAAAGGGAGATGAGAAAGTCTTCTATCTGCCGGGAGATTAGTCAGATATCGTTTTTGTGTTTCAGCGGTCGGATATGACCGCTTTTTTTAACTTTGGTGAGGATTTTTGTTTTTTTCTGCAAATAATGTAACGGAGGTATATTTATGATCATCGTTACAGCAACGCAGATGAAGAACAGATTCGGCAAGTATCTGGATCTGACTTTAAAGAATGGAGAGGTCTATATCGAAAGACACGGAAAGATACTGGCGAAGATAATGGCCATCAGTGAGAGCAGGACATATCTTTCCGATGAACTGAAGGGAAAGGCGAAAAGATGAAAGTCCTGTTTTCGCAGGATGTGCTGATGAAAGCGGTCGGCGGTGGTGTGGGGGACAGGGATATCAGTGTTCTGCTGAACTGCTGCCAGGATGGGAAGATCAGAGGTTTTGCCTGCAATCACAGCATCATGGCTTTGTCAGCTGTTCTGGACAGGGAGGATTTCTCCCGGAGCGTTTCCATCCTGACCTGTCTTCTGGAGCTGATCGATGTCTCCTGTTATGAGATCAGGCTGGCTTTGAAATGCGATGATTTTGAAGCCGGTCTGGATCAGATCGTCGCAAGAAGACATCGGCTCGACCGCATCGTAACGCAGAGGCAAATCACAGCGATAAATAGTAAAATAGAAGTGTGTGACCCGGCGCAGCTGAGAAGGGAGCTTGAAGATGGAAAAACAAGTCAGCAGAGAAGAGATCTATAACGGAAAAGTGATCCATGTCGTCAGAGACGAAGTTGAACTGGATGATGGAAGCAGATCGATCAGAGAGGTCGTCCTGCATAACGGAGGAGTCTGTATTGCCCTGAAAGAAGGCGATCATTATTTCATGGTCAGCCAGTATCGTTACAGTCTGGGCAAGGAGATGCTGGAGTTTCCGGCCGGCAAGATCGAGAAAGGGGAAGATCCCGATGAGGCCATCCTGAGAGAAGTCACGGAAGAGACCGGTTACGAGACTGAGGGCATCAGGAAACTGGGGTCCATCATTCCGACTTGTGGCTACTGTTCAGAGCGCATCCATCTATACTATGCGAAGGCTGCAGGATTCGTCGGCCAGCATTTCGATCCGGATGAGCGGATCGAGCTGAAAAAGTATACGTTCTCTCAGATCAGGGAACTGATCCTGAATGGTCAGATCGATGACGCGAAGACGATCGCCATGATGTATTATCTGGAGGCCAACGGACTGGATGGCTGATTACGAAGATCTCGTCAACGGGTATAACGGTGACGATGAGGGATACGAGGAGTATCTGCTGAACTTCTTTCAGAAGAAGAATCTCAAAGGATACAGCATCGCGAAGGATGCCGGCCCCGATTCGGTCAAAGCGATACGGACGATGTTCGAGTCCAGAAAGCCATTGCAGGAGAGGGTGGATCTGGCGTTTTCATATGACCCTTTATGTCTGGAGGCGTTCTTTGTCTATTTCATCATGACAGAGGATGTCTTTCTGGATTACCGTTTCAGATCCTACTATGAACAGATCGGCAGCTACGGCGATCTGGGAAGCTATCAGAGGGCTGCTTTTATCAGGATCATGGAGTATTATACGGAGTTCCTTCTGGATATCCGCAACTATACCAGGGCTGCAAAGGTCCAAAGGACGATCACCAGGCTGACGAACCGTCTGGATCGGCACAACTGCGACCGATTGGCAGTCTTCTATGCGCGTCTTGAGGAGGCCGATGATTTCTATCGTCTTTACACGGAAGCGGAAGACTTTTCGGTCAATGCCTATATCATGCTGATCGTGACACTTCTCAAACATGATGATGAAAGAAGGGCGAAGGAGGTCGCCAACGATATGTTCGATCACATCGAGCTGAGTTCCTACATCGATCACCTCTGGGACCTGGATTATTCCGATCCGGCACAGAAAGAGTTTTATGAGGCTGTCGAGAACAGCTATGAATATATCAGGTCCATTCCGGATTTTTTCACGTTCATGAACATCGTGCGTGAAAAAAGAGACGGGACCATATAAGTGCTATAATATGGATGATATGAATATCGATATAGAAAGACTCTACGAGATCAGGGAAGATCTGGAAGCACTCAGGCAGAGTGATGTTTTATTCATCGACGAGAATGGAAAACAGCGTTTTGCGCTGATGCCGATCGAACTGTACGAACAGCTTGAAGATGTCCTTCTGATGCTGAATGCCGCACCGTCTGCAACGGTGAAGATCGCAGGACCGGATGACATCGATCTGACTTATGATGAGTACGAGATGATCAAGAAACAGATCATGGATGCAGTAGAGCGTACTTTTATGCCTAAACCGGAGAAACTGAACTGATGAAAGGATCGTTTATTACTTTTGAAGGACCGGATGGTTCCGGCAAGACGACTGTTGCTTCAGCGGTCTGCGGGAGACTGAAGGAGCTTGGCTATGATGTCATCCACACCAGAGAACCGGGCGGTATCGCCATCTCGGAAGATATCCGCAGCATCATCCTGGATCCCAAGAATACGATGATGGATGCCAAGACGGAGGCTCTGCTTTATGCGGCTTCGCGCCGTCAGCATCTGGTGGAGAAGGTCTTTCCGGCTGTCAGAGACGGCAAGATCGTGATCTGCGAACGTTTCGTGGATTCGTCTTTGGCTTATCAGGGTTACGGAAGGCAGCTTGGTTTTGACGAGGTGCTTTCGATCAATCTGTTTGCGATCGATAACACCTATCCGGACATGACGATCTATCTGGATGTCGATGAGGAAGTCGGTCTCAGCAGGCTTTCAGATCGTGCGTTCAAGGACCGCCTGGATCAGGAATCTGTCGATTTTCATCATCGGGTCTCTCAGGGTTACCGGGAGGTCCTGCGCCGTTTCAAAGACAGGATCAGGATCGTGGATGCATCCAGGTCTTTGGATGAGGTCATAGAGGCGTCAATGGCGCAGATTTTGGATCTGATCAATGATAAAGGAAGAGCTTAAAGACAAAGAACCCATCGCGTATCAGAGTCTTTTGAATGCATTGAAAATGAAAAGGGTAGCGCACAGCTACTTATTTTCTGGTGAATACAGTCCTTTGAAGATCGAGGCAGCCTATCTTCTTGCCCAGTCGATCGTGGAAGGCGGGGATGGCTTTGCCTGTGAGACCTGTGAGACATGCAGGAGGATCAGAAAGAACAGTTACTTTGACGTGATCTTCGTCGATGGCTACAGCAGCAGCATCAAAAAAGATGATATAGAGAACATCCTTGATGAGTTCTCCAGGACTTCTCTGGAATCTTCCGGCAAAAAGATCTACATCCTTGCCAATATCAACAACGCATCCAACAAGGTATTGAACATGATCCTCAAGTTCATGGAAGAGCCAAGCAGCGGCAACACTTATGGCATCTTCATCACGGACAGGAAAGAGGATCTTTTGCCGACGATCGTTTCCCGCTGTCAGGAGATCCCGTTTCTGACCAGGGATTTTTCCTATCTGATCAGCCTTTATGAACAGAGAGGTTTCGATCATATCGATGCCTATCTTCTGAGCAATATCCTGCACAGTTACGATCCGGAATTCGATCTGAATGATCCTTTCTATCTGAATGCCAAGGATTTCGTCTTCAGGACGATCGACAGTCTGGATGAGAAACAGTACCTGCCTGTGCTGTTCTATAAGGAGTTCTACACGCTGTATAAAGACAGGGATGATTTCCGCAAATGCGTGGACTATTACATGTCGATCATGATCAATATGATCAATGATGCCCTGCAGGGGAAGTCTATGAACGAGGTCCAGTATGATGGCTATCTGGCCAAGATAAGGGATCACGATGCCGGCAGGCTGCTGGATATTTTTGTGAAAGGACAGGATAAGATCGCCCTGAATGCGGAGCGGAAACTGCTGTTTGACGCGATCAGCTATGAGATAATATCATATATCTGAAGGTGAATTATGGAAGAAAACATTAAATATATATCAGTAAGATTTGAAACCACAAACAAGACATATACATTCTCTACGACCGATGATTCGATCCGAAACGGCGATCCGGTCGTCGTCGAGACGCAAAGAGGCGTTGAATACGCGATGGTCGTCTCCGATCCTTTTGACAAGCCTAATGTTTCCATGGAGATCAAACCGATCATCCGCAAGGCTGACGAAAGAGACAGGAGGCAGTTTGAAAGAAACAAGAAAGATTCTGTTGAGGCGAAGAGGATCTGTCAGGAGGAATCGGACAATCTTCATCTGGATATGAACGTCATTTCTGCGGAATACACCCTGGACAGAGCCAAGATCACTTTCACTTATCTGGCTGATGACAGAGTCGATTTCCGTGAACTGCTGAAAGTCCTGGCTTCGATCTTCCACTGCCGCATCGATCTGCGTCAGGTGGGCACCAGAGACAAAGCCAAGATGGTATCGGGGATCGGAGTCTGCGGCAGAGAACTCTGCTGCGCCAGATTCATCGGTGATTTTGACAGGATCTCGATCAACATGGCTAAGAACCAGCTGCTGGCACTGAACATCCAGAAGCTTTCCGGTCAGTGCGGAAACCTGATGTGCTGTCTGCGTTTCGAAGATGATGTCTATAAGGATCTTCGCAAGGATCTTCCGAAGCTCAACTCTCAGGTGGAATATGAGGGCGAGAGATTCCGCATCACTTCGATGAATGTCATCGCCAAGAACTGCAAACTGGAGAATCCCGATCATGCGATCTTCATCTCTTTGGATGATCTGATCGCCAAGGGCAAATACAATAAACCGGTCAAAAAAGAGAATAAAGGAGAAGAAAGTGCCGCTCGGTAAAAAGGCTGCACTTTTTCTTGTTGCCACCCCGATCGGAAATCTTTCCGAGATCTCTGAGAGGGCTCTGGACATATTGAGAAGCGTCAGTGTGATCGCCTGCGAGGATACGCGCAACTCGCAGAAACTGCTGAGCCATTTTGACATCCACACCAGGATGATCACATACCACAATTTCAATGAAAGGGAATCGTCAAAGGGCATCCTCAAACTGCTGGAAGAAGGAGAAGATGTCGCTTTGATCTCGGATGCGGGTTATCCGCTGATATCCGATCCCGGTTACCTTCTGGTCAACGAGGTCATCGAAAACGGTTTTGATATCATCACGATCTCCGGTCCCAATGCCGCTCTCAATGCGCTGGTAGCGTCCGGTCTGCCGACGAATCACTATCTTTTCTATGGTTTTCTCAATGCCAAGTCTTCCCAGGCGAAGAAAGAACTGGAGAGTCTGAAGGATTTTCCGTATACTCTCATCTTCTATGAGGCTCCGCATCGCATCGAAAAGACCTTGAAACTGGCTCTGGAGGTCTTTGGAGACCGCAAAGCCTGTCTGGCCAGGGAACTGACCAAGCTGCATGAACAGTTCTATCGGGATACTTTGTCCGGACTGTGTGAACTCAAGGATCTCAAGGGTGAGATGGTCTTGTTGATAGAGGGCTGCAAAGAAAAGGAAACGGAACAGATCGATGTGCTCCTGAAGGAAGTCGATGCGCTGATCGCCGAGGGCTGCCGCTCCAGAGAAGCGGTCAGTGAAGTATCGGAAAGATATCATGTCTCCAAGAACAGTCTCTATGATGCATATCTGAAGAGAAAAGAAGGGCAGAACGATGGAAATCAATGAGTATCAGAAGCTGGCGATGACCACTCTGAATCCGCAGATCGAAAAAGAAAAGATCATCATCAATGCGGTGATGGGTCTTTCCGCTGAATCGGGTGAGGCGACAGATCTGGTCAAAAAACACTTGTTTCAGGGCCACGATCTCAACAGAAGCGAGATGATCGAAGAGCTCGGCGATATCGCCTGGTATCTGGCGGAGGCTGCGACAGCTCTGGATATCGATCTCAGCGAGATCTTGGAAGCCAACATCGAAAAACTGAAAAAACGTTTTCCTGAGGGCTTCAGTGCGGAAAGATCCATGCACAGATATCGCTTCTATGGTTGGGAAAAGGCAGACTTTGAAGTAGACTGCCCGGAATATCCCGGCATCAGAAACGTCTTTGAGCTTTATGACGCCTTGAAGGAATGCTGGTCTTATGAGACCTGTGCGCCGAGGATGGCCGATGACTGGTCAAAAGAGGATCCTTCTTTAGGCCAGTGTTCGATCACATCTTTCCTGGTCCAGGAGATCCTGGGCGGAAAGGTCTATGGCATCGAACTGCCGGATGGATCGTATCACTGTTTCAACGTGCTGGAAGACAGGATCTTCGATCTGACGAGTGAGCAGTTTGAGAAGAGGCTCGACTACGGGAAGAGCGTTGAACAGGATAGGGAGAAACATTTCAGCAAGGAAGAAAAGTATCAGCGTTATCTGCTTCTGAAAGAAAGACTCAGAGAAAAATGCAAAGAAAAAGACACGGATTAGTCCGTGTCTTTCGTTTGTGAATGGTGCACCAGGTGAGACTTGAACTCGCATGGGATTTCCCACACGCCCCTCAAACGTGCGCGTCTACCTATTCCGCCACTGGTGCGCGTAATACTATTATAGAATATTTTGTGCTGAAATAAAAACATTTTAGTAAAATAAATGTAGTAGATTAAGGAGATTTTTTGAAATGAGTTCATTTAAAGACCTGAGGATCGTCGATAATTTCTATCAGACATCGTCTTTTTTTCCTATGCCGACTGTTTGCATCAGCACTGTCAATCCTGATGGGACTTTGAATATCGGTTCTTATTCCCTCTGTTTCCCTTATTACATTGCCGGAAAAGAGAGATATGCGATGGTCCTTGAGTGCCGCAACACATCCAATACCTGTCAGAACATCATGAGGACGCACAAGTGTGCGATCAATTTCATCACGGATGAAAAGAAGTATTTCAAGGAAGCGGTGCGTCTGGGTTTCCCGGGACCGAGTGAGGAAAAGATGAAAGAGCCGCTTCTTTTCACGATGGAGGATGGATTGGCTGATCCCGCCGACAAGGAAAGACCGCAGGTCATCGCAGATGCCTATCAGGTCTTTGAGTGTACCTGGGCGAGCCATCTGGAAGGAGCGGACAAGTTCAGGGCCGAGGATATCGATGACGGACATCCGGGGCCATACAACGATTTCAACGGCATCACTTCCAGATACGGAGCTCATTTTATTCTGTATATCGATAAGATCCTGATGAAGGAACGCTACTATGATGCGATCGTCAACGGCGTCAGCAAGAACGACTTCCCGAGAGTACCGGTCGATTACGGTTACCGTGATTCGACGAATTTCTGGTACACACAGTTCCCGCGCATCAGAAAGCCGATCGCTGAACCGATCCCGGCTCCTAAGGAAGTCGATCTCTCTTCGATCCGCTATGCGGCTGACCGCTGTGATCCGGAGATCAGATTCACCGATGAGGCCCTGCAGAACTTTGTCAAGGTGCCTCGTCCATTCCTGAAGACGGTCCTCAACGGCTGCATCGCCTGGGCAAAGGAGAACGGTGTCACGCTGATCACGGATGAACATGTGAAGATCATCAATGATAAGCGCAAGCAGGAAAAGGAAAAGAAATAAGAAAATGCCTTTCGGCATTCAGAACTTTCTGATGATCTTTCCCAGACAGATGACATCTTCATCGTAGGGGATAGGTCCGTATTCTTTATTCGAAGCAAGCAGTTCATCGATACCTCTTCTTCTGAAGAAGTAGCTGCCTGCTTTTTTAAACAGGCCGATATCGTCATATGAGATCCGATCGATCCTGCTGATCAGAAGAAGATCACCTTTCTGGAAGATCGGTGTCATCGAGTCGTCGTTCATGACGATGATGGCGGACACAGAGTGGAATTCAGGCATATCAGGCAGTCCGTATTCCGTTGCGTGCGCAGTGTTCTGTTCGAAGAAATCGTCGAGATCCCGATAGAAGAGACGATGGAGGATCTTGAGATTGTTTCTGGTCTCTATGACTCTGTTTTTTTCGTTGTCCAGCAGATCGCGGACACTTTTTCTTCCGTAGTTGTCGAGACTCTTGTAATCGTTGATGATGTCTTTTTCGACGATGTTGAAATAGAAATCGCTCGGTTCAAAGTAATCCTGAAACAGATAATTTGGTTCCGCATCCAGGACTTTTGAAAGCTTGATGATCATAGTGGAAGTCAGACCGCGGGAGTGTTTCTCATAATTGGTGACTGCCGACTTGGTGACACCGATGATGTCGCCCAGTTCTTCCTGTGTCAACCCTTTTTTGATCCTTGCTTCTTTGATGCGATCGCCTATTGCCATAGTGATTTATCCCCCATAAGCAAATGATAACATCATAATTGCAGCGAATGACCAGCAAAGCGACCGCTTGAAAAGAAGAATCGATTTTAGGTTGAGAAATCGTGATATTATTGAAATATAAGTTCACGTATATTGAATTATGGGAAGATGAGGATGATGCAGATAAAAGAGAAAAATGATCCGTTCGTTGGCAATCTCAGGAAGATCATGGAGAAGAAGGGGATCGATGCGCACATTTTGAGCGATATCAGTCATATTCCTGTTGACGATTTGCAGAAAATCCTGTACAACAAAAAGGTAGCAGGTCCTAAGGAGATGGTCCTGCTGGCGAAAGCTCTTCATACAGATATGAACTCTCTGTTTGAGGGGTGTGATGATGAGTAAGATCGTCCGGGCTGATTCATGGAATAAAAAATTAGTTTCCGAATCCGCTAATGGCTCCCATTCTCTGATAAGGTCCGGTCCGGTTTTATATCAAAACGGTATGATGATTCATACCGTTTTGTTTTTTTTATTTTTGATCGTCTGATCTTATTTGATCGTGATCCTTCCTTCAACGTGGGAATCGATATTGTTCATGGAAGAGAGCAGCTCTTCAAAGATGGAGAAGTCATCGGTGATGACCATGCGGGCTTTTTTGTTGGCCAGGACTTCTTCCACAGGAACATTGAAGAACTCTGTGAAGTTCTTGAAATGATAATCCTGCAAGGCGATCCTCACCATCCTGTCATCGGCGATCTCTTCGCCATTGAGCGAGAATTCCTCAAATTCGTGTTTCTTGCGGTCATAGACCATCTTCATGCCTTTGGAGACCTGATAGAACTCTCCATGAGCGCCTTCAGACAGGTTCTCATCTCTCAGCATGAACTTCATCATGCGGCGGAACTGTTCTCCGCTCACTTCGAGCATGTAGACCGGTGCGTTGAATGGCAGACATTCTTTCAGATCCTGATACTGAACGATAGGCCCCATCTCTTTGTGACGGATCGAACCCGATCCCATCAGCATGACTTCAAAGGAAGAGTCGACCTGCAGAAGGTCGGCAAAGAGGTTGCCCAGTTCTGTCTCCTGATAGCGGTTCGGATGGGTCAGCTGCCGTTTGAAGTTTGTGACGATCTTCGTGTATTTGCGGTCTGTCCGCGATTTGTAGGACTTCAGGACTTCCTCCAGGATCGGGTCCGCTTTGCAGTATTCAGATGTGACCGGGATGCACTTCCACTCATAGCTGTTCATCTTGTGTTCATCCGTGTCGATCTCGATATCGAAGCGGCCGATCTGGTCTGTTCCGACACCGACCTGAACGATCGGGACGTTGTTGACGATGCATGGTTCTTCTAAGAAGGTGTGCGTGTGGCCGCCGATGATGAGGTCCACGCCCCAGTTCGGGTCCAGCAGTTCAGCAAGCTGCTGATCCTTGTCGAATCCGATGTGCGTCAGCAGGACCGTCAGATCTATCCGGGTCGTCTTGTAGTTATCGATGATGACACCGACCTGTTTTGCCGCTTCCCAGACGTCTATGAAGGAGCCGATGATCTCTTCACTTTTGGTCGAAGCCAGGACTTCTTCAGTGATGATGCCGATGAACATGACCTTGAGTCCGTTGACATCGATGATCTCGTAAGGCTTGAAAAGCCTCGTGTGGTTCGTCTTGACGTACATGTTGGCGTTGACAACCGGGAATTTCGCGCATTTCTCCAGGAAAAGAAGATGGGCAAGGCCGTAATCGACCTCGTGATTGCCCAATGTGACGACATCGGGAGCCAGGAAATTCATCAGTTCGATGGTCGAGAAGCCTTTGTATTCACTGTCGATGATCGAACCTCTGAACATATCTCCGGCGATCGCAAACAGGACGTTCTTTTCCTCGTCTCTGACCTGTTTGACGAAACCGGACAGCAAGGAGACTCCGCCTTCATGGTAGCCGTTCTTGGGTTCAGCTAAAAAATCTCCGTGCATGTCATTGGAATGCAAAAGAACCAGTTTTTCAGTTGCCATAAGTCCCTCCTTAATTGATTCAATAAAAATGCCTCAATCCATATTATAAGGGATGAGGCATCGTTTTTACATATTTAAGAGTTTGACCAGTTCGTTCCAGAGGGAGAGGGTCCACTTTGCCGCTTGCCCGGCAGCACTGTCGAAGTCGTAGTCGGGATCGTCGATCTTCTCGCCGTAGCATTCTTCCACGTACTGGCAGGCCTGTATCGCAAAGCGGTTGACCTTGTCGGCTTCGACGCTGTTCATGCGGTAGGTGTATTCATGCAAGGCGGTGGCAGCCTCATAGATCACGTCGGCGTTGATCCTGTTGTCTTCATGGACGCCTCTTCTGATGAGCTCACAATTGTTTAAGATCGTGTTTTTGTATCCTTCCAGCTGCATCTCCGTCACTTCGCTTGGCCAAGGCAGTTCTTCGATCGTCCTGGCAGCAAGATCTTCGTATTCCTCTTTGACCTGTGCCCAGAGGATCTTTTTCTTTTTTTCTACAGAGGAAAAGCTTGTATCGTCCTGTTCCCCGATCTCTTTCAGGGAAGAACTGAGGCTTGCCTTGAGCTGATCGAAATCAGAACTCTTATCATATGCGGCGATGATCAGCTGTTTCAGATCTTTGCCTAGCTGCGCGAGCGTTTCGGCTTGAGGACCTTCACAGGAGCTGACGAGCTCTTCCAGCAGGGAGGCGTTGAGATAGAGCGTCTTTGCGTTCTCTCCGTCTTCCTCTTTGACGCCGCTGCGCAGGTTTTCCGTTCCTTCACTGATTGTTTTCAGCAGCGACCTGTAGTCGGCCGTCAGAAAGTCTTCGTTGGTAGCGGCAGTTTCTGCGGCCTGGCTTTCCAGGACGAGGAAACTGTCTTTGACTTCTTCCCAGGCGGGAGTCTTGGCTCCGCAGGCGCTCAGAAACAGCGCAAGTAACAGGATAAGGATCTTTTTCATGGTGCACCTCTTATTACGTCACCATTATATTATAAAAAAAGTTCCTTTTAGGAACTTTCATGTTTGAGTGGTGCACCGAACAGGACTTGAACCTGCACGAGTCGCCCCATATGAACCTGAATCATACGCGTCTGCCAATTCCGCCATCGGTGCATACGATTATTCTAACACAAAATTCTTGAAACTCAAACGGTTAATGATAAAATAATTAGGTATGGAATTCAAAAAGATCGTAAATGTGGCTGTTATAGCCCATGTTGATGCCGGAAAATCGACCCTGGTCGATGCTTTTCTGGCGCAGTCTCATGTTTTTTCCGAACACGAAGAGGTCGTCGCTCAGGTCATGGATTCCAATGACTTGGAAAGAGAAAGAGGGATCACGATCTATTCCAAGAACTGTTCGATCAACTACAAGGATTACAAGATCAACATCGTCGATACGCCTGGCCATGCGGATTTTTCCAGTGAGGTAGAGCGCATCATCAAGACGGTCGATACCGTCATCCTGCTGGTCGATTCTTCGGAAGGCCCGATGCCTCAGACGCGTTTCGTTCTGAAGAAGTCTCTTGAAGCGGGGCTCAGGCCCATCCTTCTGATCAACAAGATCGATAAGAAGGACGCCAGGATCAACGAGGTCATCGATGAGGTCTATGATCTGTTCCTGGACCTGAACGCCAATGATGATCAGCTCGATTTCCCTATCCTCTATGGTATAGCGAGAAGCGGGATCGTCAGATACAATCCTGGTGATTCCAATGATGACATCAATCCGCTGTTTGAGACGATCGTTTCCCATGTGGATCCGTATCCCGACAGGATGGATGAGCCTCTGCAGATGCAGGTCTCAGCGCTGGCTTACGATGATTACATCGGCAGGATCGGCGTCGGAAGAGTCTATGCAGGCATCATCAGACAGAATGAGATGATCTCTGTCTGCAACAATAACGGTAAGAAAGAGAATCGCAAGATCGCGAATCTGTACAACTATCAGGGTCTCAAGCGCACCGCCATCAGCGAAGCGCAGTGCGGCGATATCGTCATGATCTCCGGTATCGAGAACATTGAGATCGGAGATACGATCGGTCCGGAAGGTGTCTATGAACCGCTTCCGCAGATCGATATCGAAGAACCGACTTTGTCCATGAACTTCATGGTCAATACATCTCCTTTCCAGGGCAGGTCAGGCAAGTATGTGACCAGCCGCAACATCAAAGAGAGACTGGAGAGGGAACTGGAGACCAACGTCGGTCTCAAGGTCGAAGGCACCGGCACGACCGATACGTTCAAGGTATCAGGACGCGGAGAACTCCATCTTTCGATCCTTCTTGAGAACATGCGCCGCGAAGGCTATGAAGTGGCGGTCAGCCGTCCGGAAGTCATCTTCAAGACGATAGACGGCAGATTGAACGAACCGATCGAGGAAGTGATCTGTTCCGTGCCGAATGAGTATTCCGGCACTGTCATCAACAAGCTGAATCTGCGCAAAGGCCAGATGATCGATATCCAGGACGAGGGTTCCTATACGAAGGTCATTTACCATGTGCCGACCAGAGGTCTGCTCGGTTACCGTTCCGAATTCATCAACGATACCAAGGGCGAGGGCGTCATGGTGAGGAAGTTCATCGCTTATGAACCGTTCGTCGGTGAGATCTCTCAGAGACCGAATGGTGCGCTCATCTCCATGGCTTCCGGCAAAGCGATGACTTACGCTTTGTGGAACCTGCAGGAGAGAGGCCAGCTCTTTGTCACGCCGCAGACCGAGGTCTATGAGGGCATGATCGTCGGTGTCTCTTCCAAGACACAGGATATCGAGGTCAACCCGACCGTCAACAAGAAGATGACGGCAGTCAGGTCGACAGGCAATGATGAGGCCATGAAACTGGTCCCGGCCAGGGTCTTCTCTCTGGAAGAGGCTCTGGAATTCATCAATGATGATGAGCTTGTCGAGGTGACGCCTGATTCGATCCGTCTGAGAAAGCGTTATCTGACCAATCTGGATCGCCGCAGGCATATGCGCGAGGTCAACAAAGAAGCGAACAAATCGTAATGAGGCCGTAAAAACGGCCTTTTTAATGGGTAAATATGATTTTATGTCCTATTTACAGTAAAATGAAATCATGGAACTGCTGGTGACTTTAAGAAAAGCGGAACTGCTTCAGAAGATCCTTCCTTTTGCCGATGGCGTGATATGCGGCCGTTTTTTTACGACGGGTTACCATCTCAGTTCAGAGGATCTGAAGGAAGTCTGCAGCCTGTGCAGAAAGTCAGGCAAGAAGTTCTATATCGCCATGGATGATTTCATTTCCGAGGATGAGAAGATCCTGCTCTATGACTATCTGAATATGATCGATGAGATGGATGTCGATGGCATCTATTTCCATGATCTGGGCATCTATGATGCAGCGAGGTCCTACGGTCTCATCCCGAAACTGATCTATGATGGAAAGACCGTGCTGTGCAATTCTCTGGACAGTGCTTTCATGCTGGACCAGGGGATCGATTCGGTCGTTATTTCCCGGGAGCTCACTCTGAATGAAGTCAGAGAGATCCTGAAGAACCATTCGGGAAGAGTGGACATGCAGATATTCGGACATCTGCGCATGTCTTATTCCAAACGGCGTTTTTTGAGCAACTATTTCAGGCAGATCGGAAAGGAATACGACTATTTTGGCAAGGAGACTCTCGCACTTGTCGAGGAACAGAGGGAATACAGGATGCCTGTCGTTGAAGATGCAGAGGGCACTTTCATATACAGCGATTATATCTTTACGATGTTTTCTGAGATCAGCGAACTGAGGCCTTATCTGAGAAGAGGGATCATCGATACGCTTTTCATCAACGATGAAAACATGATCGCCCAGGTCTGCCGGGATTACCGCAGGATCAACGCGTCGAATCAGAAATTCATCGAAGACAGTTTCTATCACAATTTTCCGGAAAGCTATTCTTCCGGCTATCTCTATCTGAAGACCAATATCAGCAAAGATGAATAAGATCGAACTTCTGGCACCGGCGAAGGACCTGAACAAGGCCAAGATCGCCATCATGTATGGAGCAGATGCCGTTTATGTGGGCGGCAAGTTTTATTCGTTGCGTTCGCGGGCTTCCAATTTTTCAACAGATGATCTCAAGGAGCTTTCCGCTTTCGCAAAGCAGTATGGCGCCAAGGTCTATGTCACCGTCAACATCGTCTTTCATGATGATGATTACTATGGCATCAGAGAGTATCTGCGTTTTCTGGGAGAGATCGGGATCGATGCGGTCATCATCTCTTCCCTGGCACTGATCCCTATCGTCAGACAGGAAGCACCTCACATGGAGTGTCACATTTCGACGCAGCTGTCTTCTTTGAACTCTTCGGCTGTGAAGACCCTGAAGCGGTTTGGTGCGGATCGCGTCGTCCTGGCCAGGGAAGCTTCGATGGAACAGATCAGACAGATCAGCCGCAAGTCTTCCGTTCCGCTTGAGGTCTTCATACATGGCGGCATGTGTTCGAATTTTTCGGGACGCTGCGTCCTTTCCAATCGCATGACGCTGCGTGATGCCAACAGAGGCGGCTGTGCCCATTCCTGCCGCTGGAAATACAGGCTCTATGACGGGGATACCCTGATCTCGGATCCGGACTGTCTGCTGTCCATGTCCTCCAAGGATCTGAGGGCATCGGCCTACATCGAATCGATGATCGAATGCAACGTCGCTTCTTTGAAGATCGAAGGACGCATGAAATCAGAATACTATATCGGTCAGGTCGTGAAGACCTACCGGAAGATGATCGATGAGATTTATGAAAAGGGATCCTTGCCTGAAGAGCGTCTGGCCTGGTATGACAACGAATTGAACAAGGCTGAAAACAGGCCGAGCAATGACGGCTTCCTTTCCGGTGACTGTGATAACAGCAGGCATCTTTATGGCGTCAACGGAGCCGGAGTCACCCATGACTATGTCGCTTTCGTCCACGCTTTTGATGAGAGACGTTCGATCGCCCTTGTCGAGGTGAAGAACATCTTTGCCAGAGGCGATGAACTGGAGGCTTTCGGTCCGCATCTGGACAATGTGCGTTTCAAGCCGGAACTGATCTTTGATGAGAACTGGGTCAGCGTCGATCTGGCAAACAAGCCGACACAGCTGCTGTATATGAGAGTCCCGTTCATTGCCGCCTATGGCGATATGATCAGGAAGGCGGTATGAGATGATCATCGAAGGTGCCATCGCCGTCAAGAGCGCGATACAGAACGATAAAAGACAGGTCTTCAGAGTCTATATCGACAGGAAAAAGAAGACCAAGGATTTCAACTACATCCGCAAACTGATCCGAAACAAAGGGCTGGATCTTCTGGAATGTGAACGGGAAGAGATAGAGGCTCTGGTTTCCGGGAAAAGCCACGGAGGCATTGCGGCGCAGACCGGAAACAGGGTGGATGATCGTTTTGATGAAGGAGATATCTTCTATCTCGATGGGATCGAAGATCCTTTTAATCTGGGCTATTCGATGCGCACCCTCTGCGCTTTCGGAGTCCGCAATGTCCTTTTATCAAGCAGGGATTACTCTTCCATGGAGAGCCAGCTTCTGAAGTCTTCAGCCGGAGCTTATGATATGTTGAATGTCCGTGTCGCAAAGGATCCCCTGCAGGAGATCGGATCATATAAGGAAAAGGGCTATCATCTCTATGGTCTGTACAGAGGGCAGGATTCCAAAGATATCTTTGATGTTTCTTTCTGTGAACCGGCTCTGATCCTGCTGGGAGGAGAGAAGAGGGGCATTTCGGCGGAACTTCTGGAACTCTGCGACGACTATCTCTACATCTCCTATGGTTCCGATTTCCGCAATGCGTTGAATGCCTGCGCAGCTTTGGATGTGACAGCGACCCTGTTGAGAAAGCAGAGGCGGGGATCATGATCACTTCGCTGGATAACAGGACAGTCAAGGAACTGAGGAAGCTTCATCAGAAGAAGTATCGTGAGGATCGTTTTCTGCTTCTGGATGAGGATATGATCCTTCTTGCCAAGCAAAAAGGCCTCTTGCGGAAGCTCATCTGCTGCGGTGAAGCGCCTTTTGAACACGATGATGTTCTGGAAGTCTCCCAGGAGGTCCTGAACAAGATCGCGGACCGGGAAGGTCTCCATCATGTCGGCGTCTCCGGAATGATAGAAGATGTTCAGGCGAAAAGCGACAGGATCATCATGCTGGACCACCTGCAGGATCCCCTGAATATCGGCAGGATCATGGAGGCGGCCAGACTTTTCGGCTTCGGTTCTGTCGTCCTGTCAGAGGGCTGTGCCGATATCTATAATGAAAAATGCCTCGCTAACTGCAAAGGAGGCATCTATACACTGGAACTGTCGCAGCGCGATCTGCTTGAAGAGACAAAGCGCCTGCAGGATATGGGATACAAGGTCTATGCCACGGGTCTGAGCAACGACACCAAAGAGATGCATGAGGTAGCTGCTTCAGAGAAGATGGCTTTCATCCTTGGAAACGAAGGAAGCGGTGTCCGTCTTGAACTGATGGACATCTGCGATGAGGTGATGAAGATCGACATGCGCAACATCGATTCACTCAATGTGGGGATGGCCGCTTCCATCATCATGTATCAGTTCAGAATCTGACTGTGAATCCGTCTTCTCCCGTTTTAAGAGGGATCTCTTTGATGGAGTGATCATAGACACGGGCGAAGCGGTCCGGTCTCAGGGATTCTTCCAGGAAGGCGTCGGTCTGTTCGCCCTGCACTTCACAGGCGACGGTGCCGTTGTCGCAGTTGCGGACATAGCCGCTCAATCCGTATTTCCGGGCGATCTGTATGATGCGCCAGCGGAAGCCAACGCCTTGAACGATGCCTTGATAGATGATGTAATACCTCTTCATACTTCTATTCTAATCGAAAAAAAGAGCTCATCAGAGCTCTTTTCATTGTATCGGTTCGAAATCGGCTGCACCATGCTTGCAGAGCGGACAGATAAAGTCATCCGGCAGCGTGTCGCCTTCATAGACATAACCGCAGACTTTGCAGACGAAGCCTTTCCTGCCCTGTGTCTCCGGTTTAGGTTTGACGTTCTTCTGGTAGTAGGTGTAGGTCATCGTTTCGACGTTGTTGATGACGCGGGCTTCACTGACTGAGCAGATGAACATGCCATGTGTTCCAAGGTCGACATAGTCTTCCACTTTCAGTGAGAAGAAGGCATTGATGTAGCGCGGAAGGAAGATGAGTCCGTTGTCGGATCTCAGGATCTCTTTTTCATCCTTGAACTTGTCTGTATTCCTGCCTGACTGGAAGCCGAACTGCTGGAAGACCTTGAACGGTGCTTCGATGTTGAGACAGTTGACGTTCATGATGCCGGTCTGACTGATGACATGGTGCGAGTAGTTGGCCTTGTTGATGGAGACCATGACTCTGAATGGGTTGTCCGTGAGCTGGGCGACCGTATTGACGATGAGACCGTTGTCCTTCTTTCCGTCGTTGGAGGTGACGACATAGAGACCATAGCCGATGGAGAAGAGAGCTTTCATGTCGCTCTTGTTGGCTTTCTTTTCGTCTCTTGCCAGGTAGTCGACACAGATGGCTTTCGCCAGATCATCGATCTCCTGAGCATTGGTGTCGTTCATGGCCGACTTGATATGGACGACCGGCTCGACAAAAGTCAGGTTCTGTGACTTCGACAGCATTTCTTTCATCGTCTTGGCTGCCAGAGGAGCCCAGGATCCGTTCTCGATGAATCCGACCTTGCGGTTCTGGAAATTCCTTTCCGTGAGGTGATTGATGAATTCTTTCATGAACGGATAGATATCGGCATTGTAGGTCGTGGTCGCCAGGATCAGTTTGCCGTAGGCGAATGCATCTGCGACCGCTTCAGACATGTCACATCTTGCCAGATCATAGACTTTGACTTCCGGTGCATTGTACTCCTTCAGCTTCTGCGCCATCTTCTCGACAGCGACCTTCGTGTGCCCATACACAGAGGTGTAGCACAGAACGATGCCGTCTTTTTCCGGCTCGTAGCTTGACCAGGTGTTGTAGAGATTGAGATAGTATGGAAGGTTTTTGTAAAGGAACGGACCGTGCAGAGGCAGGATCATGGAGATGTCCAGACCGGCAGCTTTCTTCAGGACGGCCTGCACCTGTCTGCCGTACTTGCCGACGATGCCGATATAGTAGCGTCTTGCCTCGTCGACCCAGTCTTCACTGACATCGAGGGCACCGAATTTGCCGAATCCGTCAGCTGAGAAGAGCGCTCTTTCATAGGCGTCGTAGGTCATCATGACTTCCGGCCAGTGGACCATCGGTGCGGCGACAAAGTGGAGGGTGTGCTTTCCGAGTTCCAGCGTATCGCCTTCCTTGATGATCAGGTGCCTGTCTTCAAACTGCGTTCCGAAGTAGTTCTGCATCATGGCGAAGGCCTTGTCGGATGAAACGATGCAGGCACTGTCGTAGATCTTCATGAAGTTGGCGATATTGGCGGAGTGGTCAGGTTCCATATGCTGGACGATGAGATAATCAGGCTTTTTCCCGTTCAGGACGTTCTCGATGTTGTCCAGCCACTCGTGCGTGAAGTTCTGGTCAACGGTGTCCATGACCGCGATCTTGTCGTCAATGATCACATAGGAATTGTAGGACATGCCATTAGGCACTTTGTACTGCCCTTCAAAAAGGTCGATCCTGTGGTCGTTGACGCCGACATATTTGATCGAATTAGTGATTTCCATAATTAAAAATTCTCCTTAATCTCATTATAGATGAGCTTCAGGAAAATTGAGTGAAATATCATAGGAATGTTTCAAGGATGAGGACGCTGAAGCAGCAGATCAGGGTGACTTTGAAGAGTCCCATCTCTCTGTAGGCGGCGTAGATGCCGATCAGAAGGCTGATCAGGCCGGCGACCGGGCTGGCAGTGACATCGATGATGGCCGGGAAAGTCATGACAGACAGCGTCACATAGGGGACATAGTAAAGGAAGTCGCGGATGAAGCGGTTTTGGATCGGCCTGCGGATGATGGTCAGAGGAAGGACCCTGATCGCAAAGACCGTCACTGTGACAGTCAGGATATAGATGTAGATGTTCCTGCTCATCTTTCACCTCCTTCTTTGCTTGGAAAGAGGAATGCGCCAAGTGCTGATATGGCGATCGTCAGGATGATCGTGACGGCGCTTTCGGACAGGGCGAAGAAGCGGGACAGGATATAGCTCAGCAAAAAGCTCAGGATGATCAGGATGCTGATGGGACGTGACTTTTTGGCAGGCGGAATGAAGATCGCCAGGAACATGCCAAAGAGGGCGACAGACAGGGCGGAAACGATCCTTGCGGGAAGGATGTTGCCCATCATGATGCCGAATGCACAGCCCAAGGCCCAGCAGGGGACCGCGAAACTGATCGCACCGTAGGAATAATAAGGATCGAGGTAGGGGTCCTGTGTGATCGCCAGAGCGAAGAATTCATCAGTCAGAAAGAAACCAAGCAGGAGCCTGTGTATCATTCCTGTTTTGGGAGCGATCTTCTGTGAGAGAGCGAAAGACATCAGGATGTAGCGCATGTTCGCCACAAGGGATACCAGGACCATCTGGATGTAGGGAACGCCTTCTTTGATCGCGGTGAATGCGGCGTTCTCTCCGGCCGAAGCGTGGACCAGCGCAGAGGTCAGAAAACCCTGGAATGGATTCAGTCCCGCATTTGCGGCGGCGATGCCAAGCGAAAAAGCGACCGCGAAGTAGCCTAGTCCAATGGGTATGCCGATCCTGAATCCTTTTGCGAACTGTTTCATGTTTTTAAAAAGAACTAGTTGCTGCTAGTTCTTAGAGTTTCTTGAATTCTTCTACATTGAGAACGAAGACTGTAGCACCTCCGACTTCAACTTCTATCGGATATGAGACGAGAGATGAGACGTCGGTCGTCATCGTCGTCGGCACAGCTTCTTTTCTTCTCTGAGATTCGCTGCCGATGATCTCGATAGCCTTTTCAACTTCCCGGTCTTCACAGCCGATCAGCAAGGTCGTATTGCCTGAAGAAAGGAAGCCGCCGGTCGTTGCCAGACGTGTTACATGATAGGATGCTTTGTTCAATGCGGAGATACAAGCTTTAGTATCATCTGTCGAGATAATAGCTAGAATAAGTTTCATTTCTCTGCCTCCTCTTAAGTATTATTCTATCATTAAAAACAGATTTGGGGGAAAAATCGATATGACTCGGTTTGAGGCATCTGTGTAATAGTGATACAATGTATAGGATGATAGAATTCAAGAACGTTTCAAAGAAGTACAAGAACGGCACACACGCTTTGGAGAATGTCAATCTCAAAGTCGAAGATGGCGAGTTTGTCTATATCATGGGACCGACCGGTTCCGGTAAATCAACGATGATCAAACTGCTGGATGGAGAGGAAGTCCCGACCGGAGGCAGCGTCATCGTCAACAATGTCAATGTTGGCCGTTTGAGAAAATCAAAGGTCTACCTGTACAGGCGCAAGATCGGCGTCGTTTTCCAGGATTATCGTCTTTTGCCTGAAAAGACGGTCTTTGAAAATGTCGCTTATGCGCTGGAAGTCCTGGATATGCCTGGCGACAAGATCAAAAAGCGCACCAGAGAAGTTCTGAAGCTGGTCGATCTGGCTGACAAGTCAAACGCCAAGCCAAGAGAGCTTTCCGGCGGTCAGCAGCAGAGAGTTGCGATCGCAAGGGCGATCGCCAAGCGTCCGGCGATTCTGATCGCTGACGAGCCTACCGGCAACCTGGATCCTTCCATGACGGATGAAATGATCACGTTGCTGGAAAAGATCAACCGCGAAGAGAAGACGACGCTTCTGGTCGTCACCCATAATGATGTCATGGTCGAGTATCATCCAAAACGCACGATCAGGATCGAGTCAGGCCACATCGTCAATGATGGAACAAGAGGAGAGCTTTTCTATAAGCAGGGCTTGAGCGGCATCAGGACGAACAAGGAAGAAGAGAAGAAAGAGGAGAAGGAAGCGGTCCCGGAAGCGACGATCGAAATGGAAGCTCCTGTTTCAAAAGATAAGATGACCGAGAGTGAAGCTCAGGATCATGTGATCAATGAGATCACGATGCAGCTGGATGCCATCCAGCAGATGAAGGAAGGAGACAGGGGAGAATGATCTTTTTCCGTCGTTTCTTCAGACATCTCAGAGAAGGCTTCGTAGGTGTCAGACGCCATTTCGGTATGGCTTTTTCGGCGTCTTCGGCAGTCACGATCACCCTGCTTCTGGTAGGAGTTTTCGGTGTCTTTGCGATCAACATGGCCTATCTGACACAGGAGATCGAACAGTCGATCTCTCTGGTCGCTCTGATCGATTACAAGGTCAATGATCCGAGCGTCATCACGAACATGAAAACGAAGATCGAGGCGATGGAAGAAGTCGACCGCGTCATCTATCGGACAAAGGATGAGGAGTTCGATTTCTATAACAAGGAGTATCCGGAGATGGTGGAATTCTCCGAGTATTACCGTTCTGATAACCCGTTCCACGATGCTTTCCTGATCTATGTGGCTGACGGTTCCGATATGGGCAACGTCAAGCTCAATGTGGAGAGGATGGATGGCATCGATTCCGTACAGGATGGCGGCAACAACACCTATACGCTGATCAATATCCTGCATTCAGTCAGGAATGCCGGTGGCATCCTGATCCTGGCTCTGGTCGCTCTGGCCGTCTATCTGATCTACAACACGATCAAGATCACGATCGCGACGAGAAAGGATGAGATCTGGATCATGCGGAATGTCGGCGCGAAGAACTCTTATATCAGAGCTCCTTTCCTGGTCGAAGGCATCATCATTTCGATCATCGGTTCCATCCTGCCGATCGCTCTGATCGTCTATGGCTACTATAAGCTCTATGAAATGACCGGCGGTGTTTTGGCCGGTGTCATCACACTGGTCCCGGTGATGCCTTTTGTCGTCTATGTCGCTGCGGCATTGCTGGTGATAGGCGTTTTCGTCGGTTTCATGGGTTCCTATATTTCTGTGTGCAAGTATCTGAGGTTGACCAGATGATCTTCAGAAAGCTCTTTACTTTGATCCTGATCGTCTTCATCGTCTTACCGTTAAGCGGTAGGACAAGTTTTGTTTATGCGGAAGATGACGATGATCACTATGAAGAAAAGAGCGACTATGACAAGTGCGTGGAAGACAGGGACAAGGATGCCTGCCGTATCGTTTACAAGCAGATCAAGGGCGAAGAAAGCAAGGCTCTCAAAGAGATCGAATCTCAGATCAAAGAGAGCGAAGGCCAGATGGAG
>JAEEGF010618115.1_pt1 | contig 23575 bp, 25 predicted proteins | sample 9134171 | NCBI WGS metagenome assembly JAEEGF01 (sample SAMN16246542, study PRJNA631951) | gut metagenome | biome: gut microbiome; feature: rumen; material: AP-attached | host: Bos | place: Iran: Karaj | collected 2018-10
AGCATCAGGATGTCGCCATCGTAGAAAGCCACGTTGACGACGCCGAACATAAACAACAGGCACATGCGCCAGGCAAAGCGGCCCGAGAAGCATTTGCCCTTCTGCTGCTGGTTGTCGTTCATGATGAAGAAACTCAATCCGAACAGCATGGCGAAGATGCCGTACATCTTGCCTGATAGCAGCCAGGCCAGCACGTCAGCCACCGTCTGGTCGCATGCCAGTGTATGCACTATCGGCTCTTTGGTAAAAATGTCGAAATGCTCTACGGAGTGATAAAGGATGATGCCGGCCACAGCGATACCTCTCAAAGCATCGGCCACATCAATTCGGGTGTTGGGTAAATTGCGGGTCTTATACACCATTGTAATATATGTTATTCTTTGTTTCCTAATTCAAAATGGAATGACTTGCTGAAATGACGGCGGGAATAATAAGTGACAGAGGGGTGCGTCAGATCCATCACCATCGTCCAGGCCGTTCCGAGGAATCCCTCGCGCTGAGGTTGCGACACGACCGCGATGGCTTCAGTCAACTGTTTTTTGTTCATCACGCCGTTCGTCTGGTCGAACCGCTGGCAAAGTTTGTCATAACGGTCATCACCTTCTTCAAGTCCTACATTCAGCTTCTGCTCGCACAAATAGTGATTGGCTACGGCAGGCGATTCCGTCACCACCATTTCGTTGTCGACATATTCCACGACTACGCTTCTGCCCGAAACATCCGCCATGGCATAATGATGGGCTGAGCCGATATCTGAGTGCATATCGATACCTTCAAGCAGTTTGAGCGCCTCGTCTATGTTAGCCGCATTCTTCAGCATGTAGGAGATGGCAGCCGTCGTGGTCAGGTCGGGGCGACTGGTGCGCTGATGCGTCTCTATGGTGTCGCCAGCCATCAGGTCGGCAATGGCCAAGCCCTTTTCGTTGATACCGTCGAGGGCGACAAACAGCCCCGTCAGGCACAAATATTGATTCTTGAATCCCTCTGGCTTAAAATCCATTCCCGACGTTCCGTCGCCTACCCGTTGCCTTTCGCCGAAATTGTAGAACTCTACGTTGAAGGTAGTGATCGTTTCGTACCCTTTATCAGGGATGCAATGCATGACGACGCCGATGGCAGACGGGAAGTCGAAGTTGCGCCCCATCAGCACGCCGCCATCGGGTGTACGCACCGTGAGGGCCGAGCATCCATAGGGCTCTTTCGAAGTATTCACATCAGGCTTGTAGTGCCCCTTCGACAGGAACTCGATGGCGTAGCCTGCCAACTGATCGGCAGATTCAAATCCGCCCTTCGCCATCAGTCCGTCGAAGCCGTCATCACCCCGATACTCCATGTAGTACAGTCCGTTGTCAAGTTTCACGCAAGAATTAGCGCCCTTCACCAGCGGGCCGAACTCCATAAACACTAACACACCTGCGACTATCAGCAGTCCCAGCACGCTCCATAGCGCAATCTTTAATGCTTTTTTCATCGTTGATAATTATAGTTTTTATTTTTCGCCACAAAGATAACACATTTCATTGAGTCTTGCAAATTCACGGCACTAAAATTCCACGCGGTAGGCGATATTTGGGAAGGTGAGCGAGGTGAACTTATATCCAAATATTTAATTTTTGATATCCACGCCGCCGAGGAAATTGCTGGCGACGATGTGTAGGGTAGGGGCTTTCGGGTCGGCGCTATGTGTGGCATGATTGCCGATGCCGCCGATGAAGCTGCGGCTCTTTACCACGACGTTGACATGGGGGGACACAATGAGTTCGATGCCGCCGCAGAAGGTGTGGATGTCGATTTCCTCGTCCTCAGTAATCACAGCCTCGCGCAGATCCATGCGGATGCCACCGCAGAAGGCATCGAGGCGGGCACCGTGGAACGTCTCGCCGTGATAGACGTACTCATCGCCCCCGTAGTGTACAGAACAGCAGATGCGCTTGCCGTCCTCGCCGATGGGCAGCGGACGCTGGAGCCACTGGTCGGGGTCGCAACGGTAGCTTTCGATGATCAGACTAACACCCACGTAGAGCATCACGAAGATGCAGAAATAAGTTGTCCAGGGCTGTTCGCTTACCAGCGCAAACCAACTCCAATGGATAAAACCCCATATGGTAGCCAACTTCAACAGACTGGCTACGATGAAAATAATTCCGATAATCGTTCTTGGTTTCATAATCATATTTCTTTTAAAATGTTATTGCAAAATCGCACTGCAAAATTATAATGTGCAGTTTATCCCTCCAAATTTCTGGGATATTCTGCATGGTTTTGTGATAAGCGGAGCCAAATGTGTGATGAAATGACTGAAAAGTGACGAATGATTTGGTGATTTAACAGAATTGTATTACTTTTGTCGACCGTATGAACAAAGGTCACAAAGAAACCATCAGCACCCGTTTGATCAGCACCGCCTTCATGGTGCTGGCAATAGCCATCTTCAAGCCCTTCGGACTCGAAATGTGGCAATGGCAGGCTTCTGTCCATCTACTGGCGCTATTTGCATTGGGCCTGTTCAGTTGTTTCCTGACGGAAGTCATTCTGCGATACATAATCCGCATGCCCCGTTCCTACGACCGTGGTGTCAGCTATATCATCAGCCGGAATCTCCGCTTCCAATGTATCAACACGCCGTTGGTGTCGCTACTCATCTGTCTCTATCGCCACTTTGCGATGAGCGAGCTGGTAGAGGGCAACAGACTGTCTTTGAGCAATTATTTGGAGACGCTGGTGATTATTGCATTCCTCTCCTTCGCCATCGGACTCTACTGGCGCTTTAAGTTCCGCAGCAAGTATCTGGCGATGGAACTGGAAGAGACGCGACTGCTGAACGAGGAGTTGAAGAAGATGCAATCGGAGAAACCGAGTGAGAAGCCTCTCCAGCAGGCACCTGAATCTACCGCATGTCAAAGCCAGGAACTCACGCTCACCGGCACAACCAACGAATCGGTGACGCTCCAGATATCAGACCTGTTATTTATTGAGGCTGTGGGCAACTATGTCAAGGTGAGCCATCTGTGCGATGGACAGGTGCATACCGACATGCTTCGCGTCACCATGAAACAGCTGGAGGAAACACTACAAGGCTATCCGATGATTGTCCGCTGCCATCGTGCCTTCCTGGTCAATCTTGGTCAGGTAGAGCAAATCATCTCACATTCCGGCTCCACCCAGCTGCTTATCAAGCACTGCAACGAATCGCTCCCCGTCTCGCGCAGCAACATGGCGCAGGTGCGGGCTGCGATTAATAAGCATTAATAGTCTTCTTTCTTATTAGTCACTGATACTGTTCTACAAAGTCGCGCACCAAGCGGAACACAGGCTCGTAGCTGTCGAAGCGGACGGTCTTGTAGGTGTCGAAGATCGTATGATAGTATTGGAAGGCGTCGCCTTTCTCGTTCTCCAGGAAGATACAGGGAACATGGCGCGTGGCAAAGGGATAATGGTCGCTGTTGGCAGCCAGATCACCACGATGCAAGGCCTCGAAGTGGTGCTTTTCCGCATTGATCTTCTCAAAGAGCCTGAACCCGCGCATGCCCTCATCGCTCACCTCGCAGTACTGGGCGGGATTGTTGTCGCCGATCATATCTATATTAAACAGGTATTTAACCTGGCTTAGCGGCACGATGGGGTGCTCAGCATACCAGGTAGAGCCACGCAGGTTGGCATCCTCACCCGAGAAGGCAATGAAGTACATGTCGTATGGCGGACGATGCTTGGCGTAGTATGCAGCCAGTGTCACGATGGCGGCAGTACCCGAGGCGTTATCGTTGGCTCCTGCATAGAAGATCTTCTTTCCCAGATTGCCCAGATGGTCGTAATGGGCCGTAAAGACATAGCAACTGTCATGACGAGTTCCTTCCACTTTGGCGATGACGTTGAAACACTCGTAATCCTTCAGGAACTTGTTGTCGACGTAGGCCTTCACACGTTGCACACCCTCGATGGCTTCGGGTGTTACCCAGATAATGGGCTTATCTACCACCTTCTCGCCATAGGCCTTGAAGAATTTGATGGGTGCCTCCCATGTATAGATCAGGCCGGCATTGGGGCAATCACCTGCTTTCTGCAATTTCGAAAAGTCCTTGCGGTGCTTGTAGGTGAACCAGAATTCGCATGCCACAAGGCAATTGGCATATTCGGGCTTGGCAAGGTCGGCGAACATACGCTCGGCATCATAGTTCAGCGTATCCACATGATAGACTGGGAACTCGCCGTGTACGCCAGGAGAGTACTCACGCATGGAGAAATCCACACCGGCACGAAGCTTCCGTCCATCTGCCCACATCTGCATCTGGCCGCAAAACGTATTGATGTCCAGTTTGAAGGGTTGGAGAGTCACCTCGTCAACGCCAGCCTTCTGGAACTCTTTCTGCAGGAACCGTCCGGCTTTATTGGCACCGTCCTTGGCATAGCCTCTTCCTTGGTATTTTGCTGAACTCAGTTCTTTGATTACCCGTTTGTAATGTGCCAGGTCCTGTGCTGCCAACGACAAAGTGCAGCAGGCAAATATGAATGTAATGGCAATATTCTTCATCATAACACCTGAATTTACTCAATCACCTCGATATAAAAACTGAATGGACGGAAGCCGTCGTTGCAGCTGATCATCGCACTCATGGGATTCTTCATCCATCCGTCGTAGAAGTTGCCCTCGCCACGGGCCAGCGACTCCACGAACTCACGCATGGAGTACCAAGCCGACGGACACATCCCTTCAGGCTGCTGTCCGTCGATGGAGATCCACTGCTGACCTTCCCTGACATCGCAGGTATGCTCAATCGGATTCTCATATTTCGCCATCAAATCCTCATAGACCGTCTGGCGGATGGCTGTGATTCGTACTTTGTTCATAACAAGAATTAAAACTGGGTGTAAAGTTACGAATAATTATGGATTCTTCGTGTTTTTCCCCACAAGAATTAAGAAAAAATATGATTTGTCATAGCCTTTACGGGTGTAGCCCTGTTTATCAGGTACTACAACCATAAGGCATAGGGTTAAGGCTTCACACCAATGATGGTGGCATTAGACGGTTTCATACGGTGGATTTCCGTCTGGATGAAGCCTGCATCGTCGAGCATCGTCTTCAGTTCCTCCGGCGAATAGGCAGTCATGCCTTCCACTACGTTTGTCCACATGGAATCTCCGTCAACGACCTCTACCATGATGGCGAATTTGCCGCCAGACTTCAAGACACGGTGCATCTCCAGCAGACAGTCGGGTAGATTGGGCCAGAAATAGACAGTCTCTACAGCCGTCACAAGGTCGAACTTAGCGTCTTCGTAGGGGAGTTTCTCGGCAGAACCCTGAGTGACAAACACCTGCTTGTCGAGTACTTTGGCATTCACTTTTTTGGCTTTCGTTACACTCTCCTCAGAGATGTCGATACCATAGACCTTTGCGTCTTTACTCCGCTTCAACAACCGTTGCAAGGTTGCCCCGCCACCACAACCGATATCGAGCATCATCCAGCCGTCTTGAATATCGACGAGTTTCAGACCCCAGTTCGTCAGTGGCGCATGACAGAGGTTCATAAATTTCAGCATGGCGCGTCCCATCCGTCCTTGCGGACAGGCACAGTTTGTGAAAAGTTTCTTTATTAGTCCCATAATCGTTTTCTTTTTCAAAAAGGTGGCTGACCTCACGACCAACCACCCTACAAATAACTAAACAAATACTTTATGATTTTATACCTGTGATTACATGTTAGGAGAGATGGCTGCTATCCAGGCCTCAATGCGGGTGTCGGTCTTGTCGTCCTCGTTGATGTCGTCGAGGGGTAGGCCGATAAACTTGCCGTCAATCACAGCCTCCGAGTCGTCGAAGGTGTAGCCGTCGGTCTCGACTGAGCCGATGAATTTGGCACCGCTATTCTTGATACCGTTGTAGAGTTCGCCCATGCCGCCTACGAAGGTGTCGCTGTAAGATGCGCAGTCGCCACATCCGAAGATAGCGATGGTCTTACCGTTGAGGTCGGCACCCTGTAGTGTTTTCAGGCCGTTGTACCAGTCATCCTGCAATTCACCTGCGCCCCACGTCGAGGTGCCGAGAATTAGGTTCTGGTTGGCGCTGACGATATCGGCAGTCAAGTCTTGTACATTTAAGGCATCACAGCCCAGTTTCGAGGCGATCTTTTCTGCGATGGCCTCGCAGGTTCCCGTCGAGGAACCATAGATTACAATTGTTGTGTTCATTTCAATGATTTATTCTAAAGAAGTTATTAATTTTTGTTGATGCATTTGCCGTCGCATTTCCCGTTGCACTCGCCTTTGCATCCGTTCTTGCGTTTGCAGTAGCGTTCGCACTGTGCGCAGAGGTCGTAGCCGAGCATGGCGCCGAGGATGAAGTCCTCTTCGGGTGTGAGTTGGTTCAACGGACGGGTGACGATGAGTCGGATGGCTTCCAGACACTCTCGCCGTCCGAAATACACGTTCAGGTTCTGCTGTCCTGCGGGTTGCAGCACGTAGGGGATACCTTGGCTTTCCAGTCGCTCTACGGCCTGCTGACCATATTTCTTATTACAGGTGAACAGCACCATCTGGCGTACACCTTTATTCAGTTCGTAGATGTGGTTCATCAAAACCTTGAGTTCCGTAGGAATTGTTCTTGTTGTCATCGTTGATTGATTTTTGCGGTGCAAAGGTACGGCAAATAAATAAGGTGCGCAATACCTAAAAACGAGGTTTTTAAGCATTGCGCACCTATAAAGGTCTGCAAAAGCAGATTAATCAAAAGTAGGTATTCATAATATCTTCTTGATTTATCCCATTACCACATCGAGTACCATCATCAGGACAAAGCCAATGGCAAAGCCGATGGTGCTGAGATTTGAGTGCTGACCACTGGAGGCTTCTGGGATCAGTTCTTCGACTACGACGTAAAACATGGCTCCCGCGGCAAAAGCGAGCATGTAGGGTAGGGCAGGCATGAGCAACGAGGCGAGCAGGAGGACGGCAATGGCACCGATGGGCTCTACGGCTCCGCTGAGTGAACCGATGAGAAATGACTTCCACTTGGAATTGCCTGCTGCACGCATCGGCATGGAGATGATGGCTCCTTCTGGGACATTCTGAATGGCGATACCCACGGCTACGGCTAAAGCGCTGGCTAAAGAAATATTCGTTACGCTGCTGTCGGCTCCTGCAAACACCACACCGACGGCCATACCTTCTGGCAGGTTATGGATAGTCACAGCAAGGGCAAGCATCGCAGTTTTAGACAGGTGCGAACGCATACCCTCTGGCTTATCCGTGCCGATATGCAAGTGTGGCGTCAGTTCGTCGATGAGCAACAAGAATCCCATGCCTAACAGGAATCCCACAGCTGCAGGCAGTATACTCCACTTGCCGCTGTCTGCTCCCATCTCCATCGCTGGAATCAGCAATGACCACACCGATGCCGCCACCATCACACCCGATGCAAAGCCGAGCAATGATTTTTGAAGTCGAGCCGACATTTCGTCCTTCATGAAGAATACGAAGGCCGCGCCGAGCACCGTACCCAGCAGCGGAATCAGCAGCCCTATAATCAATGTCGTTGTCATAATCAGTTTCAATCTTGCTGCAAAAGTAAATAAAAAATCCCAAAGCAATGCGGTTTCGCCTTGGGATTTAATATTTATTCGCTTTCAGTCGGATGTGCTATGCAGGATTGAACTTCTCTTTCTTACGCTTGCAGCGGGGGCAGCGCCATGTGTCGGGCAGTTCCTCAAAGGGTGTGCCGTGAGAGATAAATCAAGCGGGCTGCCACTTGCAACGGACAGGCGACACAATAGCACCCTCCTTCTTCAACTCGGCAAAAGCCTTGTCCACTTCCTTGCGGTCAATACCTGTGATTTCCGCAATCTTGCCAGCGTTCACGGGAGCACCGAACTCACGCATGGCCTGTAATACTTTCTCCTTCATAATTGTAATGTTCAATGGTCAATGTTCAATGAATTACATCTGCATTATCAGCCAGTTCTGTGCACCGATCTTCTCAATCATTTCGAGAGCGCCCTGACTCCAGAAGAGATCTTCTTCCTCGTCGGCCAGATAGGCCTTCAGAATGTCGAAAGTGAGATAGTCCTCGCATACCGAACCCATGCACTTGCGCAACAGTTCCACGCCCGGCTCCTGAATCTTCAGGTCTTCCTTGATGTACTCCACTGGGTCATAGCACAGCGCGCGGGCCTCGTGCTTCTCAACCTTCACCTCGCCACCCAGGTCGAGGATGCGGTCGATGAACTTCTCCACCCATTCCATCTCCTCCGTGTAGTGGCCGATGTACTTCTCGCCCAGCTTCGTGAAGCCCTGAGCCTTGAAAATCTGTCCCTGTACCTTGTGTACGAATGCGCCCTCAGAGAGGCCTGTTACGAAGAACTGTAATGCTTCGATTGATTTCTGCTTGTCCATAATCTGATTTGTTTTTTAAGTGAATAATAATGTTATTTGGTTATCTGGGTGCAAAGTTACACATTATAATTCATAGAATTGCAAGCCCAAACGAAACAAAAACCGACCGAAACGAAACAGATTCATTTATTTATTGTATCTTTGCAGCACAAAACAGTATTCGCATGTACAGTCTGAAGGAATTTTGGCAACTGAGAGACCTTCCCATGCCCAAGGGACCGTGGGACGGGAACGTCATCTGCATAGAGACCAACGTGGAATGGACTTTCGGCACGAACGATACGCATGGTTTCCTGTCGTGCTACACGTTCACCATCGTCACGCGTGGATGGGTTACCTTATTATATAATAATAGCAAACTGACGCTGCACGAGGGCGACCTCTACACCTATTCGCCCGGCTTCGAGGTCACCGTGCTCGAAAGCTCCAGCGACTACAGCGGCATCTGCCTGTTGGGCGACGAGCACTTCACGCTCAGCCTGTCCACGGTGCGCGACGCCATCCGCACGGCCTACTTCTCCGTGGTCGAACTCACCTCGCCCGTGCTTCCGCTGAAGGCTGACGACTTTCGCCGACTGCGCGAATTGATGATGATGATGATTCAGTATCAGCAGATGGGACTCCCCCAAGCCAACGACAGCTTGAAGATGCTCTACAACCTCTTCTTGCTCGACCTCTCCGCCATTCAGGAGCACAGCATCCGCGAGCACCGCTTCCCCAAGCGCGTCGAAGAGATCTTCCTGGGATTCCTCGGTCTGCTGCCGCAGCATTTCGCTGAACACCGCGACATCGGCTTCTACGCATCCGAACTCTGCATCACCACCACTTATCTCTCGCGCATCGTCCGTCAGGTATCAGGCGGACGCACCGTCATCGACTACATCAACCAGATGCTCTTGATGGAAGCCACCTTCCTGCTGCGCCAGACCTCGCTGAGCATCACCCAAATCTCCGACCAACTCCATTTCGCCGAAGTCACCACCTTCGCCCGTTTCTTCAATCGGATGAAGGGAATGAACCCCAGGGAGTTCAGGAAAGGGAAGTAAATAGAACTTCACCACGACCTTGTGGCCATGGTGGAATCGTGTTGGTAGGCCGCCAAACTCATCGATAATGGTCTGCATACTATATACGGCATCGCGCTGGGCCTGAGCACAACGGGCCTCGTCGAGACGCATCAGCTTGCTCCAGAGGTGCTGTGACTGATCGGCAACGAACCGTGCTGATTTTTCATCTTCTTTCCTTTTGTGATATTCTGTTTGTTTTGCGCTGTAAATTACTGATTTATTTCAAAATATTCATTGATTATCCCATTTATTTATTTTTTGGGGGTGTAAATGTACGATATAACGGAGAATATTTTGTAACTTTGTACCCAATTATTAATGACTAATTCAAAACAAGAACGAATATGAAAGAAGAACTCGCTACGCGCTTCGCCAGTCGAAGAATCAGTACAAAGGCAGCTCCGGCAGCCATCGGCCCTTATAGCCAGGCCATCAAAGTGGGCAATTTCGTCTATACTTCTGGGCAGATTCCCATCGACCCTGCCACTGGCAGTTTTGCAGAGGGAGGTATCAAGGAACAGACGCGCCAGTCGCTCCAGAACGTAAAGGCTATTCTCGAAGAAGCTGGTCTGACGATGGAAAATGTGGTAAAGACAACGGTGTTCATGGCCGACATGAATGACTTTGCCGATATGAACGCCGTCTATGCAGAGTTCTTTGCTGAGCCATATCCTGCACGCTCTGCCGTTGCTGTGAAGACTTTGCCTAAAGGCGCGTTGGTGGAGATTGAAGTCGTGGCTGCTGTATGAACAAAGTAAGAATCACAGCCATTCGTCAGACTGTCTATGAGGACTTGATGGCGAAATACGAGAATCCGATTGAGCACACCTGCGATGTCAGAGAAGGCCAACAGTGGATCTCTATCGACGGCCAGCAACCTGAAGGGATGTGTCCGTCCGCATGGTACTCTATGCGAGAATTCGTGGAGTCGCTGGCTCGGGGCGAAGGCAACTTTTACGATGGGTGGATGAAGAATCCGATGAGTGCAATGATTAGCTGCAACGACGGTTTCCGTCCGTTCAGTTTTTATATCGAAGTGGTGTAAACATTAACGACAGATAATCATATCAAAATAATGAAAAAGATATTCACGATACTGCTGATGATACCAGCCTTTGTTACGGCATCGGCACAGACAGAGAAGAAAACTGGGTTTGACGACCTCTATCATTACATCGAGAACCTCGACGTGTTTGAATACGGTCAGGAGGAAGCCCGCGCGTACTACATTCCGGGACATCACATCCTGCTCAACGGACGGTGGAAGTTCTTCTACGGTGACACGCCGCAGGAGATACCGGCCAACTTCTTCGAGGAGAAGTTCTCCGACGCGAAGTGGGCGACCATCGACGTGCCGTCGAACTGGGAGATGAGAGGCTACGGCGACCCGCTGTTCCGCAACGTGGCTGCTCCATTCCAGGCCGACCCGCCAAAGACCCCGCGTGACTACAACCCCACGGGAGCCTATCGCACCACGTTCACCATCCCGTCTGACTGGAACGGCGAGGAGGTCTTCCTGCGCTTCGAGAAGGTGGCGTCGGCCTCGTTCCTATGGGTCAACGGTCAGGAGGTGGGCTACAACGAGGGCGCCCAGGAGCCTGCCGAGTACAACATCACGCGGTATCTGAAGAAAGGTCGCAACACGCTGGCCATGAAAGTCATCAAATACAGCGACGGCTTTTATCTGGAAGGACAGGACTATTGGCGCCTGGCTGGCATCTTCGACGATGTATATCTCTATGCCACGCCTAAGACTCGTTTGTTCGACTGGTATGTAACGACAGACCTCGACAAAGACTACCGCGATGCCGACCTGAACATCGAGGTGACCGTCAGAAGCTATGACGAACAGCCTGCGAGAACCCCATTGAAGGTTCAGGCCGTACTGACTGGTGCCGACGGACAGGAAGTGGCGCGATTGGAAAGTCAGGCTGCAACGTTCGCTGGCAGCAGCACATTGACGCTGAACATGAGCAAGCATATTGCCAACCCCTTGAAATGGACTGCTGAGACGCCGAACCTGTATGAACTCAAGATGTACCTCGTGGATGCCGCTACTGGCAAGCGTCTGTCGGAAAGCACGCCCGAGGATGCCCGTCAGGACGTGGGCTTCAAGGAGACTGAAATGCGCGACAATGTGTTCTACCTGAACGGCAAGCCGCTGAAGGTCAATGCGCAGTGCTCGCACATGCAAGACCCCGACAACGGCCACGCTGTTAACGACGAACTCATCAAGAAAGATATGACCATCCTGAAACAGTTTGGCTTCAATGGCGTGCGCACCAGCCACTATCCGCCCGTACCTCGCTATCTGGAATATGCCGCCCGCTACGGACTGTATATCATCGACGAGGCTGGCGTGGAGGCCCATGCCACAGAATGGGTTTCGGGCGACAAGCGCTTTATCCCGATGTACAGGGAACGCGTGCGCCGGATGGTGCTGCGCGACCGCAATCAGCCTGCAGTGCTGTTCTGGAGTGCAGGCAACGAGAGCGGCGAGGGTTCCAACATCGGCGAGGTGATTGACGAAGGCCGCAAATACGACAAGACCCGCTGGTGGATGTATGGCGGCAATGCCTATAGCCATCCCGCTGAGGACATCATCGGCCCGCGCTACCCGACACCTCTGGCGCTCGACCTCAGGGTGGGTCGTCATGGTGATGGCGATGTGCGCCCATCGTTCATGGATGAGTACATATCTGTGGCTGGCAACGGTGGTGGCATGTTCGACGAGATGTGGCGTGCCATCTATACCCACGAGCGAAGCATTGGTGGTGCCGTCTGGGACTTCGTGTCGCCAGGACTTACACAGCCCGCACGAAAGCTCTCTGACAAATCGGGTCATGATGTGATGGCACACATCATGGGCAATGCCAAACTGGTGGCCGATAGCCGCAACCGCAAAAACCACGTGATTGACCTGAGCGGACACGACGAGTGGGTTGAAGTCTATCGCGACGATTGTCTGGAGGTCACAGGCAGTAATATCACCATCAGTTTCGATGTCTGTCCCCGCAAGCTCATCAGTTCCTGCGGCTCGTTCTTGACCAAGGGCGAGTGGCAGTTTGGCGTCGAGCAGCGAGGCAAGGAAAAACTTATGTTCTATATCAATACCGACAAGGCTCCAGCGACACAAGGCGAAGCCAACACCTTTGGCAGAAGGCCTGCGGCAACGAACCACAAGTATGAACTCACAGCCCCGCTGCCCAGCGACTGGGAGAACAAGTGGCACCACGTGGAAGCCTGCTACGACGGCAAGCAGATGACGGTAAGCATCGATAACGCGCAGGTAGCCCAGATGGAGGCTCAGGGCAATATCATCAACGCGCCATTCCCTGTGAACATAGGCCGCAACGAGCAGACCCACGGACAGGACACCCGCGTATATATCTGCGATGCGCTGATGGACAATGTCATCATTGCCGACGCATCGGGCCAGTTGCTGAACCTGGACTTCGAGACGGAGCAGCAGGAGAGCAATTATTTCAGTTACGGCATCGGCGCCCGCACCTACGGCACGATATGGCCCGACAGAACCGTACAGCCGGAAATCTATCAGATGAAGAAATCTGCCCAGCCCGTATCATGTACGTTGCTGAGTGCTGATGACGGTACGGTGGAGATATGGAACAGGAACCACTTCATCAACACTTCCTATTACGATATGAAATGGGAGCTTTACGAGGATGGCGTCTGTCTGCAGCAGGGAACGCTCAGTCCTGATGTGGAGCCATTGTCCAAGAAGGTCATCACCGTACCCTACAGCCGCCCCGTCCTCAAACCCGGCTGTGAATACCGCCTCATGATAACCAGCAGTTTGAAAGCTGATGAGATATGGGCGAAGAAAGGTCACGTCTTAGCCTGGGATCAACTGGAACTCCCATGGCGCCAGTTGGCTGTACCTTCTGACAAGACCATCGGAAAGGCCGTGCTCAGCCAGACCAACGACACCATCATCGTCAGCGGCGACGGATTCTCCTACTCATTCACCCCCGACGGCCAGCTCTTCAGCATAAAGCAAGCAGGCAAGGAACTGCTCAAATCGCCACTCCAGATGAACGTGTGGCGCGCCCCGCTGGCACTTGAGGTGGACAGCTGGGACCAGTGGAACATCACCTACAACAACCGCAAGGCTTGGAACGGCTCGCAGATAGCCAACGAGTTCTATAGCAACAACCTGAACGCCACCACCCGCATCCCCATTTCCTGCCAGGCCTTCGAGGCCGATGGCCAGGTGTATGTCAATGTGCGCTGGTTCTCGCAGTTCGGTGCTCCCGTCAACACAACGCTCGATGCCTACATCACCGGCCTGCGCTATTCTGGCTTCTCCGAGGTCTATGAGTACCGCATCAACGGCGACGGCACTATCGCCCTCCATCATATTCTTGAGCCCGAGGGATCGATGCCTTCACTACTGCCACGCATCGGACTGACGATGACGCTCTGCGACGAGATGCAGCAGGTGAAGTGGTACGGTCGCGGCCCAGAGGAGAACTATCCCGACCGCAAGACTGGCTACGCCATTGGCGTCTATGAGAACCGTGTGGACGATATGTTCGAGCCCTATCTCATTCCGCAGGACTGTGGTCTGCGCTGCGACAACCGCTGGCTCGACATGAGCAACGGCTCCGGTCAGGGACTGCGCTTTGCGATGGACGAGCCGTTCAACTTCAACGCCTACCACTACAGCACCGACAACCTGACGAAGGCGGTATATACCTACCAGCTCCAGCAGCAGGACGGCATTACCCTGAACCTCGACTACAACACCACTGGTGTAGGCTGCACGGCCTGCTACGTCTTGCCCGGCTATCAGGTCAAGCCCATCCGCTACGAGCGTCGTCTGAGAATAGAACCAATATCAAAGTGACGGCAATAACCAATACAGCTACGATGATGCTGACATCGTGCAGCAATGACGATGATAAGCCCCGACCTGCAGAAATGCAAGCCGGGGCTTTTGAGAATTATATAGAATGTCTCTTAAGCTGCGAAGTGCTTGATGTTGCTAGCTGATTACTTAACGGCTTTGGGAGTCCAGTTCTTGAAGAACCGAAGCACTTTTTCCTGATTATAGCCTTGGCCCTCTTCCAGAAAACTTGAATCCTGAATGTGGAGGATTTTGCCATCCTCGTCAAGAACGACGAACACGGGGAATCCGAAGCGTCCGGCATTGTTCAGTCGCTTCATCAGGGCTTTACCTTGTGCCAGTTTCTCTTCATCCTGCGACTTGCGGGGATTGTAATTCACATGGATATACTCAAAATTGTCAGCAATGACCGTACTTATTGTGGTGTCCTTCGTGATGAAGTCCGCAAACTTCAGGCACCAGGGGCACCAGTTGCCTCCCACCTGACAGACGACGAACTTTCCCGTAGCTTTGGCTTTGGCCACAGCCTGGTCAATCTGTTCGATGGGGTTGATGTCCTCGTTATATACTTTCTTCAGTGCCGTCTGGGCAGTTGTTGACAACGTAAGGCAAATGCCCAATAATAACAGCATCAATTGTTTCTTCATACTTCAATTTTGATTTACTTAATCAACAGTTTCCTACCTTTATTAATATAGATGCCCTTTTGAGTGGGTCGGGAACTCAACTTACGGCCGTCGAGGGTGTACCAACCGTCATTGTTACTGAATTCAGCCATCTGACTTCCAACACCGATTATACCCGTCGTGCTGCTTTCGTCGAGCCACTGGAAATATTCACCGTAATCGACCCCAGCCGAGGTGGTGAGGTTAAGGTAGAATGTCGTTCCCATGTCAATATGGTCACTGGTTGAACTGTCGTTTATCCTGTAAATGATATCCTCGCCGTTGGGATGGGCATCGCGGAACGAGAGGTAGTTGCCGTATGGCACCACCATGTCGCCCTTTGAGTGGACGAACTGTATGCGGTGCTTCGGTTCCCAGCCCGTAGCCACGCTATTGTCAGCCAGCGCACGGTGCAGATCCTTGAAGGGATTTCCCTTCTCCGTTGGCACGGCATCGAAGTTCGAGGCATCTAACAGATACTCATAGAATCCGGGCGTAAAGAGTTTGTCGAGGTGGGCCCAGACGCGATTCCTCTTGGGCGATTCAAACAACTCTGCCATCTGCTCCTTGGTATAGGTGCGTCCGTTGGCCTCGAGTCCCTCCCGCAGTTGGTCGTACCACTTCTCATGGATGTCGTTGATAACGTACTCCTTGCTCGCCAGCCAATCCATGATGCCTGTGTCGAGGAACTGCTGCGAGAGGTAGTCCGTCAGCTGATGGTCCTTCATGTCGGGGTGCGTGTCAATCATTCCCTTGATAATCATGGGCACCACCATCGGCATAGTGTTAATTCCCTTGCGGTGGTCGGTTTCCTGATCATAGCTGTTGCCATCGTCTTCCACGTAATAGCGCATAGTGGCAACCAGGTCGTAAGGGCCGTCGCCACAGATGGTGCCACGGTAGCGCAACTGTTCGTCCAGCCCTTGCTGCTCAATGTATCGCTGTAAAGCTAGTGCTACGGCACCTCCCTGCGAATAGCCGAAACCGAACGTCCGCCAGTCGTCCTTGAAAGGCAGCGCGCGCTTGTCGTTGACATGCTTCTGATAGAGTTTCAACCCGTAGTCCACGGCGTCCATCATCTGACGGGCTGTCAGTTCCTGTGCCAGATAAGGATGCGGCACGTCAGCGGTAGCGCCATAACCCTCGAAATCGGGGGCAATGATGATGGCGTGGCTGATGAAATTCTGATCAGAATCCATTCCCAAACTGTATTTATCTTTCAACAAAACGGTAAAAAGCGCCCGTTCCTTCAAATTGTATATTGATGAAGGACGCTCATTGTCAGCGGTAATGGTGAAGTGACTGTAGATGTGGAGCGACTCGATACCGTCGGTCTCCTTGGGTGATGCAGGATCCCAGGCGAAGAGCGCCGACGAGAGTACCACATCCTCACCTGCGGCATTCTTCGATGGGTAGTTATAGACGTAACCCGTGGCTTTGGCGAGTGTGTATAACTTTTTCAGGCTGTCCGAAACCTCGGCCGCCCATGTTCCGCTGGCAAAGCTGCTCAGGAGAACGATAATAAGGTAGATGTTTCTTTTCATATTTTTGTTTAATTAATTGGGACTTTCTTAGAAATTCTTACGTACACCCTGCCATTCAGGGAACTTACAATGTCTTTATTGAATATGGTGCAAAGATACGCATAATTATGGAAACACAAAGCCGGAAAGCAAAAAAATTACCGATACAGATAGCGTTTGATACTCATTTTCGGTGTCTTTTCGAACGGCTCACCCACAAATTCCACCTCGTTAATCTTGCTATAGACGGGCAGCGACTTGTTGGCGGTGGTGCGGATGAGCTCCGGAATCTCCGACCGTTTATCCTCGTCCATGTTTTCTGGAATCTCAGGATAGACCAGCGCGACCAGCCTCCCGTTTCTTTCGACCACCAGCGATTCGCTCACGTAGGGACAGCCCGACAGTACGGCCTCCAGCTCCTCGGGGTAGATATTCTGGCCCGACGAGTTGAGGATCATCGACTTGATGCGGCCACGGATGAAGATGTTGTTGTTTTCGTCCAACAACCCCAGGTCGCCTGTGCGGAACCAACCGTCGTCGGTAAAGGCGGCAGCATTGGCCTCGGGGTTCTTGTAATAGCCGACGGTCATGTTGGCGCCCCGCACCTGAATCTCGCCCGGCACGTTCCTCGGGTCGTCGGAACTGATGCGCAGCTCGTGGACGGGCTTGCCGCAGGAGCCGGGCACATACTCCGTACACCACTCCCAGCCCAGCAGCGGGCAGGCCTCGGTCATGCCGTAGCCCACTGTATAGGGCAGGCGTATCTTTGCGAAACAGTCCTCCACCTCGGGCTTCAGGGCCGCACCGCCCATGATGAAGCCGCGCACCTGACCGCCAAAGGCTGCCAGCACCTTCTTGCGGATAATCTTGTAGATGGCCTTGCGGGCCTGGGGTATGGCGGTGAGCCATTTCATCTTGTCGAGGGCGGGCTTGATGGAATTGGCATACACCTTCTCCATCACCAGCGGCACCGTGACCACCATATAAGGCTTCACCTCCTGCATGGCCTTGAGCAGCGTCGAGGGCGAGGGCGTCTTGCCAAGGAACCAGACGGTCACACCGTCGACATTGGGATGGATGAACTCGATGGCCAGCCCGTACATGTGGGCCATCGGCAGCATCGAGACGATGGTCTCGCCGGGCTCATTGGGGAAATGGCTGTTGGCAAACGCGTCGGTGTCGCTGATAGCGCCGTAGGTCAGCATCACGCCCTTGGGATTGCCAGTCGTTCCCGATGTATAGTTGATGATGGCCAGCTTGTCCATATTGTCCGTGGGGTAGGAGAGTTCTTCCTTCGTAAGCCCTTCGGGATGCTTGCGTGCGAAAACCTTCTCGCGGTTCTCCCACGCCTCGGCCACCAGTTCGTCGCGGTGCCACAGCATCGTGCGGTCCTTCACGTTGATGGCAGCACGGAGGTTGGGCATCTGTCCGGGATTCAGCCTTTCCCATATCTCCCTGTCGGTAAACAGCAGCACGCTGTCGGAGTGGTGCGTGAGAGCTGCGATGCTGTTGGGGTGGAAGTCGGCGAGCAGCGGCACGGCTACGCACTCGTTGACGTTGATGTCCCAGAACGTCATGGCCCAGCGTGCGCAGTTTCTTGCACAGATGGCCATCTTGCTGCGCTTGGTAATACCCGCCCCAGAGAGGAAAAGCCGAAACTGTTCAATGCTTGTTGCCACGTCGGCATACGTAAACGCCTCGCCCCCGTAGTCGCACAGCGCCTTCTGCTCCCACTGTTGGCGGACGGTTTCCTCCAACGTCTTCAGGTAGTGTTTCACCGTTAATTGTTCGTTTGCCATATTCTTAAACCATAAAGTATCGAAATATTTGGGGACAAAGTTACGAAAAAATCTTCTTTTGTCGTACCTTTAAAAGCAGATTTAATACGTTTTGTGAAAAAACACCAAACAATGACACTGTTTTATCAAACAAAGGCTTTGTTTTATCAATCAATGACTTTGTTTTATCAAACATTGGCGTTGTTTTAACTTTATCCCTTACCTTAGAACAATTTTGGCGGTGCCATAGACCACGTTTGCCCGTACCTTAGAACGACAAAATCAGTACCTTCGTGTCGGTTTATCGGTAGTTATGATGTCCGTTAGTCACAGAAATGTGCTGTTTATCCCAGAAATTTGGTAGTTCCTGCAACTATAAGTACTTTTGCAACGTCAAATGTTTGCATATGATTATGAAATTGGAATTAGCAACACAAAACGACAATGATTCCATCATCGCTTTTTACGATGATGTGACGGAGCGCACGCCAGAAATGGCCACATACGCCCGATGGAGTAAAGGGAAGCATCCGACGGTTGAGGGCATCTGTGCCTATATCAACGAGGGGAGCATGTATCTGTATAGAGAAAATGATGCCATCGTTGGTGCAATGGCCCTCACGATGTATCAGGGCGAGGACTATCACGCGATAGAATGGACACAGCAGGTGCCCGACGACCGGGTGGCCGTGATCCATATCCTTGCTGTCAGTCCCGACGCACAGGGCAAAGGCATCGGCTCGGAGATGATTCGCGAGGCCATCCGTCTCGCCCACGACAAGGGTATGCTGGCCATCCGTCTAGATGCCCTTGCATCGAACACTCCTGCCCACCGAATATACGAGCGGTTGGGTTTCGAGTATCGCGGCAAGCAGCACCTCTACGCGGAGAACACTGGCTGGACGGACTTCTTTTTTTTCGACTACGCTCAACAACACGTCTATGAGTACAAAAACAATTAAACATAAGAAAAATGAAACACGAGATTATTACGTTAGAAGGAGTGCAGATTATTGGCATTGCCAAGGAAATTACATTCTGCAAGGGGCAGGAGGAGTGCCCTAAGTTCTGGGGAGAGTATGTGGAAAGAATCGTCAAGCCTGTGTTTATGGAACACAAGGCTCCAGACGCCTTTCAACAAGCAGCCATCGACAACGGTGTCGGCGAGTTCGGACTTTGTACCTGCGACATCCCTAACCACAACTGTATGACTTGTGCGGAGGCCAATTTTAATGCTTGCAGCAACAAGACCTTCACCTACGTGATTGGCGGTATCTACAAAGGCGGCAGCGTGCCTGAGGGTATGCGACTCTTTCCTATCCGCAGCGGCAAGTGGCTGAAGGTTCATTTCGAGGGCGGTATGAAAGCCTTCCAACAGCAGTACCAGAAGTTCTACAAGGAGTGGCTGCCCCAACACCCGGAATTCCGCTATCCCTTGAACGCCATGACGATGGAATGGTACAACGGCGCCGACATCGAAGCCCCCGATTACCAGTGTGGCGTAATGATTCCCTTGTCTGAATAATATTGAAAAAATATGAATTACAAACAAGATAATAGTATGAAACAGAGATTTTGTCAGAGCTGCGGCATGCCGCTCACAGATGATGTGCTAGGCACCAATGCCGACGGTACGAAGAATGAAGATTACTGCATGTACTGCTATAAGGACGGCAAGTTCCTGCAGGAGTGTACGATGGAAGAGATGATTGAGCATTGTGCTCAGTTCGTGAATGCTGTTAATGAAGGGTTAGAAAAACCTATTACCAAAGAGGAGTACATCGGCATGATGAAATCGTATTTTCCCCAGCTTAAGCGTTGGCGCCAAACGCTGGATGTGAATAACGATGAAGCGATGAATGCTAATCCCGCTTTAGCCGGCGTTAAAGAACTCATAGCACAGATGGCCGACAAACTGCCCATCGCTTATATCTCGTCAGTAGACCAAGAAGGTTTTCCTTGGACAAAGGCCATGCTGAAGCCACGTAAACGCGAGGGTATCAAAACCTTCTACTTTACAACCAACACCTTCTCAATACGTGTGGCCCAATACAAAGCTAACCCCAAGGCCTCGATCTATTTCTGTGATGCTAAGGGTTTCAAAGGTATGATGCTGCGTGGTACGATGGAAGTACTAACCGACCCTGCCTCTAAGGAGATGATCTGGCGCAATGGCGACGAGCAGTACTATCCCGGTGGTGTAACCGACCCGAACTACTGCGTCCTGAAGTTCACCGCCACCGATGGTCGTTTCTATAGTGATTTCTATCCCCGTAGTTTTGTAATTGAGTAAATACAGCTACGACCTGAAGAAACTGCCCGAGATGCTCGCCTATTACGAAAGCAAAGGTTGTGAGGTGAAGAAACTAATATGAATATACTGATTCTTTCAGGAAGCCCTCGGAAGGGCGGCAATACGGAATTATTGGTGGAGGCATTCGTCAAAGGAGCCTCGCAAAAGCACCATGTGCAAGTCGTGTCTGTTCGCGATTATAAGGTCTATTCCTGCTTGGGTTGTAATTCCTGCTTTATGAGCAAAGACAATACTTGTGCTCAGAAGGACGATATGGCGATGATCTACGAGAAGTTGGCTCATGCTGACATGCTCGTGATAGCCTCGCCTGTGTATTTCTACGGATTGAGTGCACAGCTGAAGGCTGTCATAGACCGCTGCCATAATCCTATCAGGGATACGTTCCACATCAAGAAGATGGCGCTCCTGCTTGTAGGTGCTGCCACACTTACCGAGCTCTTCGACAGCATCCTCGCGCAATACCAGCTCTGTTTGAACTTCTTCCAATTGGAGGATGCCGGTCGTGTGTTGGTTCGTGGCGTCAAGGATAAAGGCGACATCAAAAACACCAATGCCTTGAACGAGGCGTTCAGGTTAGGACAACAATTGTAGTAAAGGTAATGAACATACTGATAATAAACGGAAGTCCGCGAAAGATGGGACTGATTTCGCAGATGCTCAGCATCATGCGAGAAGAGGCGGAGAAGAGAGGCGACACAGTGGAAATGATCTATACCAACGACCTGACTGTGAAGCCTTGCACAGGCTGTATGGCCTGCCGAAAGAAAGAGAAATGCGTACTCGCAGAAGATGATTCGCAGCGGGTATTGAAGATGATGCAGCAGGCTGATGCCATCATCTTGGGGGCGCCCTGCTATTGGGGCAATATCCCTGGACAGATGAAACTGATGTTCGACCGTCAGGTCTATGGCATGATGCGCGATACGGACCGCTTTCCTGAGCCGCTGATGAAAGGCAAGAAGTGTATCCTCGTCAGCACCTGCACCACGCCCTGGCCTTGGAACATCCTGTTCAAGCAGTCGCGCGGTGCCATCCGTGCCATGCGTGAAATCGCCCGCTATTCCGGTTTCAAGATCGTGAAGACCATTGAGCGCGGCGGCACAGCCATGCATCCGGAACTGACTGAGAAAGACAAACAGAGGTGCCGTAAAGCAATAGAACTGCTATAATGAATTCTAATCGCTATGAAAAGATTAAGACTCGGAGCAGTGCTCCACTTTATCATCGCCATTGGCCACATCTGCTGCCTGTTCGCTTTGGACGAGGCATTCGAGGCCTATGGTATCCGTGAAATCATGCATCAGATGGTGTCTGGACATGTCTGGATGCTGTATGCGCTGGCTGGAGGCATTAACTGTATCTATGACTTCACCTGGCTGCAATTCTTCTCATCCCTCGTTCCCGCCATTATTGCATGGTGCTACTGGCCGGGGATAAAAGGGAATCGGTTACGGTTACAGTTGTAACCATGTAACCTTTTTATCTTGTTGGCCAGTTCGATTCTTTTCTAAACAGTTGTTTATCAATATGTTATCATATAGTTATACTACAATTCCGTCCTCTGCGGTTACATGGTTACAGTTGTAACCGTAACCGCTTTTTGTCGGATATTAGACCTCGCAGGGAGAATAATTAAGTCTCACAGGGAAAAAGCCTATGGGTAACAGGGAGAGAAACGGCACCTTTCTATTGTTCGCCTATACCCAAACGATTGTTCGCCTATACCCAAACTAATGTGCGACTATACTCAAATTGAAACGCTTTTCAAAACGATGAACAATGTTTACTCGCTTCATCACGCCATTAGTTTTCGTTACTGTTCCGTCCATTCGTCACAAATTCGTGCAGATTATCCCATAAATTTGGCAGTCTCAGCAGTTATGCTTAATTTTGCAACGTCAAACAGATATGATTATGAAATTGGAATTAGCAACACAAAACGACTATGATTCCATCATCGCCTTTTATGATGATGTGACGGAGTGTACGCCAGAGATGGCCACATACGCCCGATGGAGCAAAAGGAAGCACCCGACGGTTGAAGGTATCCGTGCCTATATCGACGAAGGGAGCATGTATCTGTATAAAGAGGATGGCAATATCATTGGTGCAATGGCCGTCACAATGTATCAGGGCGAGGACTATCACGCCATCGACTGGACTGAGCAAGTGGTCGACGACAAGGTGGCCGTGATTCATATCCTTGCTATCAGTCCAGACACACAGGGCAAAGGCATCGGTTCTACGATGATTCGCGAGGCCATCCGTTTTGCTCAGAACAAAGGCATGCAGGCCATCCGTCTCGATGCCCTTGCCTCGAATACGCCCGCCCACAGGCTCTACGAGCGTCTCGGCTTTGAGTATCGCGGCAAACAGCACCTCTACGCCGAGAACACCGGCTGGACGGACTTCTATTTCATTGAACTTAAACAATGAATGGAATAATGTGAGTAATATGAATATACTGATTCTCTCAGGAAGCCCCCGGAAGGGCGGCAATACGGAATTGCTGGTGGAGGCGTTCGTCAAAGGAGCCTCGCAGAAGCACCATGTAGAAGTCGTGTCTGTACGCGATTACAAGGTCAATCCCTGTGTGGGCTGTAACGTCTGTTTCAAGAGTAAAGACAACGCCAATGCCTTGAACGAGGCATTCGAGTTAGGACAACATATATAAGAAACATAATATGGCGATAACAAGCGAGAGACTAAAACAGACGTTTTCTGAGGGTGGAGCGCAGGAAATCTATCAGACGATTAAGGCGAAGGATGATTTCCTCGGCTTTGCTCGACGGTATGCTTTCGATTCTGACTATCGTGTGGCGAGGAGTGCCTTGTGGGGACTGACCAAAGCTACCGACAAGGAACTCTCAGCATTGCAGGTGCTGCTTAATGAACTGATAGAACAGGCTATGCAGACGGATAATTCGTCTGTTAGGCGACTGACTCTGAACATTATCGAGCGATTGAAGAT
>JAEEGF010226660.1_pt1 | contig 23573 bp, 14 predicted proteins | sample 9134171 | NCBI WGS metagenome assembly JAEEGF01 (sample SAMN16246542, study PRJNA631951) | gut metagenome | biome: gut microbiome; feature: rumen; material: AP-attached | host: Bos | place: Iran: Karaj | collected 2018-10
TATCACAAAACACAAGAGTGGCAGCACAAATGACACATTAACGGCTGGATGGCCCATGATGGTGCCTCAGTGGATGATCATGCCCTGGAGCGGCGGCATCAATGCCCCACCCACGATGGCCATCACCAGGAAGGCGGCACCGAGGGTTGTATCGCGGCTGTCCACGCCTTCAAGGGCGATGCCGTAGATTGTAGGGAACATCAGCGACATGAAGAAACTGATGCCCACAAGGCTGCAAAGGCCGACCTTCCCCACAATCAGGATGGCGCCAAGCGTGCAGACGGAAGCACCCACTGCGAAGACGGACAGCAGCACGCGTGTGTTCACATAGCGCATCAGGAACGTGGAGATGAAACGGCTGCTGAGGAAAAGCACCATCGCCACGATGTTGTAGGTCTGGGCGGTGGCTTTGTCGATGCCCAGGTTGTCGGCGTATTGGATGATGAAGGTCCACACCATAATCTGAGCTGCCACATAGAACATCTGTGCAGCCACACCCTCGCGGTAAACCACGTTCTTCCACAGGTTGCGGAGCGTCTCACGGGCTGTGTGGATGTTGCCTTCCATCTTCTTTTGTTCAGAGTCTGTCTTCGGCATCTTCATCAGGGCGATGATGATGAATACCATGAGCACCACAAGGCCGATGGCGACGTAGGGGTTGCGGATGATGGCGAGGTCATGCACGCGGATGTCGGCTTTCTCAGCTTCCGACAGTGCGCCGAACACCGTCTGACCCATCGCGTCGCGCTTGTCGGAGATCAGCTGAGGCAACACGATGAAAGATGCTACGGCCATTCCGCAAAGCGAACCCATCGGGTTGAATGCCTGCGACAGGTTCAAACGGCGTGTGGAGGTTGATTTGTCACCGAGCGACAGGATGAACGGATTGGCGGTGGTTTCCAGGAAAGCCAGTCCGAAGGTCAGGATGTAGAGTGAAAAGCAGAAGAACATGAAGCTCTGCTGAGATGCTGCGGGAATGAAGAGAAAGGCGCCTGTGGCATACAGACCCAACCCCAGCAGGATGCCGCTTTTGTAGCTGAAACGCCTGATAAACAGTGCGGCGGGAACTGCCATCGTGGCATAACCGCCATAGAATGCAAACTGAATCAGGGAGGCCTTGGCGGCCGATAATTCCATCAAAGTTTGAAAGGCTGCCACCATCGGGTTCGTGATGTCGTTGGCAAAACCCCATAAGGCGAACAGCGAGGTGATGGCAATAAACGTGAGCAGATACTTCTTCTCTACTAATTTCTTCTTTTCCATTTTCGTAAATTAGGTGTTGGTGATGCAAAGATAGGGAAAAAAACAAGAATAAGTCAACGTTTTTGTAACACATATTTTAAATATTCAAACAAAATTTGTAATTTTGTGCCTGACTTCTTTGTATATGGTTTCTGATTGATTCATGCGGCATGACATGAAAATCAAGCAAGAAAACAATTGTAACTGACTGTAGCACCCAGCGGAGAACCATCTGCCGGATATCTTTTTTTGCGTTATGAAGAAACTCCTTTCTCTTCCACCACATATCGTCAACTGCTTTCATCAAATCACAGAACTGCCTGAACGGGAGTTCTATGCCACCTGCGATCCTGTCGGCCATCGGCTCGGAAGCGGTGGGGGTACTGCATGGCTGCTGGAACAATGCCATGGCAGCGAGGCTCCTGATGTCTCTTTCGACGAGTGGCTCGCAAAAGAGAAACGCATCCTCATTCACGGCGGAGGACAGAGCCGCCGATTGCCGGCCTACGCGCCTTCGGGAAAGCTCCTGCTGCCGATGCCCGTCTATCGATGGGAGCGGGGACAGCGGCTCAATCAGAACCTTATGGAACTCCAGCTTCCGCTTTTTCAGCGCATGATGGAGAGTGCCCCCGACGGGCTCAACACCATGGTGGTGAGTGGAGACGTGCTCATCCGCACTGACCAACCACTCCAGCCCATGCCAGAGGCGGATGTCGTGTGCTACGGACTCTGGCTCGACTCCGAGGTGGCGAAAAACCATGGTGTCTTCCTGCTCGACCGCCATTCTCCGGGAGTGCTCAAACGCATGCTTCAGAAGCCGTCGGTCAGAGAACTGAAGGAACTGCAGAAAGACCATTTCTTCCTCACCGACATCGGGTTGTGGATTCTCTCCGACAAGGCGGTCGGCGTACTGAGGAAAAGGTCGGAAGACGGCTCTGGCAAGAAAATACAGTACGACCTTTATGCCCAGTTCGGTGGAGCGATGGGTACTGACCCGCTCGCCGACGATGAGGAGGTGGCGGCACTCAAGGTGGTGGTATTGCCGCTCAATGGTGGCGAATTCTATCATTTCGGAACCAGCCGGGAGATGATATCATCCACTTTGGCCGTGCAGAATATCGTCAACGACCAACGGCGTATCATGCATAACGACCGAAGGCCTCATCCTGCCATCTTTGTGCAGAATGCCAAGGGGGACCTCACTTTTTCCGAAAACAACAAAAATATATGGGTGGAAAACAGCTGCGTGAACGCTTCGTGGACACTGACACAGGACAACGTGGTCACAGGTGTGCCGGTCAACGGATGGAAGCTGAGGCTTGACCCGGGCGAATGCATCGACGTGGTGCCGGTGGACAATGAGATGTATGCTGTCAGGACTTACCACATCGATGAGAAATTCGCCGGCGAGGAACAAAACGAAAAACGTTTTCCTCTGCTAACCCAAGAACTGTTGATGCGCTATCCCGACATCGACCTGACGGAAGTGGAACTGCTCAGTGCAGAAGAAATCACCCAAAGGGCCAACCTCAAGAGGCTTTTCGAACAAAGAAAGGCTTTCCAACGGGAGAATTGGAGCGAAATCGCACGCAACTGGAACCATAGCGTGTTCTATCAGCTCGACCTTCATGATGCCGCCTGCCAGTTTGAAAAGCTTGGCATCCCCATGCCGGAGCCGCTCCCTGATTCTGCTCCGCTGATGACACGCATTCACGACGCCATGTTTAGGGGAAATGGCCAGCATGCTTTCGAACTGCTACGTCAAGGACTGATTGAACCGGTCATGAAGCAGAAGATGCTGCCACGCATGTCGGTCTATTCCGACCAGATTGTGTGGGGACGGTCGCCCGTGAGAATTGATATTGCGGGTGGATGGACGGACACGCCGCCTTATTGTCTGATGGAAGGCAGCAATGTGGTGAACCTCGCCATCGACCTGAACGGACAGCAACCCCTGCAGGCTTTCATCCGACCAGCTGAACAAAGGCACATCGTGCTGAGGAGCATTGACCTCGGCGACCGCGAAATCGTCAGCACATACGAGCAGTTGGCGGACTTCAAACATGTGGGAAGTCCATTCTCCATACCTAAAGCGGCACTCGCACTTGCCGGATTCATGCCCCAGTTCTGCGCCGAGCGGTATGACAGCTTGGAGCAGCAACTCGAGGATTTTGGTTGTGGTTTTGAGATTTCGCTGCTCTCTGCCGTGCCGAAAGGAAGCGGATTGGGCACCAGCTCCATCCTCGCAGCCACCGTGCTCGGAGCCATCAGCGACTTCTGTGACCTTGCATGGGATAAAAATGAAATATGCCGACGAACCCTTGTGCTCGAGCAGCTCCTCACCACGGGAGGTGGGTGGCAGGACCAATTTGGAGGTGTGCTTGCAGGTGTGAAAAAATTGGAGACCGAAGCGGGATTCTCCCAGCAGCCGGTGGTCAGATGGCTGCCCGACAATGTGTTCACTCAGCCTGACTTCAGACCGTGCCATCTACTCTACTACACCGGCATCACCCGGACAGCGAAACATATCCTGGCGGAGATAGTCAGGAGGATGTTTCTCAATGAAAATGCGCAACTCAGCCTGCTCCGACAAATGAAAGAGCACACCCAGGACATGTATGAAGCCATCCAACGGCAGGATTTCCAACGGATGGGTACACTCGTCAGGAAAACTTGGACTCAGAACCAGCAGATTGATGCGGGCACAAATCCGGAGGCGGTTAGGGCAATCACCAACCGCATCGACGACCTCTGCCTTGGCTACAAACTGCCGGGAGCTGGTGGGGGAGGCTACCTCTATATGGTGGCCAAAGACCCGCAGGCTGCATCACGCATAAGGCAGATACTCAACGAAAATCCACAAAATCCGAGAGCCCGTTTCGTGGATATGGACATCTCTGCCAACGGCATGCAAATCAGCAGAAGCTGATGGCTGGAGACTGACAGGACTGAAAAGTGAGCCTTAGTAAAAAAAACAACTGTATTACAAGATAATGCCTGATTGGTGTGACACATCGGCAGATATTATATTTAAACTATTGACTAAACTGATATGAAATCATTTGCTGTTTTTATGGCTGTCCTTCTGCTGACGGTATCGTCGGCCAGTGCGGCACTACCAGAAAGTAACAAGGAATACTACATCTGGCTCAATATCTATGAGAAACTCCTCGGCTTCAACGAGGACGATAATTCACCAGCCATTTCGGCTTTTGGGGTCAAACTACCTGAAAGCTATGTGTTTGTGGCGGAAAACTCCGGGAAAGACGGCTATGTTCTCCTCCGCCATAAGCGATCCGGTTGGTATCTCGCGGCAAGCTCCTCAAGCTCTTATTCCGTGGTTTTTGAACAAGCCAAATCCTCAGATGACCGGTTCTGCTGGAAGACTGACGTGGGCACTTATTCCTATCTCATCAACAAGAAAAACGGCAAATATCTCGGTGTAGATGGAGCAAATAAAGGGAAGGACTATGTCAGTGTGTATTACGACAAGCCGAAAGGCAGCCATTCGCAGTTCTCTGTCATTCCTGTGGCAGGAAGTACGTGGGATGAAGCTCGGACAGCATGGAACTCAGATGTTTATACGAATGCCCAGGGAGTCCGTGAAATTGACTATTGCCTGGTGAAGGATATGGCCATCGACCGTGATGATGCCGTTGATATCCATATCACAGCCAACACAACTCCTATCAGTGGTTCTTCGAAAATCAACCTCGGAAGCGACCGCACCTGGCTCATCATCGATAACATTCCGCCGAGCCAAGTCATCAGTTCCTATCTCAAATACGTGACCATCAATGGAAAAGCGGCGAGGAACGGCTCTAACTGCCGGGTGGCGGTGTTCCTTAACGGAGCTGTGATCATTCCAACCCCTGCATCGCCTATGACATGTCAGGGAACCAATGGAGAATTCCAACTCTCCGCAGGTACGCACACCAGCCTCGGAACAAACAGCAACACCATGACTTCCTTCGTGCTCCGACGCGGATATATGGCCACCGTGGCATCGGGCAACACCTATGGAGGACACAGCCGGGTCTATGTGGCAGACCATGCCGATCTCAGCGTCACCCTGCCTACTGCCCTGGCCAAGCGGGTGAGCTCGGTCTATGTGAAGCCGTGGCCGTATCTCAGCAAGAAAGGATGGGGTGATACGGGTGGAGCAACCAAGGGACCTCAGTTGAGAGCTAACTGGTTCTGGTCTTGGAGCGCCGGCTACAGCTCAACCAACGATATGGAGTATGTGCCATGTCGTCAGCACCGTTATTGGCCGTCGGCATCAGATGTGAACAATAAGACAGCTACGGCGGCGTTCTCCATCAACGAGCCGGAGCACCCGGAGCAGCATACCAGCGACAAATGTTCGTGTGGCGGCACCATTGATGTATGGACCGCGTACACTTATTCTGATGACTTCAAGGCAGGGGCGGGAAGAATAGGATCGCCGCAACCTACCGACCTCAGCTATCTCACGCAGTTCTGCCAGCATGTGGACAACAATGCCAGAAGATGTGACTTCACCGTAACCCATGCCTACTGGGACATTGAAGGCAGGAGTGAGAGCAGCTATGCCTCCTGGTTCGCCGACAGGTGCAAGTCGGTGTGGAACAACACGGGACGTCCGCTATGGATAACAGAACTTGAAATCGGCTCGTCGTGGGGTGAGAGCTGGGACAAATATTCCGACAAATACGGCACTTACCGCAAATATCTGCAGGTGCTGCTGCAGAAAATGGAAGAATGCCCGTGGATTGAGCGCTATTGCATTTATAGCTTCGACAACTATTGGGCATGGATGTTCTATAAAGATGGGAGTATAACCCCAGCTGGACAGGTCTATCGCGACCACCGCTCCACATTTGCATACGATTCCAAATACACCAAGACACCTTCATGGTGGGCTCCATCTGCCAAGCCCCCGGCTCTTGAGACCAGATACAACGAGGTGGACCAGACCATCTCTTTTGTCATCACCAACCCGAACACCGACATGACAGACCAGCTCATCATTGAACGTCAGAATGACGACGGATCGTGGGAGACGTTCGCTGAGGTCACTGACCGCTGGAAGTTTGAGAACGAAAAATTCAACATTCCTGCCATGGAGGCAAAGGGAGTGGACATCAATCAGGACCTGTTCAGAGTGACTGTGGTCACGCTCACCGGAAAGACCGTGTCCAGCTCGTCGGCTTCAAGCGGATATATCAAAAACCCGCTGATTGAGACTGATTCCAAAGACGCTGTCGATAAATGGATTTGCGTGAAAGAAGCGCAGAACGGATATACCAAAGCCACCGGCGATACCTATTTAGAAGTGTGGGACCCGAATCCTGCGATTATCAATTTCAACTATTATCAGGATGTGGAGGAACTGCCTGACGGAATCTACCGTCTTCAGGCTAACGTGTTCAACAGCTCCAACGATGTGGAAGGCGCCTTGGTCAATGATGCAGTCGGACTCTATGCCCAGACTGCTGACCAATTCTACTTCTGTCCGGTGAAGAAGGACTCGAAGATGGAAGATGCCGACATGCTCACCATCGACAGCATCATCGTAGATGGTGGAACGCTGAGGGTGGGTGTGCGAAACCTCGGGCAGATGAGTGCCAGATGGGCAGGTGCCGACAACTTCCAACTCATCAGACTTAGCGATATCAATGACGCGGAGGTGCAGCAGCGGAAAACAATCAACGACAGGAAGCTCACACAACTCATGCCTGAAATCGAAAGCACTCCTGATGATACTGACGTCAAAGCCGATATAATGAGGGATGCGACAAGGTTTATCATCAATCCTGAATGCAACAATAAGTCAAGTTACGGATGGACGGTGTCCAACATCGACTACGACACGGCCAACCCATACGTGACGAGCGCCACCAACCCGTATTGGAACAAATGGAAGAGCGGAGCTTTCTCTTCTCAGCTCAAGCAGGAAATCACAGGACTTCCTTCAGGTGAATATTCACTGTCGGCACTTTTCAGGGCGCAGGACACAGCCAACATCAAACTCACCATAGCCGTGGGTGAGGAACAGGTGCAGTCGGCTGATTTTAAGGGTAAGGGAGCTGTGGCTACTGAGACCGACCAATTCCCGAGTGGTTGGAATCAAGTGACCACTCCGACCGTTGAGCTTACCCATGGTCAGACCCTCACCATCAGTATGGACATGTCCTCTGCCGCCACGGCATGGTGGAGTGCTGACCATTTCCAACTCATCTATCATGAAAACTCCACTCCTGTGGCTGTCGAAAGCATAGAAATGGATAAGAACGCTGAATTGTTGCAGGAAAACGGCGACGGAGCAGTTTATGACATTGCAGGAAGAAGAGTGGAGGGCAACCTCAAACCAGGTATCTTTATCCGAAACGGACGAAAGTTCCTGAAAAGGTGAGACACGCCACAATTTAATGAAGCGATAGGGCAATCTATAAATATTTTTCATTTCCGCTTGCATAATTCCTTTTTTTGTTTTAATTTAGCAGATGAAACGAACTCCCTGTTCTCTTGCCGGTCATATCGAAAGAGATGACCGACGAGGGATTGGAGGGGGCTTGATGTCTAACTACTGACTTTTGGAACAACCCTCTAATATATGAACGACAACAACTATTGCGTGATACTTGCAGGTGGGGTGGGACTAAAGCTCTGGCCTGCCAGCACACATCACAAACCAAAACAATTCATCGATTTCCTTGGTAACGGGCAGACACTTTTGCAAGCCACCTACAACAGGATAGCAAGGTTTGTTGATACAGACAACATCATTGTTTCTACCAATGAGGAATATAAAGACCTGGCCTTGCAGCAACTGCCTCATATCAAACAGGAGAATCTTCTTCTCGAACCGATGAGGCGCAACACGTTGCCAAGCGCCACATGGGCCACGCTCACCATTGCTCACAGAAATCCGGAGGCGAGGGTGCTTGTTGTGCCGTCAGACCAACTCATTCTTGATGAGGATAAGTTTGAGGAGGATGTCATGAAAGCATTCGATTATGTTTCTGAAACAGGAAGAATCCTCTCGTTGGGTGTCATGCCTACAAGGGCTGAGACCAACTTCGGGTACGTGCAGATGGGTGAGCGGATGGGACATGATATCTATCAGGTCAAGTCCTTCACCGAAAAGCCGGAGATGGAGTTCGCCAAGATTTTCATGGAGGACGGAGAATTTCTCTGGAACACAGGACTCTTCGTCTGGAAAGCGGATGATTTCCTCCGGTTGGCTCACGAACATGGAGAGGCACAGTTCCCGAATTTCAACAAGACGGCAAACATGATTGAGAACGGACTGAAAATGACGGAAATTGTGAAAAACTCATTTTCTATGTGCCCTAACATCACTATCGAGCGGGTCTGTCTGGAAAAAATGGAACATACGGATGTTATGCTCTGCCATTTCGGATGGACAGACCTCGGCACATGGCATTCGCTCTACAATGTCATGCCGAAACAAAACGAGAACGTGGTCATGAAGGGAATGGGAATGCTCTACGATTGTAAAGGTTGCATCGTCCGTACTCCGCAGGATAAGATTGTCATCCTGCAGGGACTCGAGGACTATGTGGTGGTGGAGGAGAACAACATTCTCGTCGTATGTAAGAAAGAAGACCAGAATGCCATCAGAAAATTTGTCAACGATGTGAATATCAGTCTTGGTGATGAGTTTATCTGATACGTACCTTCATGATGTTTTATGTATAACCTATTAAAATGAATATTCTATGACTCCTCACAATTCAGCACCCGAAGGTGCTTTTGCAAAAACGGTTCTCATGCCGGGCGACCCGCTGAGAGCAAAACTGATAGCCGACTCATTTCTTTCTGATGTCTCGCTGGTGACTTCTGTCCGAAACATGCTCGGATTCACTGGAAAGTACAAAGGAGTGCCTGTGTCGGTCATGGGAAGTGGAATGGGCATGCCGAGCATCGGAATCTATTCTTATGAACTCTATAAATTCTATGGGGTGGACAACATCATCAGGATTGGGTCGGCGGGAAGCTACAAACCGTGGCTCAACGTGAAGGATGTGGCTCTCGCAAAGTCGGCATTCAGTGAGTCTTCCTTCGCATTCGTGCAAAATGGATGTGAGGACAAGACACTTTATCCAAACCCAATCATCAACGACGCCATCTTTAAAAAGGCGGAGGAAATGGGAATTGACTGCAAGCAATGCGTGGTCCATTCTTCCGATGTGTTCTACACCGACCCGGAGCGTGAGTCCTGGCAGCAACTCTCTGAGCGCACAGGCACCGACTGTGTGGAAATGGAAAGTTTCGCGCTTTTCCATAACGCCAACTACCTGAAGAAGAATGCGGCGTGCCTGCTCACAATCTCCGACTCGTTTGTCAGCCATGTGGAACTCTCTGCGGAGGAGCGACAGAACTCATTCACCGAAATGCTCACGCTGGCATTGGAGACGGCCATCTCGCTTTGATCGTCTTTGTCAGAACTACAAAGCAACCAAATCCGTAAATCGGGTTGGTTGCTTTTTTTTGTGCTGTTTTGACACAAAAAACAGTGAAAAATCAAAAATCTTCTTTCTTCTTTATTTATTCTTCATGATTTTTTTGTAACTTTGCAATTCTTTCGGGAAATGCTTCTAAATCAGCCGCATTTTCCAGACTTGACGAGAATGAAATAATTATCAATAAAAAAACGTAAGACGCAAATGAACATTACATTGCAGACGACCGACAAACTCAACGGAGTGGTTACGGCCGTGGTGGAACCTGCCGACTATCAGGAGAATGTTAAGAAAGCTATCAAGGAGTTCAGAAAGAACGCCGACATGCCGGGATTCCGAAAGGGAATGGTGCCGGAAGGACTCATCAGAAAGAAGTATGGCACATCCATCCTCGCTGAGGAAATGAACAAGCTCCTTCAGAGCAAACTCTACGAATATATCCGTGAGAACAAAATCAATATGCTTGGCGAACTGATGCCTACAGAAGGTAATGACAAGATTGAACTTGTCGATGGAAATACCTTCACTTTCACTTTCGATATCGCCATCGCACCGGAAATTAAGGTGGAGCTGTCTGCCAAAGATAAACTCCCATACTTCCAGGTTGAAGTAGAGGATAAGGTGGTTGACGCTCAAGTGCAGATGTACAGGCAGCGTGGTGGAAACTACGAGAAAGTGGATTCCTACGAGGACAACGACATGGTCAAGGGCGCTGTTGTGGAGGTTGATAAGAAGGGCAACCCTGTGGAAGGCGGTGTGACTGCTGAAGGCGTGGTGATGCTTCCGAAATATTTCAAGAACGACAAACAGAAGAAACTTTTCGAGAAAGCCAAGACCAACGACGTTATCACCTTCAATCCAGCTGAGGCTTACGACAACAGCGAGGCTGAGTTGGCTTCCCTCCTGAAAATCGAAAAGGAGCAGGTGGCTGAACATAAGGGCGACTTCCAGTTCACCATCAGCGAAATCACACGCTATGTGCCAGGGCCACTCAATCAGGAACTCTTCGATCAGGTGTTCCCTGGTGGCGAAGTGAAGTCGGCTGAGGACTTTTCCGCCAAAATCAAGAGCCAACTCCAGGAGCAGTACGACAAGGATGCTGACTACCGTTTCCTCGGCGACCTGAGAAACTACCTCTTCGAGAAAGTGGGCGAGGTGGAATTCCCAGACGAGAAAATCAAGAAAATCATGAAGGCCAACGCCAAGAATGAGGAAGAGGTGGAAGCCAACTACCAGAAGAATATCGAATCCCTCAAGTGGCACCTTATCAAGGAACAGCTCGTTGAGCAGAACCAAATCAAGGTGGAAGACACGGATGTCATCGACATGGCAAGGGAGGTGACAAAAATGCAGTTCGCACAGTATGGTCTCATCAACATCCCTGAGGAGTATATCAACAACTCAGTGAATGAGATGCTCAAAAAACGTGAGACAGTAGATAACCTCATCGACCGGAGCATTGAGATGAAGCTTGCCAAGGCGCTCAAGGAGATTGTCAAACTCAATGTGAAGAAGGTGTCAGTGGAGGAATTCAACAAGATGCCGTAATTGAAACTGCTGACACAGGAAAAAAAAGTTGCGGACTTGATCGGAGTTTGCAACTTTTTTGTTTCTTCTCTTGCTGCTGGCATTATTTTTGCTGCTTAGGTCTGGTATCAGACTACATTTAAAAAAAGGTGACAACACACCAGAAAACACATTGATAATATGATTAACGACTTTAAGAAATTTGCAAGGGCTAACGCCGGCGTCAGCAGCATGGTGCTCGACGACGTCATCAAATCGCAAGCGGGATACCTCAACCCTTACATCCTTGAGGAACGACAGCTCAACGTCACACAGTTGGATGTGTTCTCACGACTCATGATGGACCGCATCATTTTCCTTGGAACGGAAATCAATGACTACACGGCCAATGTGCTCCAGGCGCAGATGCTTTACCTCGACTCTGTGGATCCAGAGAAGGACATCAGCGTGTATGTGAACTCACCGGGCGGCAGCGTCAGCGCCGGACTCGGCATCTACGACACCATGCAGTTCATCAACTCCGACGTGCAGACCATCTGCACGGGTATGGCGGCTTCCATGGCTGCTGTGCTCCTGGTGGCAGGTCAGAAAGGAAAGAGAGCGGCGCTTCCACATTCCAGGGTCATGATCCATCAGCCGATGGGCGGTGCGCAGGGACAGGCCAGCGATATCGAAATCACAGCGAAGGAAATCCAGAAATACAAGAAGGAGCTCTACAACATCATCGCACAGCATTCGGGACAGCCTTTCGACAAGGTGTGGGCTGATTCTGACCGCGACTACTGGATGACCGCTGAGGAGGCGAAGGAGTATGGAATGATCGACAATATTTTCACAAGGAAGAAATAAAAGCTGATGGCTAACAACAAACGTACTTGCTCTTTTTGTGGACGGAGCGACAAAGAAGTGAGGCTCCTGATTTCAGGACTCGACGGGTTTATCTGTGATGAGTGTGCTGAGCAGGCTCACCAGATTGCCACGCTCGACAAACCGGATACGGGTAACCACTTCAATCTTGAGAAACTGCCGAAACCAAAGGAAATCAAGGCTTTTCTCGATCAGTATGTCATTGGGCAGGATGATGCAAAGAAAGCGTTGTCGGTGGCTGTTTACAACCACTACAAACGTTTGAAATACAAAGATCAGGACGATGACGGGGTTGAACTTGAGAAATCTAACATCATCATGGTGGGAAATACTGGTACGGGAAAAACGCTGCTGGCCAGAACTATCGCCAAGATGCTCGTTGTTCCTTTTACCATCGTTGATGCCACGGTCCTTACGGAAGCTGGATATGTGGGCGAGGACGTGGAAAGTCTTCTTTCAAGACTCCTGCAGGAATGCGACTATGACCCGAAGGTGGCGGAGACGGGTATTGTCTTCATTGATGAAATTGATAAGATCGCAAGAAAAAGCGACAACCCGTCCATCACACGTGATGTCAGTGGTGAGGGTGTGCAGCAGGGATTGCTCAAACTTCTCGAAGGCTCTGTCATCAATGTTCCGCCATACGGAGGACGTAAGCATCCTGAGCAACAGTTCATCCAGGTTGACACCAAGAACATCCTCTTTATCTGTGGCGGTGCATTCGACGGAATCGAGAAAAGAATCGCTAATCGCCTCAACACCAATGTTGTGGGATTCGACGCGGTGGAAAACTCTGCAAAGGTGGATAAAGCCAACCTGCTCCAGTACATCGCGCCTATGGATCTTAAGGCTTTCGGGCTCATACCGGAAATCGTGGGACGTCTGCCTATCCTCACTTATCTAAAACCGCTCGACAAGAAGGCGCTCAGGGATATCCTCACTGAACCTAAGAATTCCATTATCCGTCAGTATGTGCACCTCTTCAAGCTCGATGGGGTGGAACTTGTGTTCACCGACGACGCACTCGACTTCATCGTTGATAAGGCGGTGGAATACAAACTGGGCGCACGTGGGCTGAGATCCATAGTGGAGTCGGTCATGACAGAACCGATGTTTGAAATACCGTCCACGAAAAAGAAAATATTGGTGGTCGATAAGGAATATGCGAAAAAGCAAATCGAAAAGACCAATCTCAATATCTTAAGCAATAAGATGAGCGAATGATTCGCTCATCTTTTTTTTCTTTTGTTTGCAAATAAAATTGCAAAAATATTTGGTTTTTTCAGTAAGGAGTATTATCTTTGTTAAACTAATGCGACGTTCTGAATAAAACACAATGGAGAACTTAGCGGTGAGTAAAGACGAGAATAAAGTCTTGATGCCATAGAATATCTCTTTATGGAATCAGGCGGCAACTTTTGATTAACACATTAACCAATACCGATGAACAAACCAGCAACCCTCAAGCAAGCCCTGAAATATTATTTCGGATTCGACCATTTCAAGGGACAGCAGCAAGACATTATCACCAGCCTTATGGAGGGTAATGATGTGTTCGTGCTTATGCCTACGGGAGGGGGAAAGTCGCTTTGCTATCAGTTGCCGGCATTGCTCATGGAGGGAACTGCTATCGTCATATCACCACTCATCGCACTGATGAAAAATCAGGTTGACGCCATCAAGAACTACAGCGAGGAGGACAGCGTCGCACATTTCATCAATTCTTCGCTCAGTAAGGCTAACATCGATGCCGTGAAGGAGGATATCGTCAATGGAAAGACAAAGCTCCTCTATGTGGCGCCTGAGTCGCTTACCAAGCAGGAATACGTGGATTTCCTTAAACAGGTGAAAATCTCGTTCTATGCCATCGATGAGGTGCACTGCATCTCAGAATGGGGACACGACTTCAGGCCTGAATACAAGAATATCAGACCGATTGTGGAGAAAATAGGACGCGCGCCAATCATCGCCCTCACTGCCACCGCCACCGATAAGGTGAAACTCGACATCAAGAAAAATCTCGATATCCTCGATTGCGTGGAGTTCAAGTCGTCGTTCAACAGGCCGAACCTCTATTATCAAGTGAAACAAAAAATCGCCAATTCCACCAATAAAGATATCGTACGCTTTATCCGTAAGAATGAACATAAGAGTGGCATCATCTATTGCATGAGCCGTAAGACGGTGGAGGAATTGGCGGCGTTCCTTGTTGCCAACGACATCAAGGCTGCACCTTACCATGCAGGACTTGATTCCAATCTCAGGAGCAAGACCCAGGATGACTTCATCATGGAACGGACTGAGGTTATCGTGGCCACCATCGCATTCGGTATGGGTATCGACAAGCCTGACGTTAGGTTTGTCATTCATTACGACATTCCAAAAAGCCTTGAGGGATATTATCAGGAGACAGGACGTGCAGGACGCGACGGCGGAGAGGGACAGTGCATCGCGTATTACAGCAAGGAAGACCTCCGAAAACTGGAAAAACTCATTGCCGCAAAAAACGGACGGGAGCAGGAAATCGGACGGCAACTGCTCCACGAAACAGCCAACTACTGTGAGTCGTCGGTGTGCCGGCGGAAGCTGCTGTTGCATTATTTTGGAGAGGATTACAACGAGGAGAACTGTGGAAACTGCGACAACTGCCTACATCCTAAGAAAAGGGTGGACGTGATGGAGCAGCTGCAGTTCATGCTACGCACCATCCAACTCACCAAAGAGAACTTCAAGGCGGAATACATCATCAATATCCTTAGGGGCAACGAGACGGACGCCATCACAAGCAGGGGACATGAGAACCTGGAAACCTTCGGGGAAGGATGCGACACCGAGGAGACCATGTGGAACGCCATCGTCAACCAGGCCATCCTCACAGGGATGATCTATAAGGATGTGGATAACTACGGCATCCTCAAACTCATGCCTGAAGGCAAGAAATTCATCAAGAAACCTTATGCTTTCCTCGTGACAGAGGACAATGACTTCGAGGAGGATGGCGAGCAGGAAGCGGCTAACGTGAGTGGAGGAACCGACCAGGTGCTCTACAGAATGCTCATCGACTTGAGAAAATCCATCTCAAAAAAACTGCAGCTACCGCCGTATGTCATCTTCCAGGACGGCTCCATCGATGCCATGTCCACCCTCTATCCCATCACTATCGATGAGCTCAAAAATATTCCGGGAGTGGGAGAAGGAAAAGCGAAACGATATGGAAAGGAGTTCTGCGAACTGATCAAACGGCATTGTGAGGACAATGAGATTGAACGTCCGATGGATATCGTCGTCAGGTCAGTGCCCGACAGGTCGAAAAACAAACTGGCCATCATCAAGAGCATTGATGCGGAGAAATCGCTCGACGAGATGTCGAAGATGCTCGGGCTCTCACAGGATGAGGTACTTGATGAGATGGAAGCCATCGTCTATAGCGGAACCAAACTCAACGTTGACTATATGCTTGAGGAACTGGAGGTGGATGAGGATGTGGTGGAGGATATCTACGACTATTTCAGACAAAGCAAGACCGACAGTCTTGATGCGGCGATGGACGAACTCGACGAAAGCTACTACGAGGAGGATATCAGACTCGTCAGAATCAAATTCCTGTCGGAAATGGCCATCTGACCATCTGCTGAAAGGAAGGGATAACATGAAATTATAAACTCCATTTGGCAGAATGGGGGATTTCTGACGCTATACCCGGTTTTATTGGGTGGCATCACCCATTTTTTGAACCTTTAGTTTCTGTTTTCAATTTTATTTCGTATCTTTGTGCGCAATAATAAAAACTCATCCCTATGTCTTCATTTATTGCAGAAAAAGTAATGATGGAAGGACTTACTTTCGATGATGTGCTGCTTGTGCCCGCATATTCTGAAATCCTTCCACGCGAAGTTTCCCTGTCAACAAAATTCTCTCGTAACATCGAACTGAAAATTCCGTTCGTCACAGCGGCTATGGACACTGTGACGGAGTCGTCCATGGCTATCGCTATCGCCAGGGAAGGAGGAATCGGTGTGATCCACAAGAATATGTCGATTGAGGAACAGGCACGCCAGGTGGCTATCGTGAAAAGAGCGGAAAACGGAATGATCTATGACCCTGTCACAATCAAGCGTGGATCAACCGTGGGACAGGCGCTCGGCATGATGGCGGAATACCACATCGGAGGAATTCCGGTGGTGGACGACGACATGCACCTCGTGGGCATCGTCACCAACCGTGACCTCAGGTTCCAGACTGACATGAACTGTCTGATTGATGAGGTCATGACTGCCGACAACCTCATCGTCACACACCAGAAGACTGACCTTGACCAGGCGTCAAGAATTCTGCTGCAACATAAGATTGAGAAATTGCCAGTGGTGGATGACGACAACCGGCTCATCGGACTCATCACCTATAAGGACATCACCAAGGCCAAGGACAAACCGATGGCCTGCAAGGATTCAAAGGGACGGCTTAGGGTAGCTGCCGGTGTGGGTGTGACCAACGACACCCTGCAGCGCATGGAGGCACTCGTGAAGGCAGGAGTCGATGCCATCGTCATCGATACGGCGCACGGACACTCCGCTTCCGTCATTCAGAAGGTTAGAGAAGCCAAGGCCGCATTCTCCGACGTTGACATCGTGGTGGGAAACATCGCTACGGGTGAGGCCGCCAAGATGCTCGTTGAGGCTGGAGCCGATGCGGTGAAAGTGGGTATCGGGCCAGGCTCTATCTGCACCACACGTGTGGTTGCGGGTGTGGGTGTTCCTCAGCTCTCTGCCATCTACGACGTGGCGAAAGCGCTCGAGGGAACAGGCATCCCCCTCATTGCCGATGGTGGCCTGCGCTACAGCGGCGATGTGGTCAAGGCTATCGCAGCCGGTGGCACTTGTGTGATGGTCGGCTCGCTTGTGGCAGGCACGGAAGAGGCACCGGGAGAGACCATCCTCTTCAACGGACGTAAGTTCAAGTCCTACCGTGGAATGGGCTCGCTCGAAGCGATGGAAAACGGATCGAAAGACCGCTATTTCCAGTCGGGGGTGGCCGACAACAAGAAGCTGGTGCCGGAAGGCATCGCTGGACGTGTGCCTTACAAAGGAACCGTGCAGGAGGTGGTGTTCCAGCTCGTAGGAGGTCTGCGCTCTGGCATGGGCTACTGCGGAGCCAAAGATATACCAGCCCTCAATAAAGCTAAGTTTGTGAGAATCACCAGCGCAGGTGTGCTCGAAAGCCATCCGCACGAGGTCATCATCACCAGTGAGGCTCCTAACTACAGCAGACATCAGTAAGATTCAGCACTGTAATTAGAAAAGAGCATTTTTATAATAAAAAGTGTTAAAAAACACCTTTAAAAAGTGGACGCAATGGCTTTGCGTCCACTTTTTTCTCATTTTTTGCGTTTTTTTATGTAACTTCGCATCGAATTATGCGCTGAAAGATGGGAACGATGGTGGATAACACGTTTTTCAACCATTGGTGCGCATTTCCATTTTCATGTAAAATGATTAAATAATCACAATTATGAATAAAGCTTTTATTTTTGCTGCAGCGATGGCGCTTACTCCGTTTGCCTCTGTCAATGCACAGGACAACGACCCGGTCATCATGAAAATTAACGGACATGATATCAGAAGGTCTGAGTTTGAGTATTCATACAACAAAAACAATTCGGAGGGAGTCATAGACAAGAAAAATGTGCAGGAATATGTGCAGCTTTATGTCGATTATAAACTCAAAGTCGAGGCGGCTAAGGATGCGGGGCTTGACACGCTTTCCAACATCAAGACCGAACTCCAGGGCTACAGGGAGCAAATCGTGTATCCTACCATCGAGAACCCGGCTTTTGTGGAAGAACAGGCGTACAAGACTTATCTCCGCACCAAACAGCATTTTGGAGATGAGGACCTGCTCAACTGCCAGCATATTCTCATCCTCATGCGTCAGGATGCCACCCAGGCTCAGCAAAACGAGGCAAAAGCCCGAATCGACTCCATCTATAACTGCATCAAGCAGGGACAGGACTTCGCTGAACTGGCAAAAAAACATTCGCAGGACCCAGGGTCGGCACGCAACGGAGGCACGTTGCCGAGATTCGGAAAAGGACAGATGATTCCTGACTTCGAGAAGGCGGCTTACGCACTCAAGGTGGGACAGATTTCCGAACCATTCAAGTCGGCTGCAGGATGGCATATCGTCAAGATGAACGAAAGGAAGCCGTTCGAACCGTATGCACACCATCACAATGACATTGTCAACTTCCTCAACCGCCAGAACGGATTCAAGGAGGCGGCTGCTGAAGCGCTTATCGACTCACTCGCAAAACAAAGGGGAGTGGAGAAGAATGTGGTGTTCGAACAGCTCTTCAACGATATGATCGCTAAGGACAGTGAGGCCAGGAACCTTGCTCAGGAATACTACGATGGAACGCTCATGTTTGAGGTCAGCAAGACCCAAGTGTGGGATAAGGCCGCCAACGACACTGAAGGTCTGGAGCAGTATTTCAAGAAGAACAAGAAGAATTACAAATGGACCGAGCCGCATTTCAAAGGTATTGTGGTTCACACCAAAGACGAGGACACGTTTGACAAGGCCAAGGCGCTCACCAAGAAAATGGACCCGGAACAGTGGGCTATGGAAATCGTGAAAACCCTGAATACCAATGAAGAGAAGGTGGTTAGAGTGGAGAAGTTGGGTGTGTTCAAGAAGGGCGACAACAAGTTCATCGACAAATATGCCTTCAAGAGCGATGCAGAAGTAAAGGAACTCAAGGACTATCCGTTCTCTCAGGTCATCGGCAAGATGATGAAGAAGCCGAAGTCTTATGCCGATGTCAAGGGTAAGATTGTGGCTGACTATCAGAAGGAAAAGGAGGACGAATGGGTAAGAGGACTCAGGGCTAAATATCCAGTGGAGGTTTATCAGAACGTGGTAGATACAGTCAACAAGCATTGAACAGCACGGTCCGATTCGACACTTAACTTGAAGATTTGTACGGATTGCTGACGTGCACCAATTATAAATACCCAACAAACAACAAGATATGAAATTCAATCTGTTTTATATTATCGCCTTGCTCAGTATGATGCTTGTACCTGAGGCAAAAGCCCAGCGAAATGTCATCGATGAGGTAGTATGGGTGGTTGGCGATGAGCCGATACTCAAGTCTGACGTGGAACAGGCACGGCTCGAGGCCATCTCTTACCGGATGAGGATTGAAGGCGATCCATATTGTGTCATTCCTGAGCAGCTGGCTGTGCAGAAACTGTTTCTGCATCAGGCTGCAATCGACAGTGTGGAGGTGTCCGACAGCGAAATCATAGGCAAGGTGGATGAGCAGCTCGAGGAATATGTCACAGTGCTCGGTTCCAAAGAGAAAGTGGAGGAGTACTTCGGCATGACCTATGCGCAGAAGCGTGAACAGCTCACAGAGAACTTCAGAAACGAGCGGATGATTCAGGAGGTGAGACAAAGCCTTGTGAAGGACATCAAGGTCACACCGGCAATGGTGCGCAAACATTTCAAGGACATGCCGGAGGACAGCCTGCCGTTTGTGCCGACTAAGGTGGAGGTGCAGATCATCACTCGAGAACCAGTCATCAGCCCTGAAGAGATTGAACGGGTAAAGGCGTTGCTGAGAGATTATACGGAGCGTGTGAAGTCGGGAAGCACCAAATTCTCCACACTCGCACTTATGTACTCTGAAGATGGTTCGGCACAGAATGGTGGAGAGATAGGGTGGAGCTATAAGGGACGCCTCGCTCAGGAGTTTGCTGATGTGGCGTTCAAACTCACTGACCCGAACACTGTGTCGAAAATTGTGGAGACAGAATTCGGATTCCATATCATCCAGCTCATAGAGAAACGTGGCGACAGAATCAACTGCCGGCATATTCTCAAGAAACCGAAAGCTTCGGAAGAAGCCATCATGAAGGCCTTCGCCGACCTCGACTCCATTTCCGAGGAACTCAATAAAGGACTTTACACCTTTGAACAATGTGCGCAGTTTGTGTCGCACGACAAGGACACCCGAAACAATTACGGAATCATGAGGTATGTCAACAATGAGACAGGCGAAGTCTATACCAAGATGGAGATGAAAGAACTCCCGGCGGAAGTGGCGAAGCAGGTGGGAGGACTCCAGGTGGGAGAGCTCTCCAAGCCGTTTCTCATGACCAACAGCAAGGGCAAAGAGGTTGTGGCCATCGTCAAACTCAAGGATAAGACCGAGGGACACCGCGCCACGATGAAGGACGACTATCAGACCCTTCAGGATGTGGTGCAGGCCAAGATGGCGGAAGAGAAAATTGAAAAGTGGATTAAGGAAAAGCAGAAGACCACCTATGTGAGGATCAACGAGGACTGGAGAAACTGCGATTTCAAATACGACGGCTGGATCAAGAAATAAATAGAAGGAAGAGCCTATGAACCGAAAAATGAGAAAGTTTCGCTTCATCAATCATCACAAGGGAAGAATAGTGGCCGTGCTGTTCTTCTGTTGCTTATTGACGGCGGCTGCTGCGGCAGTCGGAGCGGCGGATTTTTTCTCATTTTTGACCACGGAAAGGACGGACGACGACCCGCAGCCGGCATCAAAAATCGAAATACTCCATTCCGACGTGCTCTTCAAGAGAGCCAACGACCCAAGGGCAGACGTGCTGGTGGGCAACGTGAAATTGCGACATGAGGGAGCACTGCTCGATTGCGACAGCGCAAGATACTATAAGGACAACAACTCTTTCTATGCATTCGGAAGAGTGGTTCTGCTGCAAGGCGACACCCTCAAACTCTATTGCGACACCCTCGACTACTATGGCGACTCCAGGGTGGCGAAAGCGAGAGGAAAGGTGAGGCTCTACCATCGGAACCGAAGGCTGGAAACCAAAAAACTTGAATATGCCCGACTGCAGGGAGAAGCCAAATACTATGAGGGAGGAACCATCTATCAGGAAGACAAGGTGCTCTATTCGTATTATGGTGAGTACAACACGTTCACGCACTTGGCTGTCTTCACTCAGGATGCTAAGCTGAGGGACTCGCAGAACACCATCACATGTGACGTGGGGCAGTACAACACTAACACGCATATATCCATATTGAAGAATAACGTGGTACTGACCACCAAGGACGGAAACGTGATGTATTCCGACAACGGAAAATACGACTCCGACCAGCATTTCATGCAGGCGTGGGACAATGTGAGGATTGTGGACAAGGACAAGAACCAACTCTTCTGCGACAGGGGAGATTACAATTCCGATACAAAACTCGCCAACTGCTACGACAACGTCAGGTCGGTCGATACGAAAGGGAATGTGCTGGAATGCGACAAAGGTGACTACAACACCGACACAAAACTCATGCATTGCTTCGACAACGTGAAACTCACCGACACGGACGCCAATGTGCTGCTGTGTGAGGAGGGGGAGTACGACGGAGTGACGGGACTTGCCAAGTTCCGCACCAATGTGGTGCTCACTGATAAGGATGGGGGAAAGCTTGTGTGCGACCATGGCACCTACGACTCCAACACCAACTTGGCAGACTTCTATGAGAATGTGAAACTCACCAAACCTGACGGGAAGGGGGAACTCGTGACTTCTCACGTCATCTACAACACCAAAACCGAAATCGCCAAAATAGACACGGAAGCCAACATCATGGGCGCCGACGGAGAGTTTATCTATACCACCAACGGTGAATACAACACGAAAACCGGTATGGCTGAGCTCTTCGACAGGTCGTACATCATCAAGGACGGAAGGCGTATCGACGGCGACAAACTCCGGACCTACAAGCAGGAGGAAACAGGATACACCATTGATGAGGCTATTGGAAACGTCATTATCAGCGACCCTGTCAACCAGTTCGGACTGACCGGCGACCGCTGCGTGAGGGTGGAGGAGACAGGAATTGACAAGGCGTACGGAAACGCAGTGGCCACCGACTCTGTCAACAAATGCCAAGTGCTCGGACATCTGCTCGAATACAATGAGGAGACGGGGTATGCCATGGCGACCGACAGTGCTGAGGCAATTTACTATTATTACGAGGACACTGTCTATGTGCACAGCGACACAATGAAACTCTTCACCTACAACATCAACACGGATTCGGTGTATAGGAATCTCTTTGCTTACAACAAGGTGAGGATGTTCCGAAACGACATACAGGGGGTGTGCGATTCACTGGTGCACCTCATGAAAGACTCCTGCACCTACATGTATGGACAACCCATCATCTGGAATCTCAACCAACAAGTGTTCGGAGAGGAAATCCGGGTATATAACAACGACAGCACCATAGACTGGGTGCATGTCATCAACCAAGCCATGACCATCGAGCAGGTGGACTCCATGTCCTACAACCAGGTGCAGGCGAAGGAGATGTTCAGTTACTTCAAGAATGGAGAAATCGATCACAACGTTGCGAAAGGAAATGTTTATGTCACCTATTTTATCGATGAGGAAAACGGAGCAAGGATAGGAATGAACTATACGGAGACCACCGAGCTCAAGCTCTTCATGGAAAACAAGAAGGTGAAACGGGTGTGGATGCCGGCAGCTACAGGCACCATGTATCCGCCCGTCAAGATTCCTGAAGAGAAACGCTACCTTCCTGCCTTTGCTTGGTTTGCTGACATACGGCCGAAAAACAAGGATGATATCTTCCTTTGGAAAGCGAAGGATGAGAGCAAGATGTTGAAGAAATCCACGCAAAAGAAAGTGCCGCTCCAAAAACTCGACCAACTCAAAGAATAGGACTATGAATTTGGGAAACAGGACGTACGGTACTTTTTAATGCGTTACTTAGGCAGGGTGCCTTACAAATTTGGCTATATCGAGAGAACACACACATTACTATATTATAAAGAAAAACAAATCAATATGGGCCTTTTCACAGTCAGAAAACCAAGGGGCTTCAGGAGAAGCTACATCTATTACGATGAGCGCAAGGAAAAACGTCAGCAGATAAAGGAGAACGCAGAACGTGAACTCGGACTGCTGCCGGAGAAGGAATTTTCTCCAGAAGATATAAGGGGAAAGTTCGTGCAGGCCACCAAACACCTTAAACGACGCAAGGAGAAAGAAGCGGCTGGAAAAAAACCGATGAAACCCATGGTGGGCATACTGCTCATCATCGCGCTTATCGCGCTCATGTTCTTCCTCATGATGTAAAACTTTTTTAGAACTATAAAAACATGTCCGATATCATTCATTTGCTGCCCGATTCCGTCGCTAATCAGATTGCGGCGGGAGAAGTGGTGCAAAGACCCTCATCCATCGTTAAAGAAATGGTGGAGAACGCTATTGACGCTGGTGCCGACGACATTCAAGTCATCATCGTCGATGGGGGCAAGACGTGTGTGCAGGTGATTGACAACGGAACGGGCATGTCGGAAACAGACGCACGTATGGCATTTGAGCGCCATGCAACATCTAAAATCGCTAAGGCGCAGGATATTTACAACCTCTCCACCATGGG
>JAEEGF011825293.1_pt1 | contig 23568 bp, 23 predicted proteins | sample 9134171 | NCBI WGS metagenome assembly JAEEGF01 (sample SAMN16246542, study PRJNA631951) | gut metagenome | biome: gut microbiome; feature: rumen; material: AP-attached | host: Bos | place: Iran: Karaj | collected 2018-10
GAACTGGAGACGATTTGGCGCATCATGTCGGGGCTGATGCCTCCCTGAGAACGGTCTTGTGCTGAGCCGGCAAAGGCGAGGCCTATTGCCAGAGCAAGTGTGATGAATTTGTTCATATTATGTTCTGAAATGGTTTTAGGGCGCGGCGCTAGGGCCATTGCGCAGGATTAATAGCTTCTTTGACTGCAAAGGTAGTGCAAGCCGAGCGCAATAGCAAGAAAAATTGATTTTTCTTGCATTGCCGAGGCGCCGCCTACCTTCGCCGCCAGGCAACGGAGTGCAAGCCGAGCGCAATAGCAAGAAAAATTGATTTTTCTTGCATTGCCGAGGCGCCGCCTACCTTCGCAGTCAGACTAGTCTTCCACTTCAACGAATATGAGCTTTCTCTTTCCCAGGCCCTTGTTGCGCAGATCGTAGTTGTCCCTCAGGTCTGTGAGTATCTGGCAGAACTCCTGCTCGGTCAAGATGGTCTTGAACGGGTTGCTCTTGCCGCGGGAGTGGTAGAGCCTCATGCCTCGTGTCGCCATCAGGGCTGCGCGGAACCGCTCGCTCTGGTCGAACATGGCTTGATAGGCATGGCGTATCAGCTGCTGAAAATCCTCGGACTGCCGGTCTATGGCGATGTCCTTCCACCAGACGATCTGGTCGGCCTGCCATCTTGTGGTGGTCGCTCTCTTGGCATTGCGGCCCTTCATGGCGCATATTTGTCGCTGCTTGTTGCGGTCTTGCTGCTTCAGCGACTGGAGAAACCCCTCCATGCTGCCGCACTGCACTCCGTCAAAGGTGAAGGGGTTGCTGCAAAGGTTGGATAATACTTGTGCGGGATAGTCGCTGTGCGACCAGATATCTATGGCCTTTCCCCGACGAACCATCCATCTTATGTATAATTGCCTGAACATCTTTATGTGATTTGATCAATTGTGACATCTTTATCATAGCTCTTGTTTTCGTTTGACGCTGCAAAGGAAATATGGCCGACCGCAGTCTTTTTTCGTTCCAAAAAAAATCTTCATTTTTTCTTCAAAAAACATCAAATTTCCCCGAGAACAATGTAAGGAAATACTTGCGCGCGCGAAAAAAAAGGATGAATAGGAAAACAATAAGTACAATAAAAACAATGGCATACCCAATCCATGATTATATTTATTGTTTTCTTTCTCTATAGGGTGGGGCATTCAAGTCTTAACAAAACATAAAAGTGAGTTTTCTAATCCGTTGATTTGCCCATTTCTAACATCAAAGTGCGTAGCGAACATTTCGGGCGGTTCATTGTCATGTCAACCAACGATAGTAACTTTGCAACCGAAACGAGAGAAAAGTTAGTAAAACTGAAAATCAGAACGAAATATGTTACGAGACATTATTGTTGATCCTTATTTTCCTGATTGCCCGATACGCAATATCCTGTCGCGCATCAGCGACCGATGGTCGATGCTGATACTGTACACGCTCGACGGCAAGGACACGCCAATGCGGTATTCCGACATCCTTGCAGCCATCCCCGACATCTCGCAGAAGATGCTCACCGTGGCGTTGCGCAACCTGGAGGCCGACGGACTGGTGTCGAGGCAGGCCTATGCCGAGATTCCGCCACGGGTGGAGTACAGCATCACCGAGCGCGGCAAGTCACTCATGCCGCACATCAACAGCCTGATAGAATGGGCGCTGGCCAACCTGGCCGATATCTTGAATGATCGCAAGAAGTATTCATCCAATAAAAACCATTAATCACAATTTACTACACAATGAAACAGATTGAAAAGATTGCACAGGGTGCAAATTATGCCGCCATCAACGTTGGCCGCATCAATGAGATTATTGAACACGAGTTGCCCATGGGTCCGGACTTCACGATTCACGGCAAGGTCTTCGGCGGACAGGCCGTGGGCGCCGCTGCCAGCGAGTTCTCTTTCCAGACGCTCGTTCCCGGACAGGACAGCGGTTTCCTCCATACCCATAAGACCCACGAGGAGCTCTATTTCATCCTGCGTGGCGAGGGCCAGTACCAGGTCGATGGTGAGATTTTCCCTGTCAGCGAGGGCTGTGTCATCCGCGTTTCGCCCGAGGGCAAGCGTGCGTTGAAGAACACCGGCAACGAGGACCTGACGATGCTCTGCATCCAGTACAAGGCCACCCCGTTCACCGAGGCCGACAGCCCCATGACCGACGGCATCATCCTGCAAGAGCCCCTCAACTGGTAAGACAATTTTGGGCGTCTTTTAGACTTTGGATTTAACTCCATAATTTTGCGGAAACTGAAACCGCAGGATTATGGAGTTGATTTTTAATTGTGTATTTATCTCCCCCAACCTGAACCCATCGGCAGTTCTCAAGACCGACAGCGCCGCCGATGGTTCTCCCGCAAGTATTACGCCTCAGTGATGAACTTGAAGGAGTTCTACGAGGAGAACGTAGGCAGGACGTTCTGCGGGATATTATCATCGGCTTTGTCGAAAGATTTTAGACAAAATCATTAAAGAGTATTATTTAATTGTTTTCTTATTATTTGTGTACCTGGGCAGGTCACGCGTGAGCGTCGCCTGCTTTTTACAATAAAATAAGATCATTGATGGTGAAGTACATTATTTTAATTACTTTTGCAATTAAAATAACTTCATCCGAAATGAAAACATATATACTTGAAGTAATAAAGCGAGTTAAAAGATTCAGCGAAAAATTCGATGTTTCTACTACTTTATGTGATAAAACGTGGGTTGTCTTTAATGATACAGGAGAAAGAGAAGTTTATATATTTCAAACCGATGGAACAGTGTTTATAACATCTGATGGTGTTGGCATTAAAGGTGAATGGCATTGGGTTTCATCCAATAAATCTCTTATTATCAATAAAGACAATAATGTTATTATGCTTCATCCTGAATTTGTGGATAATACGATATTAGCCTTAACCTTGGATGGTACCGATGAGATGGCTTTTTTAATAGACCAAGACAATAAAGATGCATTTATTGCAACAACGCTACTACAATTAGAGCAATACTTTATTGAAAAGGAGCAAAAAATGATAGCAGAATCTAATCATAAAGTTGAAATTGAAAATCAAAAAAGAAAAGAAACACTTAGACAACAAAAAAAGTTTGAGAAAGAAGAAGAAATAAAAAAACAGGCAAGAGAACTTTCGATTAAACTTACCCAAAAAAGGGATAGTATAATCCTTGCCGCAACAATATTGATTCTTCCTCTAATATTAATACTTCTATTTATTACTAATGATTATAAAGGGCTTGCCATATTGCTCCTATTGTTGGCTTTCTCTATTCTTATATTAGTATTACACAATAAAAACACAAACATAATAGAGAAATGGAAAGCAGATCATCCCGATGATCCAAGAAGCAAGTATCTTTAATTTTGAGCTCAAAAACCTTGTCTTTTATCACACCGTCCAATCAAAGTAGCTTTGCGAAGTAAAATCGCAAAGCTATTTTGATTATGATTGACATCCAACAACTGACCTCATTGATCTCCGCGTTCCGCGTCGAGACCGAGAAATCTGCGATTTAGAGAGTGCAATGTCAAACTTGTTTAAGCATTGCCGAGCGAGTGCAGATTATGTAAAGAAAGCACTCGCCCGAACCAACATCCAATACAGGCTCAACTCAGGACGTGCCCAGTATGTGAGGAACGGTGGAAAACTTGGACGCAAAACCGGGACTATCAAGAGCGAGGATAAGAAACGAGAGGAGTACAAGGAGGTCATATCGCTGCTGAAAAGAGGCTACTCCATCAGAAACACAGCGAAAATAACCGGCTACTCCTTCTCAACAGTACAACGCATTAAAAACCAATTTGTAAAATGATTAAGACTATTAAAGAATTACTGATTGAGTGGTGGGCTGGAAACTCTACCACCAAAATGCCCATCCCCACAATCTACACTTATGAGGTAGAAGTGGATGGTAGGCGAATCCATATCGAGAGCATGAGCAGAAGCAGGATGTATGTTCACTATAAGGCGCGGAAGAAGTATCCCAACGCCAAGAATATCCGAGTAGTCAGTCGAAAGAGACAATACTGACTATATACCTAGACGATTGGATAATAGTATAAGAACAACTCGAAGAACGGCGATAATGTCGCCGTTCTTCTTTTTCGGTTATGGTGTGTTATTCCTTGCTTATATGGAGCACACGAGCACTAGTCATCTGAGTTGTGAAACTAACAAATGAAAGTGATACTCCTTCATTGCTTCATAATGGTAGAAATGGAGCTTAAATAAATAACTGCAAATATATTGATATCGGATATCTTTAGTTTTGAAGACAACTTTTATCAAGATAAGAATACCATCTCTCCATCCATTCAAAAGAATAACGGCCCGCGTATACTCCGTTGATATATTTAAAAACAATAATCTTTCCTCTTGAAAGAATATTTTTGACATAAGTCAAGGCGTCCTCCATTTCATTGGCATATGCTATGCAATATGTTAAGTCTAAAGCGCCTCTTAAAAAATATTGGTAAGGAAACTCTTCTTCTGAGATAGGAACAGCAGATGGCCCAAAAAACTCTGTACATTTGATATAATATCCTTTTGACATTAGCAAATATAGATTGGTTACCCATTCTTTTCTATCAGCGTATCTCACGCCATCACTAGGAATCACATCTATAATAGTATCTTCGAAAGGAAAATTTCTAAGAGAGAAATGACGATACCTCGTCTTCATTTCTGTTTCTGTTAACCATGCCATAGTTTCAACCTTTTGTTTTTTACTGCAAAGATAAATCTTTTTTTTCGAGAGTTTATATTTCTGTCTAATACATTTTGAGTAATAAAACAAAAATGAAAAGATTGTTAGGATTAACCAATGTAACTAAATAAAGTAATTCACATTGTTATTTATTTTTAATATGCCATTCTCTTACAGTGCATTCGGTTGCTCCTTTGTGGTAGTCCTCCTTGTGTTTGGGACCGTTAGAAATCTTAACTCCTTCAGGAATTGAAATTGATCTCAAGGATCCACATCCACTAAAAGCCCTTTTAGATATATTATTAACACTTTGAGGTATAGTTATGGACTGCAATGATTCGCATCCGTCGAAAACTTCTTCTCCAATACGAGTTACACCTTCAGGAATGGAAATTGATTGCAGTGACTTACATCCAGCAAAGGTTCTGTAACCAATATGGTCCGCACCTTGTGGCCATGAAAAAGATAGTAACGATTTACAACTACAAAAAGCTCTTTCTCCTATATGAGTTACTCCTTTGGGAATTGTAATTGTCTTTAAAGAACTGCAATAGCTGAAAGCTTCTTCTCCAATATGTGTTGTGCTTTGAGGCAAAGAAATAGATTCAATTTCACGGCAGCCAGCAAATGCCCTTTTTCCGACATGAGTTACCCCAATAGGTAAAGAGATCGAACGTAGGGATGTCGCCGTAAATGCATTATTGCCGATAAATGCCAAACTTGATGGAAGGGAAACTGATTGCAGAGATCCACAGTGGGCAAATGCATCATCTTCAATAGTAGTCACACCATCTGGAACCGATATCATGGTCTCTTTTCCATAATATCGAATAAGAATTTTTTTATCATGAGAATAGAGAGTGCAATCTGAAATCAAAAAACATGATGAAAGACAGGTTATCTTTTCTAAATTACCACAAATAAAAGGATTTCCCCCTATATGCTCAAGGCTCTGAGGCAAAATAATGGAATGCAACTTACTGCTTAAAGCAAATGCATGATGCCCAATATATTTTACACCCTCTGGCACTGAGAAAGACTGCTCTTCGCCCCAATAACAAAATAATGCAGTCTTATCACGTGAGTATATGGCTTGATTTGATATAAATAAATATGAAGATTGAGATGAGATTCTTAAACCTTGAGTTCCTGAGAAAGGATTTCCCCCAAGATATTTTAGGTTAATTGGTAAAACAATTGAGCTAAGTGAACATCTAAAAAAAGCACCGTCACCGATATATAGTAGGCTCATCGGTAGAGACATGAATTCTAGCTGACGATTTCCAATAAAGGCATAATCTCCTATATGAGTTACCGAATTCGGAATGGTTAATCTTCTTACTTGACTAGAGTGTAGGAAACAACTATCGGCTATAATTCTAGTGCCCGGATTAATCATATAATCAGTTTTATATTTGGGTCCCTTAAGTAATCGCGTTCCATCTTGACTGTAAATAGCGCCATATTCGTCCTCCATACCATCATTAATTTCATCTTGAGTAACTCTGGTTGCCTCTTTACACTTTTCGAATTCAGATTGGTTAATCTGCATATAAGTCAATCCTTCTTCTTTGATTAATTCATTTAATTTACTGTTTTTCAATATTTTTACGAACTTTTCTTTTGAACAATAAGGGACTCCTATTCTTGACAAAGAACCACATTCATCAAATACTCCGACACCAAATTTAGTAATGCTATTTGGCAGGGATATCGTCTGAAGGGATTTGCATTTACAAAATGCGTAATCACCAATTTCTGTTACATTATTAGGCAATGTGATTGCTTTCAGAGATTCACACCCTCTAAACATATTAATACTAATTTGCCTCAACTTCTGATTAAGAGATACTTCTTTTAGAGAAGTGCAATTTTGGAAAGTCGCTCGCCCTATCTTTATTAGGCTTTGAGGCAGAGATACTATTGGCAATGCTTTGCAATTATTAAAGGCCCCTATGCCAAGATGTGTCAAAGAAGACGGAATTTCAATTGATTGTAGTGATGAACATTCATTAAAGCACAAATCATCAATATGTGTTAAGCCTTGAGGAAGGTGTATGGTTTGCAGAGATTGGCAATAGCTGAAAGCGGAGTTACCAATATGGGTTATGCCTTGAGGAAGAGAAACAGTTTGTATATATTTGTTTTGGCTGAATGCGGAACTTTCAATATGCGTTACACCAGGAGGTATAGTGAGATCTCGATCTTTGCCGAAATAGCTTATAAGTATGGACCTGTCCCCAGAGTAAAATGCGTGATGAAATACCATATATTTCGGAGACATGCAGGTTACACTATCTAAATTACAACAACCTTTAAAAGGATTGTAATCTATAAATATTAGGCTCTCTGGTAAGGTGATTGAATCTAATTTACAGAAATAAAATGCTCTCCCTATGTCAAGAACAGGGTATGGAACTGTAAAGGATTGCCCTTTCCCAAAATAACTGATAAGTCTCGTCTTGTCTCTCGAGTATAGGGCTTGTTCGGAAAGAATAAAATGTGAGGACAAACACATCATATCCTCTAATTTGCTACATCCCATAAAAGGATTACTCCCGATACGCTTTAAGCTATTAGGTAAAGCAATAAAACGTAATCCACTCCAAGCAAAAGCATAATCGCCAATATGACTTACTTCTTGGGGCAGGGTAATATTTTGTAGAGAAGCACAATAACAAAACGCCGAATTGCCAATATGGGTTACTGTACCAGGTATAGTGATAATAATTAAGCCACGACAAGACTTAAATGAGTTATCAGATATCACCTCTGTTCCAAATCTAATCGTATAGTTTGTGATCGATTCTGGCGCTTTAAGTAAACGTTTTCCATCAGCACTATAGACTACACCAAACTCATCTTTAAATCCGTTATTAATATCATTTTGAGAAGCAGCTGTAGTCGTTTGGTCCTCATAAATATCATATCCGCCCAGAATATGCTCGAATTGTTCCCAATTATTGTTTACTATCATAATGACAAAATTTAATTGAATTCCAAGCCATCATTGTTTTGACAACAAAAATACATTGATTATTTGACATTAAGTCATATTCTACAATAAAAAATACAATAATACAAAAAACGATGTTTTCATAAAAATATCTCAATAATAGAGTTTCAAAATAATCCGTTTTGGCACAATAATTGCTTTTAGATGTTCTGTTGAAGTTTACGAAGTCTTAGCTGTTTACCTTCTGCCCTAAATTGACATAAAGGGATAAGCAGTTTTATTTACAAACAAAGAAAAAGTCATGAAAAAAGCGTTGAAGATTTTGTTATTTGCCTTGGTGGCGGTAGCAGCTTATTGCTTTACCTGGACACCATCGACCAAGGGTATTTCTGAGAAAGCGAGAATCGCTGTTGAGAGGTCAGAGGCTTGCACTCATCCCAACAATGATTTCACGCACGTCATCCATTTCCCAAAGGCGTGGAAGAAGGATTACACTGGTACTGTCGGCAAGTATCCACAAACATGCATGAACACCGTGTCGGCTTTCTACAGCCCCGAGGCCAACTGGGCACAGTGCATCTACTTTGTGAACCACCACAAGAAATTGGGTTTCAAGGAGACCGATAATCCCAAACCTGGAGACGTGGTCGTATTCTTCGACAGAAATCATGAGGCCCACCATACGGGACTATACGTTGGCAAGTCACTATTCGGCCCCCTCATGAATCACTCTGATGGTGGTAGAAAGCCCCACAACTACCAAAAGCACTTACCCATCAAGTTGTATATGAAAGCCAGTAAGAATTTCATCGATTACAAGTACTACACCTACGTGGGTTGACGAAATTTGTTTACCTTTGTCATTGCATCGTATAAAGATAAACCTATTAATCCCATTGCCTATGCTGAAGAGGATATATAATGCTATCTGTCGGCTGGACCTCAGTTTCCTGGGGAGCAAGCTGCATCTGCAGGGTAATGGGCCCATGGAGGTCAGTTATGTCCTCCCCGATGGTAATGCCCCGCAACTCTATCCGTTGATGCTTGCACCTCAACAGGGTACTGCCATCGTTATGCCACAGCGAGGGAAGAACTGCAAGAAAGGACCAGGCGAGCAATGGTTAGCTATGTGGATTTGGAGCCATAGGCTCAAAGGTTTCTACGATAATTTGACGCTTACATCCAGAGGGCACCGCTATGAACCCGACTTAGCCTATATTGATGAGCAACGAGGAATCTACATCGACATTGAGAACGATGAGCCCTACACGATGGGGAAACGTACCCCAACCCACTACCCGGGCAAAGATGACAAGCGGAATAACGATGTCATAGCCGCTGGGTGGATCGTGCTACGCTTTAGCGAAAAACAGTGTATGGACTCTCCTGCAAGAGTGGTCAGGACGATAATGGATGTGGTTCGATCCATCTCCCCCGACGTTGAGATGCCCCAAGTGCTGCAGAATGTTCAACCCGTCGACACCGACCCGCGTTGGGATCATGAAACCGCTCGACGGCATGCAAAATCCCGCTATCGCGACAGCTATATGAACAAGCACTTCATCCTCCGCCTCGGCAACCTGTTTTTCAAATAAGATTAATCACAAACATATCATCATCCGTAATGATATTTGCATAAGGCGCTTTTTAACTAATAATCCAATAAAAATCGTTAAGTATATGACTATTTTTTATTTATTGCTACTCATTCTCGGTATTGCCGCAGTGATTGGATGTATAATCCTGATCTTAAATGCAGATAACATCCAAGAAAAACGCTGTGAAGAATTTCGTCAAGAGAAACTAAAAGAAGGTTGGCCAGAAGAATTGATTGATTGTGAATTATTAAGTAGTCGCTTTATGTTTTTATGATTCTTACCTTCAGACTGCAATAACCAGACTGTCATAGATAAGAATGTTATCTCTATGGACAAGATCTTTCAAATCCTGTGTGGCTGTCTCGCTCAGATAGGTCGTCCCTTTGGTTGGAATTATGAGAAAGCCAGTGTTTATATCTGCATCCACCTCTGGCCGTTGTTATGTGAAGTTATGGCTCTGGTGATGCTCGGAATAGCTCTGCCAACCACTAACCCGCTATGGATAACCGCTTGTATCATCTACTTCCTGTTCACTACCTTCGGATACTGGGCTGTAATCAAACACTACTACCCAGGCACCATAAACGAGATATTTACCCACTGTTACACGGACCTCATGACTTTCGCTAAAGAATGGAACACCTCATATGCGATAGTGAATCTTGTGGTCTATGTGCTAGCGTTTATCCTTATCATGGCCTTCGACATGTCACTTATCGTGTTAATGCTTTGAGCGCCGTCGAACCGAAAAAAAAGAAGAGCGACACCAACGCCTCTTCGGCACTGATATCGCACTTCGATCGGACTCTCTTGACCAGTTTGACTGTGGCAACTTAAGGCCTGGTCTCCCCAAACAAGATAATAGCGTCCGTGATGGTGGTTTTCCGACTAACTCTTCGCCAGTCGGTCCTTGTCCATCGTATATCTTTATATTGTCTCTCAGACCTCCCCGCCGACTCTTCTCATTTCGGTCAGCAGTCCATAGGTCCGAGCGTTAAATACGTTGTTCAAATGTAAGGTTTCTTTATCAGTTCTTGACGGCATTTTATTCATACGCCGGTTTGACGGGTATGACACCGACTGTCCCCCTTGTCCCATTTGCTGTCACCCCATGTCCTCCTATGACAATCAATCTGTTAGCTTGTTTTTGGAGGGATATTTAAAAGTGGGACAGTCGGTCTTGTCCCTGTGACTGTCCCACTTTTAAATTACTTGCCTTGCTGTTCTTTCTTCAACTTGCGAATAGCTCTGCTGACCATTTTCCTACTGGCTTCACCAGGGGGCAGGCCAAACTTCTTTGCTACGGTCGTATAGCCGATTTCTTCGGACAGATCGTAGTATTTGACCATCTCAATTACCGTGGACTTTGAGAGGCTTCCACTGTAATTTTCCTCATCGGGTTGAAGCGATGAATGCTGTGTGCCCTGATTCACCGTTGGGGTGTCAACGGTCTCAGCCAGGTTGTTGAGTTCGCGCTGCACCTTTTGGATGGCTCCGAACTTGAGCAGGAATCTCTCCATGCAGTAGTTGGCGATATAGATGGTGAGATTAACTACTTTGCGGCGCGTTTGGAGCATGTCAGGACCAGGACAGCCGAACAACATGTGGATGACCATAGCGCAATGGAATGCGATTGCCCCCATTCTGCCGCGAGCGCCGACACGAGGATCACTTGGGTCACCATTGGCTTTGTTCCACTGGTCGTCACTAATCCAGGTCTCGATGGCAGCGTTCACATAGTCCAGCTCAATGAAGTGCTCTTCGGCGGGGATATCGCAACCACTCAACTCATCATGGTTATAGCAGTAGAGCCTATTCCACTCATCAATTTGATCTCTGTACTTTTCGAGTTCTTCGCCATCTTCAATGATCAACGCTTCGAGGTATCGGCCGCTGTCAGGTATAGCAAGCAAGCAAAAACGTGATGCGGTTCCTCCTTCCAGCTCCTTTGAAAAGAACTTCTCCGTGTCACCAGGGGTTCCTGTGAGAATGCAGTTCATAAACACGCGAAACAACCCTTGGATGTCCTTGGTCTTGTTGGCACGATAAACCTCGCCGTTATCAAACGCCTTGCGAAAATACTCAGCGGTAAGACCATTCTTCTTTCTCATGTTGTTTACTGCCGCAAGAATCTCGCTACTGACCATGAGGACGTGAACCTCGCCATTGTTGGCCAGAATGTCAATGAACTTCGATTCTGTCGCACTGATGCCTGCCCATTGGATGATTTTCCCCTTGTCTTCCGACGAGTACTTCTCCTTATCGCGGTCAAACAATCGCTTGAACAGGGCATTCAGTGCGGTCATGAACTTATCCTTGCCGACACCCCAGTTGGCCTCTACGAGCACCTGCAGGTTGGGGGCGTGGACTTTACCATCCAGGTACTTGGCACGCACCTTAGAGAAGCACAGTGCGGCAAACGCGCAGAGTAACGTGACAGTCATTGCCACCTCGTAGCCAGCGGGACAGCGCTCAACGACGAACTGAAGCATCGGGGGAAGCTCAGGAATTGGTCCGAACTCATCCTGGCACCTCTCGGTCCACGGCTTGCGCTTTGGAGCCTCTTCTTTCTCTGGTTGTTCATCTTCCTCGCAGCTCTCATTCTCTGGAACCTCTTCAAAGTCGACCTCCTCTACGTCCACCTCTGCAGGTGGTGCCCAAGGCAATCCCAGTTTCCTCTCAGCCGCATCAAGCAACGGCGCAATGCGCTTAATGATGAACTTTTTAATTCTCTTGCGGCTGAAGTTAGTACCAACTGCCAGCAAAATGGTAGCCAAAGTCACCAAAATGACCGTGACTTCTTTGCCATGTCCGCTGATGTACATTTTACCCAACCTAAATAAAAAACGATTAGGCATCTTGTTCAGGATTTCAGATATGGCTTCCATCTGCTCAACAGTATCGCACTCTATGGTTATATCTCCTTTTCTAGCAATAAGTTTTGCCATAGCGTTTCAGTTTAGAGCAGACCATTACAGTTAATTCACACGACAGTTTCTTTTGACGTAAGGACGGCGAAACCGCGCCGCCTGTGGAGGTAAAGCCCTTGGCATTACCTCCACGCATCTTAATAGTAAACATTTATTTTTTCCTGAAAAATTTAGTGATAATAATATATGCAATCATGATGCGAGCACACAAACCGACGAGCCACTTCCACTTCCTGCTCTTGGGTTCGGTTTCAAAGGAATCCACTAAAACACGTACGTCGGTCAACTGAGGTGTACCCTCGGACGCTGAGTTCATTTCTTCCTGTTCATCAAGTGACATGTGAACGTTCTCAAGCGTCTCAAGATTGCTAGAGCTGACATTTTTGTCAGCAGAGTTTAATTTAATTTTCTTCATTTCTTTTTTATTAATGCTTGGGCGGCGGACCGCCCAAGCCATTTTATGATTTAATAAATTACTCGAGGCGTCGGGTAATCGTGATACTCAACGCTACCAAGGAGATGACCATTTGCACTCTTGCTGCGACGAACGCCATCAGCGCCCCAAGTACCCCACTGCTTGAAGAAAAAGCATGTACCATTAGCATCAGCAAGATGCTTCAGGTTCAATGCCCACTTTTCCTGCATGGGACGGGCCTTTGGGCCACTTTCTCCGCCGACTACAATCCAGTCAATGCCGCTGAGGTCAAGTCCTTCGTTGGCTAAGTCGTCAAGGCAAGGCTCGATGCTCAACCAACGTACCGGTGCGGAGACATGACGTAAGTCTTCCACTCTGAACAAAGACTTCTTGCAGCCGCACGTCACACCTAACCATACATTAGGAGGGCAGAGGTGTGTGCTGAAATAATTCGCCATACGAGAACTGCGTTTGGTCAAGATTTGATAGATACCTTGAGGGGTGCGACAAATAACATCCATCACCTGGTCGATGAAATCATCAGGTACTAAGTGGTGAAATAAATCACCCATTGAGGGGAGGAAGCACATAAACTCCTTGTTGGGGTCCATTGCCAGCGGTTCATTCAATGCTTCAGGATGAAGGGTTACCTCAAATCCGTTAGCATAACGAGGGTTGCCCATACCTTTGAGGCGAAGTGCCATAGAAAGAGCATAGCAACCGTCACATTCATCGGTTCCAGCATGATTGCATCCAGTAACCGGATTCCAGGACATTTCCGTCCATGTGATAGTGGTGTGATTCATAAAATATAATTTGTATTGTGCTTGGGTGGCGAACCACCCAAGCGATCGGTACACAACAATTATACGCTCAACAGGATAGCCTCCTTCAGGCCTCGGTTATCAATATCGTACTGGGACGCCATCCAATACCAAGCATCAGCGTAATCATCGGACTTCTCAACTCCATATCCACAACGATAGCATGCAGACAAGGTGAACATGCTGGGAACACTTCCATAGGAAGCCGCCATCTCAATATTGTCGAAAAAGTCCTCTTTTCTGCCAATCCCATCATAGAACTGAGCAGCGAATAACATCGCAGCTACATAGTCGTACTCGCTAGCCTGCTTAAAAAGGCTTTCGACCGTGTCATATTCACCCTTGAGCAGGGGTTCAACGGTTTGTGCAAGCAGCGCCTCGCAATTCGAACCGCCAAGATTCTCGATGAATGTTCTTTCAAACGGGAGAGAGATCGGAATTGCAGCTGCCTTTTGCGCAGCATCCTCGTTATTGTAAAAAGAGTCCATTCCTTCATCAAGGGCTTCAAGAACATCTTTTACCAGCAAATGACGGGGTGTGATCTCGGGATTGAAAAGGTCAGAATCCCATTCACGAGCAGGGTCAAGAATGCTCGCCTTGAGCATCCACAATTCAGCTTCACCATATTTGTCTTCAAGAACGTCAGTCTCGTACAATTTTGCAAAGAGACGCATCGATGGAATGTGCCCGTCAGCTGCGGCATTACGCATATGATGAACCAACACGTTAAGGTCGAGTTCCATTCCACCTAACTCGTAGGCATGAATTTTGTAGAGAGCAACTCTAGCCGGTTCATAGATGTGGAAAATCCTTTGCAGGACACAATAAGCCTCAGCGTACTCACCATTCATCAGGTGGCGCTTGCAATCCCTCAGTTCGACCTCAATAAATTCCTCGCACAATTCTCTGTTGATGGTTTTCATCTGGATCGGAGTAGGAATAAACTCAAATTTAATCTGCTTGTTTTGAGCCATTGCAGCCGGCTTCTTTTTCTTTTTCATTTTTTTGTTTTTAAAGCCCCTCGCCGTCAGACGGCTGCCCGGCAACGTGGGGCGTTGTTAATAATGATTTTTATTATTTGTTGCGATTGTACATTTCGTCGAGGATGCCGTGGATGACCTGCTCGCGGGTTTGAGCCTCGGTCTTCTCGGCGTTGTTGATACGTTCACTCTCCTGTGCTGACATGCTGGTAAACATATTGATTACCCTGTCGGCGACATCAATGCGGCTATCCTCGTCGGCCTCGTGGATCTTCTTGGCCGTCCAGTGCCAAATAAAGGTGCCTTTGAGGACCTTGTTCTTAATGGGCGCATCCTTCTCGATGCCGAAACCCTTACACACGCCGTCGAAGACCATCTGATAGAGTTCGATATCCTCGGTGTCACCGTCGTTGAAGATGCCGGGCAACTTACCCGCCAGGAGGGACTGAACATCCGCTTTCTTCACCTCCTTGCCCTTGGTGGCAAAGCCTGCAGCCTTAGGGGTGAGTCCACGGTCGATTTTGCCGGCGTAGGCGGCGATAATCTTGTTGGCCTTCTCGGTGTCCAGGAAGTCGCGAGCGAAATCCTTGGTCTTGGTGGGCACGTTGTCGATGTTGATGTGGCGATACTGGTCCTTGAACACCTTGGGATCGGTGATGTGGCGATAAGCGAACGTATACTCAAAGGGCTTCTCAGTTTTGCTTTCGCCTTTGCCCTTGGACTTGCGCTTCTCCTCCTTAATGCGCTCTACCTCGGCAAGCCATGCCCAGAACCTGGTGTTGCCCTCCATGATCACCAGCTTGCCAAAGGTTTCCTCGCGATTCTTAACCACTTCACCCGTGATGGGGTGGACAAGTACGTAACCGGCATCGAAGGCAGCGGTCGCGTCTGTGAAGAGAGCACTTACAAGCATACCGTGCTTACGGCAAGATTTTTGCTTGGACTTAATCTGCTTGGGCTCCTTGCGATTCGACTTGATGACGAAAACCTTACCCAAAGTTTTCTTCTTCAAGGTGTGAACCACACGCTCCTTCATCAGTGGCTTCTGCTCTTGCTCCCCATGATTGGAGTTGGAATCCAGTTCCTCATCTGCAGGTGTGCCGCTAGCTTCATGCAGGTCTTCTACTTCACCCTCACACGCGGGTACATTGTTTACACTCGTAGCTGCTGAGGCAACTACATTCTCGTTCAAGGCCTGAGCCTCGAGATCATTCTCGGTCAAGCCGAAATCTTTAGAAATATAATTTTTCATGACAATTGAATAAATATTTTAGTAAAATTCTATTTATACATTCGGATTATCGTAATGCGCTGCAAAGCTAGAACTATTTTTTGAGCTGACAAAATGATATTAACTATCTTTTACATAGTGAGTTATGAGTAGAATAAGTGCCAAATTTTAGGTCTTGCTTATTTGAATCTTATTTAAAACTTATGTATATATTATGTGTATATTATTTCAAAAATCAAGCTCAAAGAAAAGGGGGATAGAAGAAGAAAAAGATTAACATCCTTTAACAAGCACAGTGCTTATCACCTCATGGAAGCATAAGAAATGAGTTCATGGCGGCTTTGGGGAGATATGAACTTGTCAGCTGCAGCCTTGAGTGAGCTAATTGGATGGTTTCGCGTGTTTTTCTTGCCGATGTCGGCAAAAATGGGTATGTTTGCAGTGGAATAATGGTTTTTTCTTGCCGAAAGAACGATATAGTTTGCTGGCGACATAAAGATGTTGTACTTGCGTGGCCCTCGAGAATGGCCTCGTGCCAAAGGCATCCTTGCTCGGCACCTGCCTCACTTCTCGGGACGACTTCAAAGCTTTTCTCAACTATTACCACATCAAATGCTGTGCCGAACTGCTAATTGTGGACCTTCTCTCCAATAATTTATAATACACAAAAAATACCCTGAAAATTTGGTGATTTGGATTTTATGTCCTATTTTTGCAGGAAATCTACAAAATTCACGTTAAAATGCTACTCAACATCGAAATAACAAACTTCTTTTCGGTCAAAGAGAAGGTGAGTATTGACTTTCGGGCCGCCAATATCCATACTCAACGTGCGAAAGAGTTAGGTGATAATGTAATCGACTGGAATGGAATTAAAGTTCTGAAGTCTATTGGACTATTTGGCCCCAATGCTTCGGGAAAGTCAAGCATACTTAAGGCCATTTCTTTCTGTTGCAGGATGATATTGGACTCACACCAATATAATGAGGGTGTGAGATTCAATTTCGAACCTTTCAAGTTTGATGGCTGGCAAAGTAAACCGAGTAAGTTTTTGATTGACTTTGTGTGTGAGGATATAGAATATGAGTATTCTTTTGAACTTACACAGGAGCGCATCCTCAGCGAAAGTCTATATTACTATCCTACTGGTAGACGGGCAAAAGTATTTGTTCGAGATACAGATGGTAAATATAGTTTTGGAACGGGTGTAATGGCTAAACCGTCAGATGTGGCCATTAATACTAGCAATAAGAATCTCTTCCTTAGCCGAGCCAGTTCCATGAATCGCGAGATTGCCCAAAAGCTTTATCGTTATTTCATGAATCAAGTTCTACTTGGATTAGTGAATGTCAATGATGTGCTGGTATTGGATAGTTTCAATTCATATAAACGAGTAATTCTTAAAGCCCTCGAAATATGTGATACAGATATAACTGACATAGAGGCTAGGACTGAGCAGACACCAGCACCTGTGGCAATTCCTGGGCAATCGGAGTTGTCATATAAGATAGTGGATGTCCTCCGTTTCAAGACTTTCCATAGGGATCAAAAAGATGTGATGTTCGATATGGATATGGAAGAGTCCAATGGTACGCGTAAATTATTCCAAATCCTTATACGTTTATTGGATGTAGTCAAGAATAAGAAGGGCGTCATGATGGACGAATTTGATATGGGGCTACATACTCGTTTGGCTGATTTTATTCTGGATTTAATACATGCTTCAGACAGAAGCCAGCTATTGTTCACATCACACAATACTAACCTTATTGATGTGAAGAGACTTAGACGTGACCAGATTGTATTCGTCAATAAATCCGGACATGGTGCAACTGAAGTCTATTCTTTATATGATTTCAAGGATTTCCGCGAGAATATGGATGCGGAAAAAGCCTATATCCAAGGACGATTTGATGCAACTCCATATGTAGGGCATTCTGTATCGAGCATTAAGGTATTGTTGGGGGAAGATAGATAAAAAGAAGCTTTTGACAGGGTCAACAATAATAATAGGCCATTTCCTTGGTGAAGTGGCAAATAATTGCTATATTTGCAAGTTAAACATGGTTGTTTTTGAGGTGGAAAATTCTTTGTACACTTTTTATGTACAGATCTCTTGAAACCCCGATGAATAAAGGGTTTTCATAATTCTCCCAAGTATATTAGCAGTGTTTTGACCAAAAATAGTATGAAGAAATGAGGGCGTAAAGTTAGCGGGAGGCTTTATTCTGATTGTTTTGGGCAATAATTATGAAAATTTTACGTTAACTAAAACAAATCGCTGGTACGTATGCGATAATTAACAGAAATTGTTTATTTTTGCAGACGAAATAGCACTACAGGTATGAACGGAACAGAAAGCATAGCGGACTGGATAGCAGCCAAACCAAAGCGTGGCAGATACACTTTCTCGCGTGAGGAGGCGGTGGCAGCTTTCCCTGAGATGTCAGCGGAAGTGCTCTCGGCAACGCTGTCAAGGGAGGTGAGAAAGGGGCGGATTATGATTCCCGTGAATGGGTTTTATGTAATCATCCCCGACGAGTATGCGCTGCGCGGGTTTGCTCCGCAACCGTTCTATCTAGATGATATGATGCGACACCTGGAGCGTAACTATTATGTGGCTTTGTTGAGCGCTGGTAGTTACCATGGAGCAGCGCATCAGGCTCCGTTGATGTTTTGCGTGATGCTGGAGCCGCCCACAATGCGGGACAAGAAAACGGATAAGTATGCTACGAAGTATTTCTACCGCTCGGCCATTCCAATGGAGTATGTTGAGCGGCGGCAGACGAGGACGGGGTATATCAATGTATCGTGTCCAGAACTGACGGCGGTAGATTTGGTGGCTTATCAGGAGAATGCCGGAAGTATCACAAGGGCCGCCACGGTGCTGACGGAACTAGTGGAGAAAACGGATTTTGGACGCTTGGAACCAGGGTTTGTGAAAGTGGCGCCTGTAGCTTGTTTTCAGCGGCTGGGGTATATCCTGGATGAGGTTCTAGAAGAAACTGAGGCTGCTGATACAGTTTATGGCCTGTTGAAGCGTGCCGGGGTTCGGTTGCAGAAGGCGGCTCTGAAGCCCGGAAAGCCCATTGAGAGCTGCGAGATGAACGGGCGTTGGAAGATTGTTGTGAACGAAGAGATAGAAATTGACGAACTATGATACCGGTATCGTATATAACAGAATGGAGCGAGAAGGCGCCTTGGGGCTTGAACGTGCAGGTGGAGCAGGATTTGATTATCTGCCGTGCGCTAGTGTCGATATACAGTGATGCGTTCCTAGCAGAGCATCTGGCTTTCCGGGGTGGAACGGCGTTAGGAAAGTTGTATCTTAGGCCGCAGCCCCGATATTCGGAGGACATAGACCTGGTGCAGGTTATGGCAGAGCCCATCAAGGAAACGATAGTCCATTTGCGGGATGCGCTCTCATGGCTAGGTGAGCCAGTAGTAAAGCAGAAGAAGCACAACAATACGCTGGTGTTCAAGGTGCAACCGACGGATGTGGATGCAGGAGAAATTCACCTGAAGGTGGAGATTAACTGCAAGGAGCATTTCTCAGTATTCCCGATGGTGAAGGCTCCGTTTGCGGTGGAGAATTCGTGGTTCAAGGGGGCTTGCGAGGTTTTGACATATGAGTTGACAGAACTGACTGGAACAAAGTTAAGGGCCCTATACCAACGACGGAAAGGGCGCGACCTGTTTGATCTGTGGAACATACTGAGTATGGTGCCTGAGCTGGATAAGGGAAAAGTGATGCAGAGCTATGAGCGGTATCTGGGATTCACGGCATCGCATCTGCCCTCCTACAAGGAGTTTGTGTTGAATATGGAAGGCAAGCTGCAGGATGAGGAGTTTCTGACTGATACGGATATGATTCTGCATCCCGGCTTAGAGTATAATCCCGCCCTAGCGTGGGAGAAGGTTAAGGAAGAGTTGTTGGGGAGATTGATGTAGGAAGAAAAGTAAAGAATGAGATGAAATAAAATGAATATCTTGGACACAAACATAGGTTCTGCGAAAGACAATATGAGTAGTCCCGTGCACAATTGGTATAAGTTCACGGCTGGCTTCTCGTATAAGTTTGTGGACATTATATTGGAAGATTATAAGGACAAAGATATCCTTGTGTACGAACCTTTTGCAGGCTGCGGAACAACGTTGGTGGAATGCCAGAAACTAGGTTTCCGTTCCATTGGTAACGAAAGCCAGGAACTCATGTGCAACGTGATTCATGCCAAACTGAACTGGACCATTACAAAACAACAGTATACCCGAGCAAAAAACAATTTAAAGAAATACGTTGAGGAGAACAAAAGGATAGCGGAAACTGCCGCCAAGTTCCACCCTCTGCTGGTTACTCTCTACGATGAGCCATCGCTAAGAGAACTGTATTGCATCCGTGACGGAATAAAACGACTACGGAACAAAGATGTACAGCAGTTCTTCAATTTGGCACTGAGCCAGACGCTACACAAAGCGGCAATACACCCTATCGCCGTGCCGTATATTTCACGCTCCACTTTTCTTTCAGATCCAGGCAAGGCTTGGGAAAAGTTCCAGCGGATATCGGAACAAATGTACTCTGATATACAGCAAATGCCCCATCACGAACAACTAGCCATGGTGTATAATTGGGATTCACGTGTGAAGAATGAAGACGTTGCAGATGCTTCCTGCGGATTATGCATCACTTCACCTCCATACCTTAATAATCTGGACTACGGAGAAGTTAGCAAAGTACATAGTCATTTTTTTGAGATGACTAATAATTGGAACGACATAACGGAGAAAGTGCGCCGCAAACTGGTGACAGGAGCCACTACACACTATAGAGACACGGAGTTTGTGATGGAAGAGTTTGTACAGAAGGAGTTTGCACAGCATAATCCTGAAACCATGTGTAAGTTGGTAGAGTTATATGGAAGAATTAAGGCAAACGCCAAACAGCGTAAAGGAAAGAAAAGCTTCCATATCCTGATGATGCATTACTTTGAGGATATGTACTATGTGCTGAAAGAAATGCGCAGGGTATTGCGCTGTGGCGGTGAAGCATACTTGGTTTTGGGAGATTCCGCTCCGTATGGCATTTACGTGCCCACCACCCAAATATTGGGAGACATAGCATTGAGTGCTGGTTTTACACAGTATTCTATCCACAAGATTCGCTCTCGTGGTAACAAATGGAAAACCCTGAAGAACAGGCATAATATCTCTCTTTCTGAAAATATCCTGATATTGAAATAATGCCCACGAAAAAGGTAGATATATCAAAAGCCAAGACAGAGTATCTGAATCTGATTACCGAAACGGAGTCTTTGGAAATCATCCATAAAGGGTGGTCGCTTCCGTTTGTGTATTCGTTTCAGGAACTAAGGGACGTGTATCTGGCTTTCTGCAAGTATGGGCAGGACGGTACGGTGGCAGAGTTCTCGAACAAGCACGTAAAGGGCGTTATCCCTGCCGTAAGGAGCAAATGGGATGACAAAGGGCGGCGTGTGTTGGAAATCAAGAATGCGCTGATTAACTTCGGTGTCATGCACCAGAAAACACTGGTCTGCAAAAAAGGCGTTTTTAAGGAGGTTGAGCCAGGTGCCCCGTTGAGGGAAGAGGATTTAAGCGTTTTCCGTGAGATATTCTTTCACTACTTCCGTTTTCAGGAATATTGCTCACTGTTTGTGAATCCCAGAATGACGACAAAAGAAAAACTGGCGTTGACTGAACATTATATTATGAGACAGAGCGGCGTGCTGTATTATTACGGTTCCGTTAGCACTCGTGTGGATACATTCTTCTATACATTAAGCAGCCCAGAAACGCTGTATCACTTCCCTTTAAATGACAAAGGAAATGCGAAGGGGGGATTTGTAAGGTTCTGGGATATGTTTCTTTCATGGGCAACCCAACTAGAATTATTAGAGCGACTGAACATGAAGCGGCAAGGTTATCAGCTACAGAACGGAAAGGCGTTTAGCGCCGCCTACTTTATCAACCCACATATAGAGGTAGATGTAAGGGCGGTGCTGGAGGATAAGTTCCGCAGACAGTTGCTGATAGATATTTCAGACCTGGTGATGGAGCTATGCTTGAGGTACAGATGTAGTATCAATGCAGCACAGGAGGCCGTGATTGACTATTATCAGGCACATCACGACATGGTATCGCTGATAAGGACATCGGAGATATTTATCAAAGAAACCGAACTGAACAAGAACGACAGAATACTTTACCCGAAATATAAAGGTAGTTTTGTTTCACATATAAAATTACGCAGCTATGAGTGAAGAATTTAAAGGACTGGAAAGTCTGCTGGACCTTCAACCGGTAGAGAACAAGTATGCGCAGTGGGGAATAGAGTTCAATCCGTTCCCGAGGTCTGGTACGTCGAATATTAACGGCAGCGACGAGGTGAACCGGCAGTTGAAGCCACTTGTAGGCAAGACGATGAATGAGATAACCCGTTTTATCGTCAATGCACTGCAGCCTAACAATGTTGACCCTAAGGACCAATTCATCAGCGCGACGATAGTTGGCGACTATGGTAGCGGCAAGACACAGATGTTAATGTATGCGAAGTCAGTGTTGAATGGTGTCCGAGACAGTGAGACACGCTTTAAGCCCTACGCTATTTATATAGACAATCCTGGTGGTTCCATACAGGAATTTATAGGAAACGTTATAGGCAAGATAGGTGAAGAGAACGTGCGTAAGTACGTATGGAACCATATTATAGACACGATAAAGAAGGACCTGAACATCCGGGAGCAGTTGAAGCCTTACGAGCCTTCGACAGCTGTGCTGTTTGACGACATGAGAGATTCGTTCAATCCGTATGCGGATGTAAATACGACAAGCTACAAGCAGTTCCTCAACGTGTTCATCAGGAGCCTTAATGTGCAAAAGAAACGCAAGTTTGACGATTTGTTCAGCAGTATTGTGCAATCAATCCTGAATAAGGATACCGACAATTCGACTGTGGCTTACTACTTCTATGAGTTTATATCGGCAGATTTTGGTATAAACAAGACGTGGGAGGCCTTGACGAGCGGCAAGTTGAAGCAGATGGACGGCAAAGAAGCCGAGGCTATCAGGTATATAGTGAAGCTGTTGAAACGGGAAGGCTATACTCATGTGTTTATCCTTGTTGACGAGTTTGAAGACTTGACCGCCGGGCGACTTACCAAGGCACAGCAGGATAACTATATTCATAACCTTAGAATACTGCTAGACCAGCACAGAGAGTGGTGCCTGCTATTTGCTATCAACCCTCATGCGCTGGAAAGATTACAAGTCTTGTCACCGCCTTTAGCAGACAGAGTCTTGGTGAGAAGAATAGCGCTGGACAACCTCAGCAATGAAGAGGTAAAGAGAGTGTATGAGACCTATCTGTCTTTGGCGAAGTATCAGGGAGACTTCCCGTTTACGGACGAAGCCGTCGATTATATAAGAGAAACGAACGATGGAAACCTGCGTCGTGTTTTGAAGGCGGCCTTTGCATTGTTTGAGGCGGCAGCCGACAAGGGGGTGAGAGAATTAGACAAGGATTTTGTAGAAAATAACATGCCAACATTTTAATTATGGAAAAATGGTCTGCTCAGTTGGAGAAGTTTACGATAAACTTCTTTCTTGATACGAATATATTGGTCTATCTGGTAGATGACAAGTACCCGTCATTAACGGCATTCATTAAGTCACTGTCAGAAGCGCCTGTGGTGGGACTCTATGCGTCTGAATATGTATTGTCAGAGTTTATTGGGGTCAGAAAACAGGAGGATTATTTTCAAACAGTTCTTGAAAAAGCCCGTGAGAAAGGGACAAAAATCAATGTTTCCGAGTTTATCAGACATAACAAAACTTATGAAATAAAGGGCTATGACTATGATTCGCTGAAGGACGATGTAAAGAAGAAGGTAGATGATGATATT
>JAEEGF010163525.1_pt1 | contig 23564 bp, 25 predicted proteins | sample 9134171 | NCBI WGS metagenome assembly JAEEGF01 (sample SAMN16246542, study PRJNA631951) | gut metagenome | biome: gut microbiome; feature: rumen; material: AP-attached | host: Bos | place: Iran: Karaj | collected 2018-10
ACTGCCTGCTTTGTCAATAAAGTCATATTTCACGCCCATATCCAAAATCTCGCTTATACGAGAAATTCCTTCACCGTACATAATTTTAAAATCAACTGTGCGGAACGGTGGAGCAACTTTATTTTTTACAATTTTGACCCGTGTTTCATTACCAATAACATTTTCCTTGTCCTTGATAGCCCCCGTGCGACGAATATCCAGACGAACCGAAGCATAGAATTTTAACGCATTTCCGCCACTGGTCGTTTCAGGATTACCAAACATAACACCAATTTTCATACGGATTTGATTTATAAATATCAACAACGTATTACTACGCGAAACGGATCCCGCCAGTTTTTTCAACGACTGGCTCATAAGTCTTGCAGTTGTTCCGACAAAACTATCACCAATGTTACCTTCTAATTCTGCCTTGGGCACCAATGCCGCCACAGAATCGATAACCACTACATCAACCGCACCCGACTTAATCAAGGTATCGGCAATTTCCAATGCTTGTTCGCCAGAATCAGGTTGCGAAATAATAAGGTTTGCAACATCAACGCCCAATTTTTTTGCATAACTGGGGTCCAATGCATTTTCCGCATCGATATATGCACATGTTCCGCCTTTCTTTTGCGCTTCGGCAACGGCATGCAACGCCAATGTTGTTTTACCACTGCTTTCTGGACCGTATATTTCAACGATACGTCCACGCGGATATCCGCCAATACCCAATGCGATATCCAATCCCAACGAGCCTGATGATATCGCTTCGATATTCTGTTGCGAACCATCGCCCATTTTCATAATTGCTTCTTTACCAAATTGTTTCTGAATTTGTGCCAGCGCAGATTCCAAAGCTGGATTTTTTGATGCTGTCGCTGCAACTTCTTTCTTTGCCATAAATAAACCCCTTTCTTGTTATATGAATGATACAAAGAAAAAATCCTGCGCGCAATTACTTTTTCGCCATTAAAACACCCACCGAAAGCACCCCAACGGCAAAGGTTACCAACCACACCGCCGCTGTCGCACCAAATATAGTAATACATGCCGCCCCAACAATTGGTGCAATAACATTTGGAAAATTCACACTGGTACGAAACACACCATAAAACTTTGCTTGCTGATTCTTGGGTGTATTATCAAAAAACAGCAAATCGTGCACTGGTTCCATAAATGCACCTGAAATCTGCCACAATACAAATATAACCAAAACCGGGAAACCCGTGGCGACTGTCGCCCAAACAGAAAATGCTGCAAACGACCCAAATCCCAAAACCAACCATATCTTTTTACCAAACTTACGAACCAGGCGCGCCATCACGTCTGACAATAATAAATACGGAATAATTCCCAATGTTAAAACCAACCCAAGTGTATCTTTGGAAAAACCGTTTTCAATAACCACAATCGGCACATACAGATATCGCATTGCACGCAACGAATAGAAACCAAAATTCACTGTATATGCACGCAACATACCTGGGGTCCGAAAGAACGCCATCGCATTACGCCACAATGCACGAACTGTTCGTCGCGGATTCACCGGTTTTATTTGTCGTTGCGCCTGGGACAAATGGAAATATTTAAAAAACACCCATGCCCCAAGATATATCGCCGAAGACAAAAAAAACGCCGACCGATTACCAAACTTGGTTGCAACCATAACCGCCAACATTGGTGCAAATAATGCGCCAATATTCGTCCATAAATGGTACCGTGAATTTAACCTTGCCATACCGGCATTTCCAGCAAAATCCGACATAAACAACGGTATCAACATTGCCGTCATTGTTATTGCAAAACCACTGGTATAATCCAGCACAATAAATGTTCGTGGCAATACAGAAAACCCCATCATTGCATAGCACACAACCAACATCAGTAACGAGAAATAAAAAACTTTTACCTTTGAAAACTGGCGAAATATTTCATGTGCAAACAACGCAGTAATCATACAGAACACAGAATAAATCGCAACATAAATACCAACAATCGCAGAATTTTGAAAAATACTTAATATAACCAGTGAATAAACCGCATTATAAATACCATCGGCGAACCCAGTAAAAATCCCCAGGTTTGCAAATGAAAAGCCACTAACCGAACTGCGCACCGAAATATACTTATCCTTTGCCATAAAATCCCTTCCTGCATCGTGTGATTATATCACAAATTCACACAAATCGCAAAGGATACAAAAAAACGCACCAAATGGTGCGTTTCAAACTATTTTGCGTCTGACTTTTGATTTCTTTTTTCGTACAAATCCGCAAAATCAACCATCTGCATTGCAAAGGGTGGGAACCCAGATTCGGCGGTCAAACGCGTCACCAATGCACGCACAGACGGGAACAACAATGTTGGAACATCTATTAACAGAGTACGTTTCTTTACTTCTTCATCTTTTTCTTCTTCCATTTGCACTAGCCCTGAATAAGTTGTTTCAATCAAAAATATTGATTTAGAATCGGCCTTTAATTTTGAATGAATTTTTGTAATCAAATCAACCATATAAAGATTCTTTTCTGAACCTTTGACCTGCATATCTATATTTATTTCCAATTCGGCCTGACCATTGTCTTGTTTAAAGAATAAATCTGGGACATTTGGGCTTTCAAAAGAGATATCTTTCAAAAATTGCGATATGATATTGAACTTTGCCATACGATTGCTCCTTTTTTTATGACTCGTTTTATGATAATATAGCATTATCAGTGGATTTTACAAGTAGGAGAGATAAAAAAATGATTAAACGAATAAATATACGAATTTTCTATAATATTATTGCGGTAATAACCGGAATATTCTTAGCATCGTGCGATTTATCAACACCAACGCATACCGGCGATGATTCGGTCATTCCGGAAAACAACTTTAAAAAAGTATCGTTTTCGTCCCTGCCCGACTGGGAAAAAGATGATGTTCGTTATGCTCTCCAGGCTTTCAGAAATTCTTGCAAGGCAAAAATTAAATACAAAGGCACTATTATTCCAGACCCGGTATTATTTGAAGAAAAATGCAATATGCTGCCCAGTGCCAGCGCCGACAACGCAACCGTTCGTGCATGGTTTGAATCAAATTTCCAACCATATAAAATATATAATGATAACGGTTCATCAAAGGGAACATATACCGGATACTATTCACCGGTAATACCGGGATGCCGGACAAAAACGGCTGAATGTAATGAACCGTTAATGGGAATCCCAACCGACGGCCGCAATTACAAAGGTGTGCCAAAAAAACAAATTGTTGAAAAGCAAATTGGACGCGTTCTGTATTGGGCAAACATTGTTGATGTTCAAAACATTCAAATTCAAGGCAGTGGCATGTTAAAACTTGCCGATGGAACAATGGTAAAATTAAACTTTGCCGCGGTAAACGATATGCCATTTAAATCCATTGGCGAACAACTGCGCAATCGTGGTATCCGACCCGAAGGCGGATATTCCGCCGATGCGGTTTGGAAACATTTAAAGAAGAACCCCAAACTGGCCAAAGAGGTTATTTATAACAATCCACGATATGTATATTTCTATGAATCGGTTCCACCAGATGTAATTGGAAAACTTGGGACACCGCTGTCAAAAATACGCAGTATTGCGATGGACGATTCGCTGTATACATTGGGATTGCCCGTATACATAGACACAAACCTGTCTAATGGACAAAAGTTCAGACGACTGATGATTGCCCAAGATACCGGCAGCGCAATTCGTGGATATGTTCGTGCCGACATATTCTTTGGCAAAGGCGATGAAGCATATCAATACGCACATGGTCAACATGCCCAGGGCGAAATGTACATTTTAATGCCGAAAGAATACAGTTATGTCAAACCCAAAAAGCAATAAAAAAGATTTTACCGTCCGTACTAAACGCCCCCAGAGTATTGCGGGCGCATTGGGTGGACTGTTTAAAATATTCGGTGTGCGCGCATCCGATTCGGATTTGGTTGCGCGTTGGCCGGAAATTATTGGCAATGAAATTGCAAACCTTGCCGATATTTGCGCCGTAAAAAAAATGAAAAATGGTGACTATAATATAGTATTAAGACCACGGAATCCGGCGTATACATTAAAACTGTCGTACATGACCGATGAAATAAAAAAACAAATAAACAAATATTTTGGCGCACCATGTGTCGGCAAAATAAGTTTCAGGAAATAGTGAAATGACAAAACGTATACTGGGGATTGACCCGGGGCTTTTACATACAGGTTGGGCAATTATCGAATCGGCGGGCAGCACACGCAAACACATCGCCAGTGGTGTGATATTACCAAAAAAGACCGGCGAATTGGCGGAACGATTAGCGATTATTTTTAACGGGGTCACCGAACTGTGCAAAAAATTTGAACCCGACGAAGCCAGTATGGAAATAACCTTTGTAAACAAAAACCCACAAACGACACTGATTCTGGGACACGCACGCGCGGCGGCGATGGTGGCAATATCTGTTCAAAATATTCCGGTATTTGAATACGAACCGAATCGGGTTAAAAAGATTCTAACCGGCGGCGGTCATGCCGACAAAACGGCGGTTGATAAGATGGTACGAATATTATTACCAGGTGCAAATCCAAAAACACCGGACGAAAGTGATGCAATTGCAATCGCCCTTGCCCACGCAAACACTACACAATTGCAACGATTTATCTCTTGATGTTTTGATATCTTTGCCAAATAATATTTTGTAATTTATTATCCGATACATGTGATTTCATATATTTTTTCATATCAGATTCGTCTTGCCTGGTCATATTATAAATTGAATATAAAATATCAAATCCCAATTCTGTTTTTATCTCGTATTTATCCATAAATTGAATTTGAAATTTTATCGCCCGCATCACCATCTCTGGCACACCATATTGTCCAACAACTTTATTATTAATAAACAACATATTTTGTTGCGAGATTGTTCGTGATTCTAAAAATTCATAAAAAAACGCAGATGCAATTATTTTATTAGTTTTCATACGATAGAATAAACTGTTGCAATTAAAATCAAAAAATCGTGCAATAATATTTTCTGGATTTGAGGTATAATATTGAAAAATATCAACAATTCCAAAATCTTTGACTTCATATTTTATTCCGCCCAGTGAATTTTGTCGTATCTTAACTACATTTGGATTTCTGGCTATGTCGAGTAGTGGCGATGGTAAAATAATATCTAAATCTTTTGGTTTTATATCATGACCCGATAATTTTCCAAGGACACAATCACGAACCGCGCCTCCGACAACACACATGTCTTGCACACCCAACGCATCCGCCACATTACGAACAATATTGGAAAAACTTGACGGAACAGGTATCAAAGATTCTTGGGGTTTAAAAATGTTTTCTGACATATTTGCACCAAATTCAAAATACAAAAACCAGCATTTCAAATTTTATGCGGCGGCGGTGAAGACTTTCTGGACATCATCATTTGCATCCAGCGCATCAACCAAGCGTTCAACCTTGCCCCATGTTTCTTCGTCCACGTCCATTGGCATATTCGGGACCCATGTCAATTCCGCATTTTCCGGTTCGCCCAAAACATCTGCAATTTTCTTTTGCACATGCATAAAATCATCTGGTTTGGTTGTAATAATAAAACCTTCATCCGATGTTTCCAGATTTTCGGCATCTGCATCCATAACGATTTCCATCATTTCATCTTCGGTTTTGCCGATGGATGCCGGATAAAAAATCTGACCAACGCGTGTGAACATAAATACAACAGATCCCTCTTCGCCCATATTTCCACCATTTTTGGCAAATATATTACGAACCTCGGGCACGGTACGACGCGGATTATCGGTCAACGCCTCTACTATAATCGGCACGGCACCCGGACCATAGCCTTCATAGCGCACCGCGACATAACTTTCGGTATTTGAACCCGATGCCTTTTCAATTGCGCGTTTAATATTGTCATTCGGCATAGAATTCTTGCGTGCCTGTAAAATCGCCAATCGCAGTCGCGGATTATTATCGGGGTTTTTATCACCAAGTTTCGCCGCCATTGTTATTTCACGCGCCAATTTAGTAAATAAACCACTGCGCGCCGCATCCGCCAGCCCCTTTTTATGCTGAATATTATGCCATTTGCTGTGTCCACTCATTGTTTGACCTTTTGATTTAATTAGATTAGAATAACGGGCATAAGGATAGCAAATGATTGGAAAATTGCAAGGCATTGTTGATTATATCGGTATTGACCATATAATTTTGATGATATCTGGTGTTGGGTACAAGGTCTATACACCGGAATTATTGACCCGTGGCGATTCTGTATCATTATGGATTGAAACCGTTGTTCGGGAAGATTCGATTCGTTTGTTTGGTTTTTTGACACAATCGGCACAAAATTTGTTTAATATGTTGACCGGGGTATCTGGTGTTGGTCCAAAGGTTGCAATGGCAATTATGGGAACAATAAAGACCGATACATTACTGACCGCAATTGCGACCGGTGATGCAAAAACTATTGCAACCGCCCCAGGTGTCGGAAAAAAAGTTGCCGAAAAAATCATTGTTGAATTAAAAAGCAAGGTTGGGGGCGCATCGCTTAATTTTGATATGACCGATTCGTCCGGCGCATTACCTGACCTGCTGGCGGCATTAGAATCATTGGGATACCGACGGATGGATATTGTTGATATCGCACAAAAATTGGTGTCAAAAAATCCAAGTGCCGACATATCAAAACTGGTCCCAATGGCATTAAAAGAAATCAGTGGAAACAAGTAATATGAATAATCACGATAATATCTTTGCGCTTTCATCTGGACGCGGGAAATCCGGCGTTGCAGTGATTCGTATATCCGGAAATGATTTAGAAAAATTCGCGCAACGCCTCGTTCTCCCCTTCGCTGGCGAAGAGGTACGGCGTGGAACGCCGGGGGGTAGTGGCATCGTACCCCGGCACACATATTTTACAAACCTTCGCGATGATAATGGCGAAATAATTGACCAATGTATTGTTATTTTCTTTGCCGCGCCACACAGTTTCACCGGCACAGACATTATTGAAATTCAATGTCACGGCGCGCCGGCGGTAATAAATAAAATCTTTGAATTTTTGCGTGGCCATAATATGCGAATCGCCACACCCGGCGAATTTTCACGGCGCGCATTTTATAATGGAAAAATGGATTTATCTGATGTTGATGGATTGGTCGCATTATTGGATGCCCAGACAGATAGACAACGCGCCGCCGCATTAACATCTATGATGGGCGGTGACAGCGAAATTTATACCGATTGGCGGCGGCACATGTTGGAAATATCTGCATACGCGGCGGCAATGACCGATTATCCCGCAGATGATTTACCCCCCGATATTTCAAATACAATAATGTCACATATAAAAACGCTCTATACGGCGATTTCCGCCGCATTGAACAAATACAGTGTTTCGCACGCGATTCAATGTGGCATAAATATTGTAATTGTTGGTGAAACAAACGTTGGAAAATCTTCGCTGTTTAACCGAATTGTTGGCGCATCACGCGCGATTGTATCAGATATTCCAGGAACGACACGCGATGTTGTATCTGCCCAAATGGATATTGATGGTTATATGGTGAATCTATCAGACACCGCGGGACTGCGTGATACAACGGACACAATTGAACGAATCGGTATTAAACGAACCACCAACGAAATTGAAAACGCCGATATCGTTATACATGTTATTACCCCAACTGATTCGGTTATGACAGTTAAAAAAGACGAAATATTGGTTGTAAATAAATCTGACACAACCGATTCAAAAAGAATAAAAAATGCAATCTATGTTTCGGCGAAAACGGGTGCTGGTATACCGGACCTGATGAAAACAATTACAGAACGCATAAATGAAATGTCCGGTGGTGGCGAATCGGTTTTAATGATAAATGCGCGCACATATGATTTAATCAAAACCGCCGCCGATGAATTAAAAAACGCAATGTCTATCGCGGGCGATGACTATGATATATTGTCCGAACATGTCCGCTATGCCGCGGATGCAATTGGAAAAATACTTGGTGTTATCGGCACAGACGAAGTATTGGATATGACCTTTTCACAACTGTGTTTAGGGAAATAGTTAAATACTTCTTTCTCCAAAAATTTTTCTAACATCGGCCATTATCGCTGCCTGCAATTCAAACAGTTTATCCCCGTTCCCGTCCAAAATTTGTTCTGCTTCCCACTCCAATAATCTTTCATACCCACGACATATAGCCTCTCTTTGCATAAGCCAATCAGTATGACTACTTTTAACAGACTCTTTTCGCGACACAGCACTATTTGTTCTTTTGAAACACATCACCTTACTCCTTACGCATCGGATATTTCCCATCAATCAAATTCTGGTGGACAATATGATGTTTGACCTTTTGTGTACTGGTTGTTGGTAAATCTTCGGTTGTCATTGCAAAGTGCGTCACCCATTTATATGATGCAACTTTCTTGTTTGCATGCGCAATTGCCGCCGCCAATTTTTCCATTGTCATACCATCTTCTACACTAAATACGCCGTATGCAACGGTTTTATCTTTGACCTTATGTTCAAACACTGCAACATTTTTCACACCCGGAATATTTATAAACAAACCCTCCAATTCATCGGGATAAACATTTTTACCACTGTCCAAAACAATAACCTGTTTCTTACGACCGGCAAAATGTAATTCGCCATTTTTATCCATAGACACCATATCCCCAGTATTAAAGAACCCCCGTTCATCGAACACATCTTTGTTGGCGGCATCGTTATTCAGATAACCACCAAAAACCTGATTCCCTTTTAGCCACAATATTCCGACCCCATCGGCATTCTTGTTACGAATCTCGACAATATTGTTTGTTGTTGGGGCACCAAAGGCATATGGGATACGTCCCCGGCACGGTTTTGAAATACAGATGGGTCCAACGGTTTCTGTCATACCATATCCCTGAATAAACCCAAGTCCCAGTGCCAAATAGAAATTTTCAATTTCTGGTTTTGTTGCTGCGCCACCTGCAATAATCAACCGTGCGCGACCACCAAATATATCCAATATCGGTTTATACACCGCATCAACTAATTTTGACAAGCCTATTTTACGCAACAACCGAGCATTTTTCATAATGAGTTTAAACAACCACCACTTATGCTTGGCCTTGATTCCGTCAATAATTTTATTTCTGAACACTTCAAATAATCTTGGCACAGCCGGAATAACATGCGGACGATATTTTTTGAAATCGGACATAATTTCTTTTGGATTTACGGTTGGTTGCAACAACACACCGGCGCCGTATTGTAATGTTGCCAAAATCTCAACCGCGAACCCAAATATATGATACATTGGCAAGAAACCATATAAAATATCGCCTGCGCTAATGTATTCGCGCATATCCAACAATGAATGTGCGCATTCTATTAAATTATAGTGTGTAAGCGGAACAACCTTGGGCGTACCGGTTGACCCGGATGTAAACGAAAGCGTCGCAATATCTTTTTCATCAAGTTTTGCCGCCTTTAATTTCGGATTAACATCACCATCCGCCTTTGTGATATCAATAAAGGTAAATTTATCGGTCTTATAAAAAAAAGATTTTTCCGCGCATATAAATTTACAGTTAGTTATTTGGGCCATATTGTCATATTCAAACGGTGTCAGATTAGTATCTAGCAACAGCACCGTTCCACCCAAGTACCATATTGCAAATAATGTAATTGGAAATGCGGGTATATTATGCGATAAAATACCAACCACATCACCAGGCTTGATTCCGCTGTCGTGCAGTGTTGCGGCACGGCGTTTTATCAAATCCAAGAATCCGGAATATGTGACTTCTTCACGAACAAGATATACTATATCCGGGTATTTTTTTGCGGTGGATTCTAAAAATTGGAACATATTCATAGTAAAAATCCTTGTTGTTTTTATGAAATATTACCGATATTATATTCATAAAAGGAAATATTGCAAATATGAAAATACTAACCGTTAATATAAATTCTATACGCGCACATGCCGTTGCATTTATAAATATTTTAAAAACCGGGGAATATGACACAATCTTGGTTCAAGAATTAAAGGCTGAAAATGCCGCATTTCCGCATAATTTATTTGAAGAATACGGATACAACATCAAAGTATTCGGTCAAAAAAGTTGGAACGGTGTCGCAACATTTTCTAAATATTCTATTGAAGACACGACCCGCGGTATGCCAAATTATCCCGAACAAAACGCACGTGTTCTGGAAACGGTTATTGACGGTCATATTCGGATTATAAATGTTTATATGCCAAACGGCGAATCCGAAGAATCGCCAAAATTTCAATACAAGATTGAATGGATGCGCGCATTTACGGACTATATCAAACAATACACAAATTCTGACGAATCGGTCATCATCGGTGGCGACTTTAATGTTGCGATTGCCGACCGCGATATTTGGAGCCCCAAAAACTATATTGGTTCCAGCATATCTGCACCGGCGGCACGCGAAATAATGCAACAATGGTTGGATTCCGGGTGGATCGATGTATGGCGTGAATTTCACCCCGACGAAAACGATTATACTTGGTATGGATATCGTGGTCGTGATACCGTGGGCAATCGCCAAGGATTGCGCCTTGATTATTTCCTGGCAAACCGTGCGGCAAAAAAAATTATTACTGCGTGCGAAATTGACACATATCCACGCACCACAGAAAAACCAACCGATCATTGCGGGTTGATGTTAAAAATAAACTAGTCACGTTCATCGGCGCGCGCAAAATCGTCAAAGTTTTTATACTTTTGGTCACTGGTCCGCAGATATTTGTACCCCGCCCCACCCGCCGAGTACATATTAAATAACTCTGTCACTTTATCAACGGCGGCATGAATCATTGTACTGGTTTCTTCTGAATTATATTCAATAATGCGCGTCGCGCCAGATTTTAATTGCAGAAACCGAATTATTGGTTCATTACTTTTATTTGTTGTATACATTGAAAATCCGCCATTTTTTAACATATGCGCCTCTAATGGCAACTGGGGCATATTGCCAATATCTAATTGCGATTTTGTTGGTGCCGTCCCTGTTTTTATATCCAGCACCCCGCCATCCCAGATTCGGTCGGCGCGCGCACGAACATTACGGCCTGCAATCTTTACAACCCCGGAAATTTCGGTACTGGCATTTGGTGTTTGTTTTAACATCTCTGATGCAATTGGTGCAATTTCAACGAATCGCCGATGCCAGAAATTAAATATCAAATTATTTTTTTGCAATACATCACGCGCCGCCATATCCATTGCGCGCACCAAATATTCAGAACCACAATCACTCGGCGCACTTTCTAATATCCCATGCACCAAATTTCCAAAATCACGTGCATCGGGTGCCGCCCAATAATCATCACGCGGTTGCAAACGCAATATATGCCGCACATAGAACGCATAAGGATTATGTATTAACAATTCTAATTCGGTCACATACACATCCGACCAGTCCGCCGGTGGTACCGGGTCAGTATAATCCAGTTTCATCGGTTGAACCACATCACGCGTACGCACCGCATTTAATATATTATCGGCGACACATCTGTCAAAATTACCACGCGCCACCATTACACGCGACAAAAATCGTGATTCTTGTGTTTGTACCCCACCGGATGCCGTACTGCGTGTCCAATACACATCTGAGCCACACGACAGATTCATAAAATCTAATGCCATTAACGATACTTTATGATTCGGTGACGGTAAACCAATTTCATTCGCAATTCTGCGTGGCAACCATGGATTTTCATAGCCAGTTGCCGGAAACATACCTTCGTTCAACCCCATCAGAATAATTACATCCGCGGTTTGCATACGGGACTCTATTGTCCCTAGCACGGTCACATGTGCCAAATCATTCATCGGCGCACGAATTTTTATCACCGATAATGCATCTGCAACAAATGCACGCGCATCTGATAAATTCAAATGTATATTTTGTGCATTCAAACAATCCGACAATGCTTTTATTTGAATCCATACTTGCACAGATATATTGTCTGACACATCAAATTGTGGTGTGAATTTATCGGCATATTCATCAACAATATTCGCGACCGTATCAAACAAATCAAATCTGTTTTTGATATAAATATCGTTAAAAATATTATTTTCTGTTTCTATCCATTCGTCAAACAAATTCAATATTGCACGACCCGCCGGGCTTAAAGTACATGGTATTCCACCCGAAAAATCCGCCACAATTCCACGATGTGCAAATTCAGACATCAAACGTTGATTTCCGGCGGCATCAGGTGTAATCACTAAGACCGTTTTATTATTTTTTATTGCGCGTGATGAAATTTCGGCGACAACGGCGGCCTCTTCGGATTCACGGGTTGTTTCAATCAAATGACAGTTTGATAAATCGTATGTTGAATTATCGGTGTATACATTGGAAAACGCGCGATTCATAAAATCTATATGTGATTTTCCAACATCTATTTCAATTATATCATCGGGTAAAACACCAATATTTTTCAGAAAATTATATTCAGAATTATATGGGTTTGTATCCAATTCAAAATCATCGTATACGCCGGAAATCTTGCCAGACAAAATGATACGACCATTTGGCATTCCGGCAATAACCGTCATTAAATCACGCGTGACCGGAACACTGGCGGTTGAACCACACACAATCACCAAAGAATCATCAGCCGGCAAATTTTTTACATAACCACACCACGCGTATACATCAGAATTCCGCCTTTGAACCTCGGTATATCGTCCATTAAAAATATCATCATTTACACGCGACAATAAATCTAAAAATTTTGCTTTATCATGAAAATGATGTGCATATTTGTCATCTATTAAATTATTCCAATCTATATCTGAAATTTTTATTCCGCTGTTATCCAGATAATCTTGCATAGTAATTAAAGTTCGCGCAATCGGAATTGCCGCCGACATATTCTGAATATCGGGCAATTCAGAAATCAAATAAGACAACACAACAACACGTTCTAATTCTGGCACTGTATCATCATGCACATCACAATCATCATCTTCTATACCCTCGCCAAGCGGGACCAGATGTGGCAAAATCGCCACCCCACCCATACGATTTGCAATCATTTTTTCTGTACTTCGCACGGCGCGTCGATTCGGTAAAAAAATTAAAATTTTGGAAAAATCTAAATTTGATTCAACAATAATCCGCCACAGACCATCAAGAATCTTGGACGGATTTGAAACATAAAAAATATTTTTATTTGATGCCAATAATTTTCCTTATTGTATCGATACCGGATTTTTTCTCGGCCGAAGTATAAACAACTTTATCAACCATTGCCGGATGCACACATGAATTTATTTCGGTTTGATTTTGTTCGCGCACACGTTTATCGGTTTTGGTATAAACAATCTGATACGCAATTCCATTCTGGTCACAAAAATCAATTAAATCTAAATCCGATTTTTTTGGACCGATTCGCGAATCTATCAGTATAAACAATCGCCGTAATTGACGACGCGTTGTAATGTATTCTTGAAAACGAACCAACCAACGATTCGCGCTTTCACGCGAAACACGCGCATAGCCATAGCCCGGTAAATCAACAACAACAAATTTATCATCAATATTAAACACATTCAGGCTTTGTGTTCGTCCCGGGGTATTTGATGTTCGTGCAACATTCACACCCAAAATCGCGTTTATCAGCGATGATTTACCAACATTACTGCGTCCGGCAAACGCGTATTCTGGGAATTGCGCATTTGGTAAATCACATACATTTTCAAAACCACCAACAAATCGTATCATTTTTCACCGCCATTCTTTAACAATCTTTTATACGCCTCTTTCCGCGAAATACCGGCACGTGATGCTAAATCCGCCGCCGCACCTTTGGTAGATTTCGCGGCAACATCATTTACAATTTCGGATATTTCGGCATCTGACATTTTATGTTCGGGTGCCGGACCAACAACCAAAACAATTTCGCCACGCGCATCTGTATCTAATAAATCCGCAGGATATCCGATTATTGTTTCTTCGTGAATTTTTGTTATTTCACGCACAATGGCGATTTTTCGTTCTGGCATAACGCGTGCAATCGCCGCAATCGTATTTTTGATTCTATTCGGACTTTCATAGTAAACAATAGTATGCCTAATCCGATTATCATCACGCAATTTCTTTTCGTCAAAAAAACCACAGAATGTAAATCGGTCGGTTGGAAACCCACTAAGCACCAGTCCAGATATAACCGCGGTCGGTCCCGGCACCACAAAGACCGGCAACCCCGCATCACGCGCCGCACGCACAATACGAAATCCCGGGTCACTGATTGCCGGCATACCCGCGTCCGACACAACTGCAACACTGGCCCCATTGCGAATTTTTTCAACTAATTCACCAATCACATTACGTTCATTATGTTCATGACACGACACCCGCCGTGTTTTTATATCAAAATGTGATGCAATTTTACCAAAAACACGTGTATCTTCTGCGGCAACCAGGTCTACATTCTTTAAGACATCTATGGCGCGTGGCGACATATCAGACAAATTACCAATCGGTGTACCAACAATATAAAGCCCTGTTTGCATTTCTGAATCCTTTGTAGTAGAATAATACAAGATAAAATGGATTTTTCAATGCATATTATAAAACATATCTTTCAATTTGCCTGTATATCCGCGATACTTGCGGGATGCAGTGGTGGTGGTCGCCAAACACGGTGGCATTCCGAATATGACAATGGCCCGGTATCTGCGCCGGCGATTTTACAGTATGGAACATTTGCATCAGACCTGTACGGTTCATCGGGTGACGATAAAAATATCGCAGTATTGTTGCCGACATCTGGGGCAAATGCATCCGTGGGCAAGATGATTCGCCCGGGTATAGAGGCCGCCGCCATGCGATTCGCCCCAGGCGGATTAAATATACGGTTTTACGATACAGGAACCGGCAATGTTGCCGAAACGATACAATCTGCGCTAAATGACAATCCTGCAATAATTATTGGACCGGTTTTTGCAGATAACGCAAAAATATTGCGCGATATAAAATCATCCAGTATCCCGGCACTGGCATTTACATCTGATTTTTCGGCGGTTGGAAACGGTGTTATCAGTGTTGCACTGATGCCGACAAACACAATTGAAACCACAATCCGGTCCATGAAGTCAAACGGTGCGAACCGATTTATCACCATTGCACCAAATACTTTATCTGGGCGCACAATGGCGGGTGCGGCGTACACAATCGGTGATATATATAATATTGTGAACAATGGCGTATTTTATTATAACGAACACGACACCGAATCTATCAAGTCTGCGGCAATGGCGGCATCTATGTATACGGCGCGCCATGCGGCAAACACGCGTGCCAAAGAAATTTTGTCTGGTATCATAAATCACGAAAATTTATCTTATTCAGAAAAATCATCTCTATCAAAACAACTGGAAAAAATAAACCGCACAGATACGCTTGGTAACCTGCCCTATGATTCAATATTATTCTTGGGTGGTGGCGATGACACAAAATCACTGGCATCATTCTTGCGCTATTATGGTGTTGGTGTGCGCGATGTTGCATTTTATGGAACCCCGTTATGGGAAGGTACCGATATCGCATCCGATATAACAATGACCGGGGCAATGTTTGCGACTATGCCGGATATATCCACCGACTTTGCCGATATATATACAAATGCAACCGGTGGCAATGCGAATCGCATGGCGGCAATGGGGTATGACGCAACAATACTTGCCATCGGCGCAATGTATGGAAACCGTGATATTCCATCTTATATTATGAGCCCCAGTGGATATGTTGGTGCAAATGGTTTGTTCCGTCTGCGTTCAAACGGTGCAAATGAACGCGCATTACAAGTTATGCGCCTGAACGGCGATGGGACGGCAACGGTTGTCAAAAATCCAGAAACCAGTTTTTCAACACCAATCTATACATCTGCGGTAAATTATATATCACCAATATCAGAAATGCCGTTATCGTCTGGTGGTGTAAATCCGATGAATTATATAAATATTCCTGAACGATTCCGTGGCAAATACACATCAAAGACATATGGTGCAAATTATTCAAATGCATTGCCACATCCAACAGAGATGCCAACTGTGACAATCATTTCAAATAATGATGATGTGTCTGTGACGGCCGAAGATTATCAACCGGTTCCATTGGAAAATGTCAGTCGTACTTATATCGATTCGGTTGAGATATCTGAATAAAAAAAGGAAAAGCAAATGAAAGAAATTTACAAAATTATTATCGCATGCGTAATTACAATGACCGTAACGGCGTTCGCAACGGCATACTTTGTATTGCATCACGAATCGGGTGATACAGAAATGGTCTGCGCAGACAATGCCAGTCCTGATATAAACGGATGTTGTCCCGGGGAAGAATTAACACAACTTGGCGATTCGGTTGTTGGATGTTGTCCAACCGAAGGTGGCGATTGTTTTCCACCAATCATAAAATAATACGCACATATAAATAAACGAAATAAGAAACCAACCAGGCGGTTTAAATTATTTACTAAAAATCTGATTTCTATAGGCATCAATAGCAAGATTTGTAAGTTTCTGGGCCTTTAGATATAAAGAATATAAATCCGCCTTTGTTTTTGCAGCATAAGAAATTTCATCCGCTAAATTTTTTATCTCTTGATACTTATCCATATTGGTCACCTCTCGCTATATATACATATCCAATGGATAATACCCCATAAAATGCATCAAAACAATAAAAAATGGCTTGATTGGAAATTTCCAAAAAAATCAAGTTTTGAAAAATAAAGGTTTAATCCAAATCGCGCAAACTTACATCATCGCCATCGACAATGACGATTTTTCCAGATTTAATTTCGCACAGTTTTGCGATTGCAATAAAATCGCGCTGTGCGAATAAATCCGCTGTATAGACCGGAATAACACCACGCAATAGACATAACTGATTTGCGATAATCTCTTGATCACACACCGCAATGATTTTGACATCTGGTCGCCGACATGATATTTCGGTCACGCCAATTGAATCACGTGCAAATACAATTATCGCCAATGCATGATTCAAAAACGCCACAGATGATACCGAACGCGACCAATCGTTTTCATCGGTATTTTCTGAACGCACCCAATCGTGCGGATAATTTGCCGCATCCATATCCGACGCAGTCAAAATTTTATCCATTGTTTCAACAACCTTTACCGGGTGCGCACCTATTGTGGTTTCTTCGGATGTCATTGTTGAATCGGTCCGTAAATATGCCGCATTCGCAACATCACTGATTTCTGCGCGCGTTGGAAATTCGCTTTCCACCATAGAACTTAACATCTGGGTTGCCATTATAACCGGCCGATTCAATCGTCGACATTCGCGAATAATATGGCGCGATATTGCGGGTACCTGTTCATACGGCAATTCAACCGCTAAATCGCCACGCGCAATCATAATTCCGTCCGCCACAGACGCAATTTCGCTTATCCGTTCAACCGCGTTTTTGCGTTCAATCTTTGCAATAATTTTTATTGGGCTGGATGTTCGCGCCGTTATAAAGTCGCGAACATATGAAATATCTTCGGGTCGTTGGACAAACGATACCGCAATAAAATCCGGTTTTTTTGTAATTGCGTATTCTAAATCATTTTGGTCTTTTTCGGTCAAAATCGGCATATCTATATCTGTGTCTGGCAAATTAAAACCGCGACGCGACCAGATTTCATTACCACGAACAACCTTGGTTTTAACCGCACCATCGGAAACACCGGTGACCAACATTTCTATCTTGCCATCATTTAATAAAACTCTTTCTCCAACCTGCAAAGACCCAAGTACATTGGTATCTGGCAGGTTTACACGCGATGAATTTCCTGGTTCTGGATTAGAATCAAATGTAAATTCTTGTCCAATTACCAGCGGGTATTTTTCTTCGGTCAAAAAATTACCGATACGGTGTTTTGGCCCCTGCAAATCAACCATAATTCCAACAGGAATACCCATTTGCGACGATATTTTACGAATCATATCTATTTTTTGTCCCTGGACATCACCAGTATCATGACTAAAATTTATGCGAAAAACATTGACACCGGTCTGAATCATCTGGCGCAAAACGCGTTCTGTTTCGGAACTTGGGCCGATTGAAGCAGTAATTTTGGTAAACCTTGGCATAATTTACACTCTCTCGGGTTTTTGTTGATTTTTATGATTTATGGTATATCATAAAAGTCGGACTTAAACAAGGGGAAAACATATTATGAAAAACGCAAATCATGGATCATTTGATAATCAACAATTACTTGGAATTATTGAAAGAATTGAAAAATTAAATGAAGATTCGGCCGCAATCGCCGCCGACATCAAAGAAATTTATGCCGAGGCAAAATCTGCAGGATACGACCCAAAATATATTCGCCAAATGATTCGGTTGCGTAAAATGGATCCCGACGAATTGGACGAAACCGACGAACTAATAAAAATGTATCGTGACGCGTTGGGATTATAATGAAGAAATTTACAAAAACTGTTGAAAATTTTACCTGTGCCCATTGTGGCACAGCGGTTTTTGGCAACGGTTATACAAACCATTGTCCGAAATGTCTGTGGTCAAAACATGTAGATAACAACCCCGGTGACCGCGCATCCGATTGTGGTGGATTGATGGAACCCATATCTGTGGAACGTGCCAGAAATTCATTCGTCATCACGCATAAATGCCAGAAGTGTGGTAAAACAATTCGGCAACACACATCCGATAATGACGATATCGATACAATAATAGATTTAACAACAAATCAAGATTTCATATTTGGTAAATAGTATAAAAATGCGCGAATGGTTGAAAGCACAAAGTTTATTTTTATGGGTGCCGATATTTTTGGCATTCGGGATGGCATTTTATTTTTCACTGTTTTCTGAACCCAATATGGCCACATTATTTTTAGTATTTGGCACTGGGATAGCGTCGTCCACATTAACGCGCAAATTTCCAATAGCTGGTTTATTTGCGTTTTTTGCAATCGGGTTTGGATACGCCGGAATATATACACATTTAAAAGACGTTCCATCATTATCACATGATATACATGAAATTGACATATCTGGGGTCATAACTGATTTAGATTATGCAAACGGCAAAACGCGCATTTATTTAAAAACCGAAAATTTTGGCAATATACGCGTATCAACCAAATCAGATAAAATATTCCGCATCGGTGACGAGATATCCGGTACAGGCGGATTGTTCAAACCAAAGCCCGCCGATATTCCAAACGGATTTGATTTTGCGCGTTGGGCATATTTTAACAATATAACCGGCACAGGATATATAAAAGATATAAAAATTACCTATACGCCGGAATCCGCCGTATACAATATACGAGACAGTATAAAAAAATCTGTAAAATCTTTCTTGGTTGACACATTGGTTTTAGGATATAAACATGCCCTGCCTGATGGTCATCGTGAAATATGGACAACAAGCGGTGTTGCACACATCTGGTCAATCAGTGGGTATCATATGACATTGGTTGCGGGATGGCTGTTTCTAATATTTTATTTAATATTCCGTTCAATTCCGTATATCGTCCGGCGAATACCGGCACGTATTCCGGCACTTATATGTTCTTGGGTTGGACTATGCGCATATGTGTTATTATCTGGCGCATCGGTGGCAACACTTCGTGCATTTATAATGGCGACTTTGATAATTCTCGCATTTATATTAGGACGCAGCGCGTTATCACTGCGTATGGCGGCAATTACATTTATTATAATTCTTGCGTTAAATCCATCATATGTTATACATGCCGGATTTCAATTATCGTTTGCCGCCGTTTTTGGAATAATATGGTTATGGAATAACGCAAATCCACCAATGCCAAAAATCAAACCGTTACGATATGTGTATGGTGCATTACTGACCACGATAATTGCAACTGTCTTTACTGTGCCATTTATAATCGGGCACTTTGGCAAGTTTCCGTTATACGGCATTCTTGGTAATTTAATATTTTTACCAATATTTTCATTTCTTATTATGCCATTGGTTTTTATCGGCACATTATTCGGTGATATCGGAACAAATGCGCCTTTGACCTTGGCGCATCATATATATGACCACGCGTTTAAAATTGCAGAACGAATCGCAAATATGCCGGTCCCAAATCTTGGGATTGGAATCGTCCCAAATTCTGCAATTATCATGTTTATTATCGGACTCGGGTGTTTGATATTTATTAAAAACAGCGAAAAGTTCAAATATATAATTACACGGCATATAAATTTAAGTTTATGTATCACTTTTGTTTTAATTGGAACAGTGATATGCATTACCACAGACAAACCGATATTTTACATTTCATCAAACCATAAACTTATTGCCGCCGTAATTGACGGAAAGTTGAAATTTAATAAATCGCATGACAGTTCAAATTTCTTTGCATTTGATACATGGAAAATATCAAACGGCGAAAAAATTGGGACAGAAAACGAATTATTATCAAAAGAATCCGGTGTATACACAATTTCGTACCCAAATTTAAAAATTGCATACATCCAAAGTTTTGTCCCACTTTCTAAAAACATCGGAACCATTTGTTCGGATAAAAGCATTAAATATTTTGCATCATATTTTGACATACATTCTGAAAGTTGTAATGCAACAATTATCAAAAATGGTGCAGTTATCTATCCTAATGGAAAAATCAAATACATTCCTTTTAATCGTTGGTGGCATAATCGGCCCGAATAAAATACAGGCCACTTGCCGGCGCGGTTGCACCCGCGGCACTGCGATTGCGTGCCATGAATATTTCATCTATATCATACGGTGTCCCAAGCCCAATTTCCACCAATGTTCCAACCATATTTCGAACCTGGTGATGCAAAAATGAACGCGCCGAAAATTCAAAGATAATTAAATCACCTTTTTGTTCTATACGGCAAGAATCCAATGTTTTTATCGGACTTTTTGCCTGACACTGACTTGCACGGAATGATGTGAAATCATGTACACCAACTAACTTTTCCGACTGATTACGCATACGCGCCATATCCAGTTTTCGTGGTATCCACCACACACGATTTTTATTCAACACCGGCGGTGCCGAACGATTCAATATAACATATTTATAGTGCCGCGCAACACATGAAAAACGCGCATTAAAATCATCGGGAACTATTTCACAATGTAATACAGACACCGGCATATTATTCAGATAAAAATTCATTGCCCGCATAACGGTATTTGCATCATATTCATTATCTAAATCAAAATGCGCACACATAGCAATAGCATGAACCCCCGCATCGGTTCGCCCCGCCCCAACAATATCGGGGCGCGCACCACAGAATTTTTCAATTGCATCTTTTAACAACGATTGCACCGATGGCCCCTGAGAATTTTCCTGCCATCCAATTAAATCTGTTCCATCATATTCCAAGATTACTTTATATCGCGTCATTATTCCCCATACTTTATCTCTGCACCATGCAGGCCATTTACAAAACTTTTCCAATCCATCAGTTTTTTACCTGCGGGTTGAATTGCTAAAATTTCCAAATTATCGCCATTCATTTTCGTCTTTAATATTTTGACATCGATGCCGTTTATTTTTGTGCGTCCAGCGCCAAGTGCGCGCACCAAATTATGAATTTCAATCGGCGATTTTTTCCAGTCAATAATTTCATCGTATACGCCGGTTTTCGCCGTATAGACGATTTTTCCATCCTGTGGTTTTGACGGAAATTTATCGGGCGCATTCATATATTGAATTATCATATCGGTTGCAATTTTTGAAACCTTTTCTTCCACTGTTTCGTTTGTATCATCTATATCTATATTGAATTTTTCACACATTAAAATATCACCGGCATCCAATTCATTTGTCATCTGCATAAGGCAAACGCCACTTTCTGTATCACCATTTTTAATGGCTGTGCGAATCGGTGATGGCCCACGATACAGCGGTAATAAACTTGGATGAATATTTACACAAGGTGCCGAATCCAAAACATTATCATGTAATATCGCACCATATGCCGCAACAATAACCATATCCGGTGAAAAATTATATTCAGACGGCTTATGATAGACCGGCAACCCGCGCGATTCTGCCCAGATGTGAACCGGCGATTTGGTTATAACATGCTTTCGCCCAACGGGCTTTGGTGCACGCGTAAAGACCGCAATAACATTATGCCGCGCGGCAATCGCATCAAAAATAGGCACAACAAAATCGGGTGTTCCCATCAGCACTACATTCATTTCCGCCGCCTTACTTTTCGCATAACCATTTCGCGTTTTGCCGGTGCCAAATAATCTATAAACAAAACCCCGTCCAAGTGGTCTGTTTCATGTTGAACAATTCGCGCCATTATACCCGACATTTCGGCGGTATTCTGTTTACCATCGGTATTTGTCCATTCAACAACGACACTATCTGGTCGTGTGACATTGGCATAGACCGGCAAATCATCCGGTCCCAATACTGACAAACATCCCTCTTCTATCACGACCATATTATCACTGCGCGAAATGATACGCGGGTTTATCATTTTAAAAACCTCGCCCGAATCAGGATTCATCATAACCAAGAATCGTTTAGTAATTCCAACCTGGGGTGCGGCCAATCCAACCCCATTTTGTTCGGACATCATTTTTACCATTTCGTCCATATTTTGCAAAATATCGGGGGTAATCGTGTCCACCGGGTCACAGTGTTCCCGCAGAATCAAATCACCACAAAGTTTCATTTGCAACATACATAAATCCTTTTATAATTAAATGATAGCAAAGGAATTCCAAATGACAACTTATATTTTAATTGCGATGTGTGCGGTTATAATCATACTTCTGGTGGTGTTGTTGATGCGACCAACGACGGTGGACATGTCCGCCCTGCGCGAAGACAACGTGCGCCTGCGCGAACGGTTATCGGAACGACTTGGCGCACTATCGCAAAATGCGATTGAACTTAAAAACATCAGTTCGGATATCGCGAATTTCAAAAACATCCTTATGGGAAACAAACAGGCACGTGGCACATTTGGCGAACGTCAACTGGAAGATCTGGTTTCCGATATTATGCCACCCGAAACATACGCGTTTCAGTCGGTTATGGAAACGGGTGTCCGACCTGATTGTATAATCCGCCTGCCGTATCCACCGGGCGACATGATAATTGACAGTAAATTTCCATTAGAATCGTATTCCCGAATGACCGGTGGTGAAAACCCAGAATTGTATCGTAAACAGTTTGAACTGGACGTCCGCAAACATATAGATGCAATTGCCGAAAAATATATTATACCCGGCAAGACCGCCGAAAGCGCGATGATGTTTATCGCATCCGAATCCATATTTGAAACACTGCACCGGGAATTTCCGGGCGCGGTTGAATACGCCGCGCGCAAAAAGGTCTTTATTGTTTCGCCATCTACATTGTGGGCGACATTAAATACGATTCGTGCGGTATTGTCAGACATAAAAATCAAACGCGTTGCGGGTCAAATAAAACAGGAATTGGATATGTTGCTGGGCGATCTGAACCGCCTTGCCGAC